>Ga0126338_10000362_pt1 | contig 23494 bp, 13 predicted proteins | sample OrbCmetagenome_2_FD_92529 | JGI IMG/M metagenome (GOLD analysis project Ga0126338, IMG submission 92529) | Coral microbial communities from Petempiche,Puerto Morelos, Mexico - Orbicella C C metagenome | ecosystem: Host-associated > Invertebrates > Cnidaria > Coral | place: Petempiche,Puerto... | reverse complement strand
GTCAACTATCACGCGATAGAAATCGAGAGCGAATAATCTATTTGTTTATTAGAAGCTGCCTGCGGGACAACAAAATTGCTTAATTCTGGTTGGCAAAGCAGTAAGTAAAGTAAATAGAATGTTAATCATGAGCTTTGGACTAGAAAGCTTTTTTAAGTTAATTTAAAGGAAACCTCTACTGACAGAGGAAAATAGAAAAAAAGCAAATAAATGTTAGAAAAGCATGGATACAAATACCGCTTGCTCTGATTTGGGTTTTATTATATCTTGGATTTTATGAATCTTTTTGGATCTTGTTTCGTCACAGAATTGCCCTAAAAAATAATTAGTAAACAAAACTACAGGCAGGAAGTTCGAACGGCAAATACTCTGAACGCTTTCTTTAATTCTGCGCCACAAAGCTACGTGCTCCTAAGTGTGGACATTTGTCATGGAATATTATTGTTCGCATGCATTGGGATGCTGGAATGCTTCTGAATGATCAGCAATGTAATCCCTGGGGGAAACGCGCGACATTTCGCCTGTCTGGCGGAATTTTGTATGTTAGCTGGTGGCTTATTGTCAAGATTCCTTCTCCTTATTGCCCAATCAAAATTGCGCACTAATCCCAGGAAAAATCGCATACTAATCCCAGTAACCCTAATCTTCATTAAAAACTTCAACTCGATCCAACTTTACTCCAACTTGAAATGTGAAGGTGGATGTAGGCGGGCAATCACACCTTCACTGGAATGCCTTGTTTTGTATTCACTAATGTCCTGCTCCTGAACTAAATTACCTGATTCATTCATACAAAAATCCGCAGAAATACAGTGGCATTCTAGCAGCTTTTCAGCTACATTGCCATAACGAGAGAACGGTGAGTAAAAGCGAAACAGCTAATTGTAAGGTGGTATAATGCACTTTATCTAGCCCTTTTAAGGACGGGGGCGGGTACAGATATTTGTGTAAGGACTCAAACGTGGGTTACGTTTAAGCATGCACTTACCAAGGGGTAGGCTACTGAAATTACTTTCATGATAGATTTGATTTTTTCAGTCCCCCATACCTTACGACCGTCCCTAAAGAACCAGTTGACTAGTGTGAGATCATATCCTAGTAACGGACTCTAAAACAAGTGGCGGGAAAAATGAATTTCTCTAGCTTGACAGTTTTAAAAAGAGTCGAAGGAAATCAGCAGGGTGATCTCAAGTTGACTGATTTTCATGACGTATGACCATGACAGCTGCACATTGTTGTAACTCAACCTTTTTCAATATATTTTTTTCAATATTTTGCAAAGCGGTAAGAATCTTAAATTGTCGCTCACCAAACAGAAAGGACCCTAAAACCGCCGTTCACCGAAAGGAAAAACCTCAAAATCGCTATTTGCTAAACGATAAGAACTTTAAAAACGTCGTTTGCCGACCGGTAAGACCCTGAAAATTACCATTCGCCAAACAGTATAATTCGCCAATCAACTGCTTTAAAAAATTAATCGCTGTTTGCTGGAAGACCCTCACATGTTACCCTCGTAACGACGCTTTTAGTACGAACTTGCAAAAATGTCAGTGTTGTTTAAGACGTTTTAAATTAAATCTCGATTTACATTTTACTCGATTTTTGGTGATTCCATGAAGATATTCACAATGAAATGTTGTCTACCCATTGGTCACGTGTCAAAGATACTGTGGTTATTATGCAGAACGGGATACATCAATTACTTTGGAACAAAAATAAAACAAAAATAAATAAAATAGTTGCTATAATAAACTGCCGACATACAGTCTGATGTATGAGGGCCTCTCCGGAGGAAAAGAGCATGTTCTCTGGATGCCGTGAAAATTTCACTTTTTCTTCCTTTTTCCCTTGAACTAAATTCCATTGTTCCCTAAATGTTTTTGTCAAAGTTTCCTTTAATAGCTATAGTAGATATATCTCTTGTTCCCTGAAATTACTTCCACAAATATCCCTTGTTCCTTTGAAATAAATGATCATGTTCCCTTGTTCCTAAAAACCCCTCGAAGGTCCTCTTGCATAGTGGACAGTGGACGCATGTCTTATATATTGGTTTCACTTTTAGTTCGACAGCATGTTAAAATCTGTTGAAGAATTGCTACGCAAATAACTGAAGTAATCATGAAAAACGTATTATTTCCACTTCACAATTAGTTTCAGCTATATTTCCGCACTATATGTATGACGCATGGTTTTCGGGAAAAAAATCCAAGGTCAACATACGTGTAATGTGAGATGGTAACCATCGACTAAAAGGTGATATTCCACCATGTTTTTATTTCCCTCAAATACAAGTCGCTTTGTATTTTCGATATAGCAAACAATATTAATATTCATTCTTACTAAATATTAAATCCGAAAACCGCAGATGAGGGTAACGTAGTTAAAACGTGTAGACTGTTTGTTAGTTCGAAATTTAATTTAAAAGTTCTTTTTTTAAGAATACTTTTTCGCTAAAAAGGAAGCCGAAATCCAATTTTCAATTTTCCAATTCGTGAATTACAAATAGCAAGAGTTTTTTTTTTGACAAGTGCGAAACGTTAGTGCTATTTGTTTTAGCTGTCCGTGATTTACAACTGCCACGAAAAGTAATAAAAAATTCATGGTATAGGTAAAAGCGTACCAAATAAAGAGCACCTTTCTGTGCATTCTCATTGGCGGAAAAGTGTATTTTAACACCTTGATTCAAATGTAAATTTGAATGACGGATCAGAGAGGACCCACTTTGGGTTATTATTACAATTGTAAGGAACTGCGATATACCAGCAGAAATCAATGTATATAACGTAAATTAATCACACTTTAGACAATCGTACATCGGAGACAGTTCCTCATAATGTTTATAGAGGAGCTTGTGGAGAGAGAGAATAATTGTTCTCGCAATGGCGAATTTTGATATTTTCTTCATGACATTGTGGGAGCCGGATGGTGTTTTGAAGAAAAAAAGCTCAAGTTTACAATAAGAAGAAATCATCAGCAAATCAAGTCGTGCGTCACGGCACAAGTGAGCACAATGGCTGAAAACTCCGTTGTCGATGCTTTGATAACAATTTTATCCGTACTAATCGTGCTTGCCAATGTGACCATATGCCTTCTGGTCGTCACCAACAGATCTCTTCGGACGTACACCAATGGATTTCTTGTGTCGCTGGCAGTGTCCGACATTTTACTGGGAGGTGTGCTGTTCCCGGTAATTCTCACGACCCCGGAGTCGATTGCCAGTGGATATCTGATCTCGGTGGTCTTGTTGTCAGGAGTGGCCAATCATTGCTGCATCACATTTGATCGATTCATCGCTGTCCGCCATCCATTCTTTTATGCATATCTAACAGAAAAATACTTTACGCAAATGCTGCTGACAGCCTGGATCGTGGCAGTTGCGTTCTCTCTGCTTCCACTGTGTTGGAACACCGACCACACGCTTCCCATCCATCAAGGTTACATCTTCGTTGAAATATTGGTGTTTGTCTTCATTCCGTACCTGCTCATTTTTATCGCTTATTGCTTGATTTTCACGAAGTTCCGCGAGCACTTCAAACTGCTAAAAGAGACGAATGTCTCCATACCAAGACGGGAACAAACCAGGAGGCTTGCCACGGAAGCAAAAATTGCTAAAGTGTGTCTTATCCTGATCGCCACGTTTGTACTCTGTTGGTTGCCAATCATCTACATGACTTCTGCAACAGCGGTTGGTAGGTTCGAAATCGTACCTGTTATTCTACAAACTGTTTCTAAATTTACACTAGCTTTGTCGTCTTTGATAAACCCTCTACTTTATTCTTTTAAGAAGGAAGACTTCAGAAATGCGCTGAAGAAGGTTTTAAAGCGAAATGCGAACGGGCAGATTCATCCGGCTGTTACAGGGAACAATATTCAGCCCGTGCAGGAATTGAACATGACTCAGTGTGGTACAGGTTTACAGTAAGGAAAAGTACTCTATTCCAGTAACTAGATGTCACATGTCATTGGTTAACTTGAAGGCGCTTGACTGCCATTTTTTTGTTGTTTCGTATTCGGGAATCTTAATATGATTGCATGCTTAAAAGTGGTAATATGACACCAAGTTTTGGTGGCTGACCGCAAAAACGTCAATCAATCAATCAATCAATCAATCAATCAATCATGGTCACCCATGGTCATCAATCGATCGATCGACCGATCGATCGATCAGTCAGTCAGTCAGTCAGTCGATCAACTAAACTGATTTTCCCCTGGTTTCTGCGATTTGGCTGAAAAGATACGGCGAGTCTCTCTTCCACCGAGAAAAGGCGTTCCCTTAAATCGTCTGCGAACAATTTTTTCTTTAATTTTCTTTTTCTGTACGATTCGTTAATTTTTCTACCACGACTCTTTGAAGCAAGAGTGAGCCGTGGTGGTTAGTTTTAGTTGGACTTGTAATATAGATTACTACAGTTAGTTAACTTTAGATTGCCTTGGAATGTCTGTCTAACTTACAAGATCAGTAAAGGGTCACGTTTCTGTCAACGTTTGGTTATGTACTGTTCATTATTTAACATCCTCCTTACAGAGGTTGGAAACTAAAACGTGCTAGAATGGAGAGAGGAAAAATTGGGGTTTCGCCACATACATCCACTGTATATCGAATTATCAGCAAAGTAATAAACAATATTTATTTTTATTTTTAATTTTCTTAACCGGGCAATTACCCTGTGGGAGGGGGAAGGGGGGTACTTCCAGAAAAATTGAGTGGGGGTGTGCGGCCCTCTTCCCAAAACCCTTACCGTATTTATGACCAAAATCTGCGCTATCCCCTACCCTATTTATGACCTGACCAAAAATCCGAAACCCTATTTATGACGTGACCCTTAAATCAAAACCCTGTTTCAGACCTGCGTTATGATTGGTTCCCTAGTTCAGACCAATGTTAAGTTACCATAAACATAATTTGTGAAGGGCTTTTGTTGTTTCTCTTTTCGATAATGATGAAAAAGTGGCTTCTTCTTAAAAAGTACCGATATGAAGGTTAGAGTGCAAAAACCATACCCTATTTATGACCAAGACGGCTGAAGAACCATACCCTTTGGGGCCGCACATACCTATATAGCCCATATAAGGGAGTACTCCCCCTCCCGGGGGCAATTGCCTTTTTATGTCTTTGACATATCTGTTATAAACTACGAATCAAAGCCTTTCGGGAATTTAAACTCCCTTGTTCTTTTGTCAAAGTTTCATTTTCTCACCTATTTTATTTTTATATTGCAAAACATTCTCAATTAAGGGACCTATGTAAATATTTGCATTCAAGATACAATAAACCTTAAATAAAATTATCAGATATTTAGCTCTAAAAATAATGACTAAAAACTCTAATTATAACTCCAGGCTCGAATAACCTGCAAAAGTCAAATAAAAGCCGGATTCATGAAGCTAAGTTTGAAATAAGCGCCGAGGGCGTTTAATCGAGAAAATACGGTTTAATACTGACCTTCCGTTTGGAAAGTTTTCACTCGTACCGTTATTAATGTTCCCAACCTCTTAAGCAATGGCTAAAAAACCAGGACAAGACACTTTTTAACATTTTTGACTTATTCCCGTAGTCAAATAAGAAATCAGCCTGTGAGATGTTAGGTCAAAAAGCTGATGTTCCATAATGATTATTGTGGACAATTATGGACAAATAACAACAACTATACAATATTCTTCTGCTTTTCTCCAAAATACGGAAACTGACGCCACAAAATCTCTTACAGTGGCACCAAAGAGTACCATTAGCCATTATCTACAATACTATGCCTTGAAGCTACTAGATTTTATAATTTAAGAAGATGATAAACTAATTTTAAAACAACATTGTCGCTAATTTGATTCGCAGGTTTTGGTTGACATAATGCACTTGGCAGTCGAATAATCTTTGTGAAATGAACGTTGTCACGCCCTTCGGTCCGTCACTATTACTGCTGATAATAATAGCCTTTTATTAGTACAAACAAATAGAACTTAAGTATTACAAACGCGTAGGTATAGGTGAGGCTATAATTCTTATTCAGTCTCGATGCCAGATGGAACCGTAGGATTCTTGCTATGTCTCGTTGCAATTGGAGTAGATTATAAAGAAAGGACAATTTAGACGTTTTGATTAAAAAAATTATGAAGTTTGGTCGAATACAAAAGACAGCTATTCCTAGTTTTGGTCTGGAAGTAAATAATATTTTATCTTTCTACTCATTGTCTCTTAGCTGTTAGAATAATCTGTACTTGGAACGTTATTGTCTTTGATTTTGCTTTAAAGATATCAGGCTTGAATAATTATATTACAACAATTGTTATTCTGACAAAAATTTCAATATAACGAAAGTTGCGCTTTTTTGTATAGTTTCTATGTGAATATCTTTATACTGAATCTTGCATGTTGAATTAAATAAGGAATAGTGGAACCCTTCATTACTTTGTGAATTTTCTTTGTCAACCTTTTTCACAACCGGAATGTCACATCAAATGTACACAGCCTGTGTTACTGATGTTTATTTGGCTTAACTTTAAGCAAACTTGCATCTGACCATTATCCTAAAATATAAAATATTACATTTGAGGTCTGAATACGATATCAACATGAAATGTAAAGTAGACGAAATTTATAAAAAAGTACTTTCATTTCCTGAAGTTCTGTGGCATTATAGGTTAATCGCGCACCGTTTGACGACAATTCACTAAATTACCTTACCTAGGAGATATAAGGATTAATTCTTGGTTAGCAAAGTAATTCCAGTTTAGCTAAAAATTATTATATTGAGGTATATTAAAAAAAATTGACCCACACCTTATCATAAAATGCCATGTACCAAAAAGCTGGTAAATTAATGGAAACCTTACGAGAATTTATCCCCAGTTGAAAGATAATTGAATCCCCAACCACTATTTCTCCTTATACTTATATATCCTTGCCAAAGAAACTCTGTAAATTCGTGTCAAGTGCTGGACGATGAGCTTATAATGCGGCATAACTTCAGGAAATGAAGATTTTGCCTTTTTGTAAGTCTCTTCTTATGACCCACTCCTTGTAATAAATAGTGCTGATATAAATAAGACCTCCTAAATTAATGGAAACTTCTCAACAATTTATCCCCAATAGAAACATGACTTAATTCCCAACTATCACTTCGCTTCATTCAATTATCGAACTCAAAAAGCCTATTGTAAAAAGGACCTTATGTAATAATCAAGTCAGAAAAACACTTAAAAACATATTCAAATTTGTCGACAAAGTTGTTATCAAATCTTTCATCTCGTTCTTGTGCATTATTCAATTTCTTTAATTTCTGCATCTCTCTGCATGTCGGGATTATGACTGAATTCGGTCACACAAACAAAAAAAGGCAAGGACAAGGTTGTCGCTCCCAAATAAAAAAAGCTCCGCGATTTCAGTCGCTACATCCATTATCCCTAACAAGGCAACCTAAAAACGTAACACCGATTTACGAAATTGAATCGTCCATTATTTATGAGTACATTTTTCTGAATTTTTCATAACAATTGAAATAGAGTTGATTTACATCACAAGGAGACTGAAGCTTAACAAAAAAAAAGAAAACCACTCGCGCAGAACTCGAAGTTTATTCTTCTCGAGAAAAGAAATGTCGTTTCTTTCTTTTCCGCTTACAAATGTGGACAAAAATGTCAAATAACATTTGAATGCAGGATTGACGTTGAAGGTGTGTCATTTGCCCGGAGGCAGGAAATGAAAATAGAGTGTACCGGAAAATCAAACATGAAGCAAAAACCTATCGGCTCGAAGCTCGACATTTAACTTGTAAATGTGTTGAGATTTCTATCACTTATTTCCTCACCCACGTCAACAAAAAGATTAACATTTGTTTAGCATTTCTATAGATCTTATTAGATTTCAGTCAAGATCGGACATCCAGTGTTCAATATCACTGACACTGAAGACGGGAATAAACAACACGAGCAAGTTAAACAGCTTCATCAAGACGACCATTTCTTGAGAATTTCTGAAGGCTCGAAATGCGTGATGTCTCCTGGAGTTTGGTCATTTTAAGCTGTACATCGGTGTTCATAGTAGCTGCCAACGCTATTGTCTGTGTGTTTGTTTTGACGAACGTTCGTCTTCGCACTTACACCAATGGATTCCTTGTGTCGTTGGCCGTGTCTGACATTCTCACCGGTGGCCTCTTTTTTCCTGTTCACCTCAGTGGACCAGATTCTGTCGTGGCCTCCTCAGAGGGCTACTTGGTTGCATTCGTACTGCTGTCTGGAGTTGGCAACATATGTTTGGTCTCATGGGATCGCTACATCGCTGTCGCCAAACCGTTTGACTACAAGAAAGTAGTGAAGTGCCATTTCACAAAGCTGATAATAATAACTTGGGTAACTGCCTTAGTGATTTCTCTGTTACCCTTAACATGGCGAACAGACTCGAATGTAGTAATTCATAAGGTGTATTTATTTTGCCTAATGGGGTTCTTCGTTGTTTTCCCTTATGTTGGCGTATTTTGCGCCTACTATCAGATCGGTCAGCACCTCAAAGAACATCGCCGCAAATTTCGGAATCACTCCACCGCGTCTCTGTCGTCAAGAAAGATGAAATCAGAGGCTAAAGTCGCCAAGGTGTTCCTCGCTATAGTAATAATATTTGTGCTATCATGGTTGCCAATTATTTATATGACAACAGTTGCAAGCGTAAACAGGCCAGACCTAGTTCCGGTCGCTCTTCAGGAAGTGTCCCTTTTGACGGTGGCTCTATCCTCCTTGGCAAATCCCTTGCTGTATGCATTTATGAAGGAGGACTTTCGGCGAGAATTCAAGAAGGTGTCATCGCGACATAGGCGATCTCCTCTCTCAGCAAACGCCATCGAAATGAAAACCTCAACGGTAGCATGCACCGCTGAAACGTCACGTCAATATCTACAATTTACCTAAAATATTGGTTCTCGTAGACCTGTATCCTCAATAACGGACAATGTAAAATGTAAAAGATTTGTCTAACACTGGTGCATGACAGTGCCAAGGGACAGAATGTGTTCGAGCGGGAAGTAATTTGGTAGAGCAGAGGTCGTTCATTAACCTTAACTTTTTTTGTCTGATCTGCTCTTGACAGAAATGCTGTGTGAAGAGACGAAGTTCTTCGATGTAAGTTCTAGCAAGGGAAGATTGGTGTACACCCCCCTACTCAATTGGAGGGCCTGTCTTCTGGTTAGCATCTCGAACTGAAATTTAATGGAACCTGAACGCTATTCGAACGCTTTCTATAACCACTAACCTACTTGAAAAAAAGTAGCTACTGCCCTTTCAAGCCAAGCCCAACAATGTTCTAAAGCTAGACAACAAGCTGGAAGATTTGGCCAAATGGAAAACGATTTCAGCTTTCGCAACGCTAACTTGCGATATTACCTTTATTTCTGAGCTGGCAGAAATGCTGTGTGGAGAAAATGAAGTCATTCACCTGCTTAGTGCTTCACGAAGGATGTAACTGAAGTCAGGGTAGATTAGTCTATACTTACTCAGCCACACTATCGGAAAGTCTGTTTGCTGGATAACGTCAGTAACACCCACATTTTAATGGAACCGAGCATTGTTCGAATGTTTCCTATAACACACCTACGAACTTTATCAACAAGTTACAGACCCAGCAACAGACCTGAAATTTTAGCTGTCTCGCTACAGCGCCCTTAACCCTACGCCCGCTAACAGAAGGATTCGGCTAACATGGTTACATCCTTGTTGCCACCCAATTCAGATCACGTAATGATTCATTTAAGAGGTTACAATTGTGCAATTTGCCACACCCATCTGCTTGCACGGGAGTATGTACAAACAGAACGATTGTAACCTCCCAAATGAATCATCACATGATCTGAATTGAGTGCAACAAGGATGTAAACAAGTTAGTAGAAACTGTCTATGATTTCAAACCAAAAATCAACCTGAAAGCTTTGTTGGTAGGATCGAAATTCCTGCACCTAACTTGCGTCTCTTCCTCTACAGCAATTAAAACTGACACCTGATAATTTTTCAGTCGAGAAGAATAGACACTTAACGGAACAAAATTTCTCCACTGGAGTAAGTTTTTCATAGAATTACATCACTTACCCACAAGTTTCCGAAGAGGGCATGAAGACTTCCGAAGATGATTCTAGGAGTTCCAAAGATTTTCGAACATATCGGAACGATCGACAGCAATTATTTCCGATGGTCTCACATTCAGCCTCTTTTCTTTGATCACATTAAGAACATACAAACAAGTTGTTTCCAGATTTCCCCATGTAATTGAGTCAAATATGATTTCATTGTTTAAAGAATTTGTTACCTCGCTTCCTCCTTATGGCCGAAGCTAACGAAATCGCGTGACACTAATTGTAATTCTAGTCGGTCCATTTGTGTGACTACCTATGCAAATGCAGGAGAACGAGACGGGTTCTATATTTCCTCCTTCGGGCTCAAGACTCCAAACTGGAAAACGCCAAAGAACAGGCGATTAGTGACAAATTTATCAAACTGTAGTTTATTTGCTTAACGCCGACAAATTAAAAACCATTCATTGATGGATTTATCTTCAGGATGTGAAAGACTTGTCAACACCTCAAACCCATGGCTAGTAATTTCTTGCAGTATTGCTCTAGTTGACGAGTCGGCCTGCTCTTTATCAAAGGAAAATACGAGGGGACTAGAAATAAAGTCGTGTCCTTGAAAAATCTCCTGTAAAATGTGTTTCTCGCCGAACACTGTCAAAAGCGTTTCCAATCCATGCTTGTCCCTGTCCAGAGTTAAACGAATCACTTGATTTCTCACCACGTTTCTTTTTAATTTGATTTTCTTCAGGGCGTCGATGAGTCGAGGAATTTGATAGAAATCAGCCTCTTCGGTGAGTTGATCGAATTCTTGGAAATTGTCCGGTAAATTTAACTTGGACGAGCGCAGGAAATTTAAGACATATCGAAACATAGGTCCGTCACGATCGATGAAAAAATTTCCTCGGGAGTCTTTCGCCACCGACCGTCGTCCGCTAAACATGACTCCCAACATTGAGTCTGGAAACCTTGTAAGGCTGGCCAATGATGTGGTGTAAACATTACCACCGACGTTTATGTCGATTATGGATGGGAAATCTTGAACTTTATCCATTCTTCTTACGCTGCCAACTTGCAAAATAGAGGATCCAACATTAATCTTCGTTTGACAAGGGTAATTTTATACAAGGTCAAATAATCTTAACATGAACGTACTCTGGAACACTGATACACGAATTCAATTTCATGAAGGAGTATATTGAGAAAATTACGATCATTAATTAAGCAGTTTGTAAATATTACCATTCTGTTGAATGTGCCCGTAACTACGAAATTAGCTTGGAATGTATAAAATATATATCTCCGATTAAACTTTATCATTACATACTGAGATTTCACGCAGGTTCAGTGAGTGGACCTGAAGCCTTCATTGTCAATGGCAAAGGAAAGTAAAAGAAGCAATAAAATCACCCAAGGCATGTACTTACAGGTTGTAAGCAAGGAATGGAACTGTCCTTTTTTAAACAAATATGGCGGCGAAGCTCTGTAACAATCTTTTCATGAGAAACAGTCATGAAAACGAACTTGTTTTATGATTTGTCACGCCAGTTCTCAGTCACGCTAACCTGACTTTGCATCGCATTAGAGACGCTACAATGCCTTATAGCTCAGTTGGAATTCTATATTTTTTTGCTACTTGGAGAGACGCAAGTCCATTTCTGAAATGCAGACAGGGTAGATAATGCAGCAGTACACATGATGCGATGGCTTGAAAGAGTACAATTTACTGAGAACTATACTCTCGAAAAAAAAATTACGTCCCATTGATTCACCCATGTACGAGTTAATCATTGGCGTATGACGTGCTATGGCCACTGGTTGTTGATCTTTCTTCTGTTAGCTTGCCTTATCGCAGGTTAGCCTCAAAGAGAAGTTGGAAACGTTTTGATGGGCTCAGGAATCAGCTGATTTTTACAGCATGCTCTTAAAATTGTACAGCCCAGTTCGAAAGTGGGGAATTCAGGGAGAAAATAAGGGCGGGTGTGAGTGAAGCATCGAGTTTAACGTCAAATCAATCAAATTTTAAAACTGTAGGGTCACGAAACTCCTCCCTAAATGATAACCAATATGAAAGCCTTTATATATCAACACCCCTAAACCTTCCGGCCCTCCCCCATCACCTGTCTTGAAAGACTCTCATTCGGACACGACTTTGGGCGAGTTAGGGAGAATGATTCCAAGACAACATCGGAGTAAATCACGACTAGCATCAATCAAACCATAGCACTGTTCGGAGAGAGTAAAAGGTCAGAGAAACCTGGCCTTACAAACCTGTACCGAGGGAAAGAGAATTTACCTCAACAACGCATCTACATTTAACTCAAGACATATTTATACCCATGTTGTATTCTATTCACCGTGTCAATGTTTACATTCTGAAATTGGATCATTCTTCTAAAAGTTTTGTTATTGATCAAAATGTGATATCATATAATGATGTAATACAGAATGAGCAATATCGGTACAACAACAGCCGCTCCCCCCCAAAAAGTATAATACCATTTCATTTGTTAATTAAAATCAAGTATATTACTAATCAGTCACACTTTATCGCCTAAATGTAGATAAACAGATATTTTACCGAAATGCCGTCCGCAGCAATGTTCAGTCAAATTAAAAAAAAAAAAGGTTTAACACAGTTGCCTCTCTGTTTCAATTCCGTACCGTTTTTAGACCACCTTTTACTTTTGCTAGCTGATTATTATTTTCTAACGAAGACCCATACTTGACTTGCGTTACCGTCCAAAAAGAAATTTGACATCTTCACTTCAAAACCCTCATCGACGACATGTTGTAGAAAAGCATCTAGCTGTTCCAGTTTGATTGGGATTTGAGCTTGCCCTCCTTCGACAATTCCCTCTCTTGTCTTGACGTTATAAGTAGAACCGCTTGAAATAGTACCACCCAACATGCGAGCATTTGGAACAAGCTGCTTGAGCATCGCCAATCCACCGGCCAAGACCAGCTTTGTCTTCGAGCTATAGAAGAGCCGTAAAATCTCTGGGCCAGATCTGGGGGTCTGTTGACTTTTTCGTGCCTTCTGGACTGCTTCTTCCAAGGGTTTAATCCCATAGAACGTTGCCTCGATCTCAAGTTGTGCAAAATCCTGGAAGTCTTCCGGAAAGGTCAACTTTCTCGTGCGTAGGAAATTGAGGACGTGTTTGAATAGTGCACCGTCCCTATCAATGAAGTAGTTTCCTTTCGGATCTCTGGGTACTTGGCTAATGTCTCCGCTAAAAAGCCCCGCTAGTTTCGAGTCGGAATATTGAGTGACGGTGTACAGAGTGGTGGTGTATACATGGCCACCGACGTTAAGACTCACCACTTTTGGAGGTCCCGCCATGCTAGAAGTTGTCTCGACCAGTCGTGTTTGTGGAGCAACTGATGAAAACGTGCATTGCAAGTGAAGTGATTGACTGGTGCTACAAGGTCGTTGAGTCACCACAATATCATTGTTTACATTTCTTCCATGTCACGACATTCACATGAGAGCCTTGCACGTGGTTGGGTCACTAACACGAACCAAACCTGTTTTAAAATCTGGTTGGGCTAACTGAAGTTCTATTTAAGTATTCTCACAAAAAAAAAGGAGAAAAATATATTTTGATCATTTTTAAAGTTCAACGAAGTCGTCGTTATCAGTATTCAGTGCATGTTTTGAGTTGAGGTGATACTGTGTGGACAACGCCTCAATTCAAGAAATCACTTCATGTCATAATTGCTTAAGTGCAGTTGTAACTGACGTATTATTTTTCAGTGGTTAGCAGCAACAGAAACGAAGGGCAAAATATTTAAAAGAGCAGGCGTTAAATTACTCTGTAACACAGGATAAAAGTATTTCTCATTTTAAGGAAGTTAAATTCTTTTGGGGGAAATACACAATAAATGCTGTGTTGAACCTTTTTACCTGTATGCCAATATCTATATAGTCATTTTACAGATCCAGTTTATAGTTTGTTATGAAGGAAAATTCCTGGCTAGTCAGCTTGAAATGGGAGATATAGCCCACAAGCAAGGCTCAGAACATGAACACCAGAACTGCAATAAATCAGCACATTACAGTACAATGGAGAGGTGCTACAGTAGATGGTAAAAGTTGCCAGGTAAATTGAGTTCTTTGCTGTTCTAGCTTTAGTGGTGTGGGATGGAGAACTTATTACGCTTTTAGTTTGGGACTTTACGAATTAGCCCAGTGTTCTGTATAGATAAGAAGGACCACAAGATTATTTTATCTTGTATAGATAATAATCGTGATCGCGGGAAGGTTTTTGTGCCCTCGAGATACAACAGTGCTCCAACTACAATCCTTTTGGAAAATTATAATGAGAAAGTATACGAATGATAAAAAAAAAACCCTGAAGAAGAACTGTTTTAGTCAAAGAGGGGACTTTATCTCATAACAATCCTAAAATAGTTCATGGTCACACAAACCTCTCTCAAAGGACAATATATTAATGGTTAATTACCATTTTCACGCTACTGTTTGCAAACAAATTCAATTCACATAATTCTTTTCTTCACGAGAAGTGTAAGAATTCATTTAAACGTGTCTTCTCTGATGAATAGCATTTGGTGTCAGGCTCAAACTGAAGAAGACTTCGCTGGAAACAACTTGATTCGGACTATGAGGTTCTGACTCTGAAAATTAAAATCACAGTAATTCCGCTTGCCTTTATCATACACACAAGGTAACATCAAATTTTTGGTAGACGAATCTCAATGTATTTTTTAAACGTTGGTTTCTGATCTGAAATAAAAAAATTTCGTTTATGTTTGCTGCTGCCAGCTTCCCTTCGCATATACCTAAGCGTATCAAGAGAAATTGGTGGAAGTTCGAGAATGCTTCTGTCCTGATGACTTTGTTCGTGTTCAGACACATTTTCATCGAATGCAGTGCTGTTGTTCATCATAACTTGGACCAAAGCCGGCGCCACAAGTCTTTTTGGAGTGACTTCTAAGCCTGGGAACTCTACAGTCTGTTTTTCGACGATCGCATTTCTTTGCTCTGCCAGACAGCATTCGGCGCAAGGACCTATAACATCACAATATTCTCTTCCAAATAAACATTTAGAATAGCGATCGGCAAACTTCGAGGGCGCACGAAATTTAATTTGATTGGTGAGCAAACCACCACATGTAGCGCATTTGAGTTGCTGTGACAGGTTGGGTGGCTTCTTGTTGTTCTTGTTGTTCCACGGTCCCATCTCACTCGACTTAAGCTTGTGTTTATGCCAATATTGAATGCCACCTGATAATTTATCGGAGTAAGTTTGACAGCGGAATCTTTCCCTTGCGTTCACTTGAGACGAAATAGGCATCCATTCTTTGCCTTTCCCCGACGAAAGATGATCATCGACCAACTTCGGAAGTGTTGAACGTTGTAAACACCCCTTGTAAGGCATATTTTCAGCTCGGTTTGGACGTTAGTAGCTCATTACTTCCCATTATTAGATTGTTTGACTTCATCAATTACGAAAGCGCTGAAGCCGCAACGTTTGACAGAGTTTAACAAAATGCGTTCACACGGGTCTGAAGACTAAGTTAGTCTAACCAAGAGTTCACCCACCGGGATAGCTTCTTCATCAAGCACGATATATGCCTTATCTTGTTTCTCGATGTTCTTGTTTACCATTTGCTGGAATGGCTCTCCTAAGTTACCGACTAATTAAAAATGCGTTTTCAATCCTCAATGCGATATTTCAATTAATCCAATATGACAATTGACTAAAAGGTCACGCTTGACGAGCGAGCGGATTACAATTCTTTGTTCGGTAAAACAATATTGATTTCCGGTAACAATAAGCCCCCTCACCTCTACCCACCATACTAAGCTAAAGGGCTGATTCCAACTTTCAATGATATTTTATTCTAAAGGATTATATAATTTCTTTTTAAAATTGCTCTAAATTATGTAGATATTTTTAAGCATTTTGCATTTCATGGCATTTCCGACTTTTGTTCCTCACAAATTTACGTGTCTACTGAATGTAATAGTGGGGAAAGGGAAATTTGATTCTTTAAATGCCTTAAGGCATTTGTAGTTTATCTCAGACGGATTGTTTCCAGTCGTATCATCAGCGTGGTGGCTTATTCGTTTTCTTGATGATCATTTTTCCAGTATATCAGTTTAAAGTATTCTAATGAGGAGAAAAAGGGAATTTCATATCCCATGTCATACGAAATACCTCAGAAGTGGAATAAAAAAAATAATAATTGTGTCGTGATTCATGGACTGAGGGGGTTCCGCTCGGCAATGACCGATTTGCTGTCTGGTTTTCGGGCGAGAAAATAAAACAAAACTTGGTTATAACTCCTAGTTTTAATAGCTAAAACAACAAACGAAAATTGGTCTACGCAACAGATAGAAATGCGTCTGCATAGCGGCACGCATTCGTAGAAGAGAGTTCCAAGTACTTCTTAGACTTGTTTTTCTGTACGGCGTAACCCTGCTGTGTGATGTTTTGATGCTGACTCCTCTTCAGTCAAGCGTGAGGTACTTCAGTAGCTATTTGCGTTTAAAGTCGAAGCATGCAGGCACAAACGCATCCATTTGCCTCACGCGATTAGGCGACTCGTTAAAGATTCAGGATATTACTGTCTGGGAGTGCGGCGTCAGAATGCTGACAACCTTGTGAAATCAAATCTCAAAAGAGTCATCAGGTCATCTCGTTGATTCTGAACAATTCTGATCGACTGAACAGCTACACTGAGTTACAAACGTGGCAGTTGCAAACTCTCGGCCGTCATGCGTTTTAAAACACGATTGACTACGTATTCTTGAATGTTTCTTACGTTGCCTTCCATTGCTTTTTATTATGAAGATGGCAAACCAACAAGATTTAGACAACTGGAGACCGAAGTCGATAAATGGGAAAGAAAATTACAAGCGGCAAACAAGAGCGGCAAAGGATGGAAACTCTTACAACCCAGAGTCAACTAAGTTAGAGCACTGCGATTTAACTGGCTCCCGCTATACGAACAGTAAAACAGAAAGGTTTTTACCGTCTATTCACAATAAAAGTCAAGGAGAGCGTCACAGGCCAGGTTCTCATTTTGGAGCCGGGAATCGTAAAGGTAGAAGCAAGAGAGTCCTCGAGAAGAAAGCTTCATCAAAAACTACTCAAGTACGGCAGATAATGCCAAGAAGCTTTATGCAGTTTTGGATGCGATATAAACCTTCTCTCGCGATTCAGTCGTCAAACATTTCCCAAGACATCGATGCGTTATCGATTGAAGTCATTCGACAACACAATGAACCTTACGTGGTTCTTCCTTCGTTACGAAACGAAAGCAAGTAATTGTTTCGTCAGTTCATAGACCAGTCATCCTTCGTTGCGTTTGCGGAGTCGCAAGTGTCATTAATGTAATTCATAACAGCTTCGATATACTGTCAGGTGGACAGACGGAACAATCGGAACAGAGGACATTGTTTATACGGGCAAGACAAACTCTGAACAGATACGAAAATAACTGCATGGCAAAGAGAAATAATGTTCAAATTGCGTCTGGGGTACTGAAAAGCGTTAGATAGCAGGAAAATTTAGTGACTGACATGGAGGCGAGGAATTTTGTTAGATTCATTAGCCATTTTGAGTTCTAATTTGCATGGTCAAACGTGAAAAGCGCGCGTGGTAAGCGCGAATCGTGCAAAACACGTTCATCACGTAACATGCGCGTCGTGTTTCACACGGGATCCTCAAATTTAAACCTTTTCCTCGAAGGTACGTTGATTGAGAGAAAAACTGATTTTGTTACGCTGAACCAGCCTTTGCTTTGTCTGTGGTTATTTCAAGGTGCGATTACGCGTTCAACAGAAATGTCAATGAAAAATGGACTACGATGGTACTCAGAAAACTCTTAACTTAGCACTCCTTTAGCACTCTATGGGATACGGCACAATGCAGAAGAATACCAGCAAGGAATTGTTAAGAGCAGGTCGAAAAAGAGAACACACGATTATATTTTTCGGATTTAACTTATGGAGAGATACAAAAGCTGCTCCAATCAAGGACTGGCATCACACAAGGGGGAGAACAGAGACCACGGAAGAACCAGTTATGAGTTATCACTATTTTTAAACAAAGATCCCAAAACTGTATTCAAATGGAAGTACATGTATTGTATTAATTTTTGTCAGCTATTTATAACTCAAAGGAGTCTTTGCTCTCTGCTAGTTAACTATTAGTATTTTTTTTTTCATTTAAAATTGCATCAAAAAGATTTAGGTCTATAGTTAGTTCTTTGCTGGTAAGTCTTCATCCTTCTTCTTTCCACTAACGGTCGTCACTGGGGAGACGCACGTGCGCAATGACCCAAAAAAGGCTGGAAGGACTGACTTATCATTGGATAGGCAATGAATTTATTCCTTGACATTCAAAAAATTATTTTCATTTCGAGCTGTTGCAAGTACCAACAGCCAATTGTATTCATTTCACTTATAAGTCCTGATCGTCAAGCAACTAATTGACATCTGAATGGCGGGTTAAAAGGTTTCCTCTCGCCCATGCAAGCTCCCTTTCCACATTTTCAAGGCGCTTCCAAAGTTCCTTGATGTCCTCGCGCAGTGCTACAATTTTTTGATCATTTGTATTACAGCAAGGTATGAAACTAGCATCAGTATCATCAAAATTGTGCAATTCGTTTTCTAACAAATCCATATCTTCTGTGTTTGAGTTCACCGCCATTTGGTAGTTCTCCTCAAAATCTTTTGCCAGTTCGGATGCATTTTCATGTATAGTATACAGCTTTGGATAAAAGCCCATAACTCTATGCCTCCTGGCTCCGGATTTCACACGCGTGTGTCTGTGAGCGAAACAATCTGCAAGTCGTTTAAGCATTGTGTTTCTGTTGTGCCGTTTCGGTGAGTTCTTTTCGGATGGCAAGCAGGTATAAGGCTCACTTTCGACCACAAGATCAGTGTTTCTATCATCTTGGTTATCAAACGTTGGTTTCTCTGAGTACATGTAGGTCTCGCGGTTTTCCTCGCTCTCTCCGCGTGCGCAATTTGAGAGCGCTTCGTTTTCTTGAGATTTCTTTGCGACAGGTGACAATGGTAGCATAGCGCGGGCATAGTGTTTCCATAATGCTTCACCCGTTTGATTTTTCTCATTCTCCAACAGCTGCACGCTTCTTCTGTCAAAAGATCGCGCTAAAATAGTCGTATCGCACTCCAGACGTTTTGAAATCGACATGAACGGATTGGTCCTGGTGTAGACTAGACTCTCTAGTACTAGTTTTAAATCTACAGTCCTTGTATGTCAGTTCAGCAGAACTGCACTGACGTTGGTGATTACGAGAACATCCAATTTCTCGACGAGGGTTTCGTTCAAACTCATAAACTTACCTCTTAGTGTTATCGAAGCTTTACCGTGGAATATAGTCCAATATATTTCCGACAGCCCACTGAAAATTATTGTTTGTATATCTTGTATCGTGCCGGTTTCAAAAAACTGAGTTTAGAGTTACACGCTGGGAAGGCCGAGTCAAACACGGAGTACACAGGCTTTACAAAATATTTAAATGTACATCATAGGAAGCCGTGATAGTGAAAGGCAGCTCTGATCTTGGTGACATTTTCCGACACTATTTTCAGGGTGGTAGTTACGTTGAGGACCACAGAACTTTTATCGTCACGACTGTTGATTATACCGCAGTAATAGAGGTTCTTAAGTCCTTAGAACCAGGCAAACTCTTCAGACTTGACGAGTTTAGTTCAGCCGCGCGATTACTGTTCGAAGATGTTTATGACAGCAAAGTCATCCTTCATTAGTTCTTCACTGGTTCATTATCATTTACCTGCTGCTCACGGTTCAACTTTCGAGGGACTCGTAGAATACTCAACTTTCCATCAGTTCCACAACTTTCAGTAAAACCTCGTTGCTAAACATGTAATTTGTAAACTTTGTTTGTTCCTTGGACCAAATAAGAGTAATTTGCCCATTTAAATTATGGCGTATGTTCCTGGCAATGTTAACATCACGTAAATTACTAATGTTTTGTTTGCAAGCTGGCCGTCTCTCGTGGTACTGACACGGTCGGTCAATCACATTTTGTTCTTTGACAATCACCTGTTGTTAATGTCGTTAATCTACTCGATTGTTTTCTCGATGACGCCAGACCAGTTGCTATTGAATGATGATGATAGTAACTGAAGGCAGGACAAATACAAGGTAAGAGAAAGATCTCAAAAGACAGCGATTTCAAAGAGTGCATTAGACCAATCCATTACCCTTTCATTGAAGCTGTTATCTCTTTCTCATCAATCTTTTCGTTGTCATTAGTGCCATGTTAGTGACAAAAGTGCTATTACAATATTCTGCAATATTTCAACGGGTTGTTTGACGGCGTATTTCATTCTTTGGATCGAGCTTTCTTACCGGACTGATTGAACACTGGTAACTTGCGTGTGTTCAAGTTAATATCTGGCTGCGAGTTGGAGCGGTGTGACACTCGTGCCAGCGTGCTTGTCTCTTCTTTAGGGATTTTGCGAGAGTGCTTTGTTTCGCTGGTGGAGCGAAGAATGTTAGGGGCCAGGCCACGAAAACTACTCACCATTCTCCTTGCGGCTTCATCGCTTTTATAAGAGCGGCTCTGCAGCTAAAATGGAGAACTTGGTACGCAGGCTAGTTCTCGCTTTCGCGCACCGCTCTAGCTCGTTCTCTAAGATAGCTCGGTGCCTATTGCGCAGGCTTGGATGGTTCACACCAGTGGCCCATACAGTCGGAGATGGCAGAGATGGCAGAGAGGACACAAAATAACGAAATTGAAGAACACTCATAAAAATTGCTTTCGTCAACTTTTTTCAGCCTTTGAGGATAAGAAATGGCATCGGGCCTACCTATTAGTAATAGATGGCCATCACTGTCTCCTTGAAACTTTAATTCCACATTTCAAGACAGAACGCTTTGGGCAATGCATGGTAAACATATGAAAGTAAGTAATTTATAACATAGGGAGCGCTTGAGCAATCTCCCTAGTTAGAGGCTCATGTCGAAAGTGCTTGACGACGATAACCATAAGCTAAGAGAATCTAAGGACTTAAGAGTAAGTTTTAAGTAAGGGTTGTGATAATTCAGCTGAATAAATAAGGTACGTTTACGAAGGATAAACCCAGAACTTGGTCAAGATGGCTGACAACAGTTTCCAGCTCATTCCTGTATCACTTACACTTTGATGAATCAATATTAGCAGTCCTGGCACTCTTTGTCATATACTACCGGAATAATGTTTATCTGTGAATGGGTTCAAAGCCACCTAAATTGTCTAAAATGAGTCATGGCTCTTAACCGCCACAAAAGAATACACTGTATTTAGAAACTTTTCAAAAACGCGGTGTCTTTAGAGGCTGCCATAACAAAAAACTGGAGGCAACCAAGCTCAAATTTGAACTAAAAACACTTACAGCTAAAATTAAGCATGTCCCAGGAGCATGTCGTATTGTTTTAACCTATTAGGCCATAATGATGACCAACTTATTCACCAATGATTGAGCGGCATTTGAGCGACATCACTTTATAAAGAGTAGTAGTATTGATCAGTCAAGTATAACTGCTGGAAAGTGCTGGAAGCCGTTGTCAGCCACTTTAATCCGGCCATGTAAGGCTGCACACCTCTAAAGCTTTCGAGATTTTCGCGCCATACGTACGCAATAATTGCGCAAGTCGTGACCAAGCCCCTTCAAGTTAATAATAGTTTAACAATTTTATCACTTTTGCTATAGCGGTACCATTATTTGGTTGTTGTACTCTAAACTTGTTTTGCTTAGTCACCAAAGCTACTACCTCTAACACACCAGTTGAGAGCTATAGATTTGGAGTGGAAGCTCGTCTAATTGACCGCATTTGAAAAGAACAGTCCCTGACGACTTTCCCCTTCTTTCCACAAGTTACGATCCAAAGAAAAGCTCTTCTACAGTTGTTTAAACGCCACGAATAAACGAACGGATTCATAGAACTGTTCGCTAAGATAAGCAGAAACTGAGCGTCGCGTGACCACAACACGAGGTCACAGTTACATGTATTACATAAGTTGATGATATATATCAGAGCACACGCGGGCAGATAACATAAAATGAACAGCATCAACATTATGAGTAGGGTTTTAGTAATTTTCTGCTCCCAACGCACCTTGAGTTTCTTGACAAGACTGCCCTCGGTGCTATCATGTAACCTGTCCCATTCTTTAACTTGACGACGAAATATCTTGTAAATCCGTATGTAGGCAAACAACAGCACTAGAAAAGTTAACACGACAGCGGTGTTGGCAAATAAAAACGCGAAATGAAAGAAACCAAGGTACAGATACGCGAAAGGGAAGCTTAGCGAAAGCGCCCAGACAATGATGCACGCGACAACAGCCCGCATGGGACTCAGTGTGGATCTGTATCGGAATGGTGAAGTTATGGCGATATAACGATCGACCGTCAGGGCTGCCAGACTCAGAACGGAAGCCGTACATGAGATGAAGAACGGCATATGAACAGCAGTAGCGAGACTCTCATAGTCGATTACTCCTAGAGCGTTCTTTACGTGATAAACAGCTGAGACGGGTTCCGTTACAAGACCCACTAACAAATCTGCCATTGCAAGATTTGCCACTAAGTACATGAAAGGAGAACGTAGATCTTTGTTTGGATCGATGAAGACGGCCATAACCACAATAAGGTTTCCCGGCACGGTGATAAGACAAAGGAAGGCTGAAACTCCGCCTGTTATGAATGGAAGGAGTGCTGGAGCCGTTGAGTTGAGACACGGCTTCTCAGAGAATATAAGAGTGTCGTCCATATCTTGTGTAGCTTTTCAGTTGTTGTTGCTGCTCACTCCTCTATCTAGACAATAGTAATCAACTTAAACTTGGATGGTCTCTTGATGCTCCCGGCGTGTAATCTCACTGGCTCTGCTTACGGGCGGCGTTTGTGTGGTTAAAGTAATATTTTCCGTCCACGTAGTATGGTTAGTTGATCCTGTTTAGCTCGAATAAGTACAGCTGTCGTCTGCGTCAAACGAGTTCTTTGATCAACAAATTTAAGTCCACTTGAAATATTATTTTATCCTGTAGTTTGACCTCTGCCCAGGTTCTCTGACAGTCACGTACATGTCTGACAACCGAGCAGTACTTATGTCTATCTTATGGCAGACGCTTTTCCGCCAGCTGTCACTAAGCGCTCTCTTCACAATAGGCACCCTCCTTGGAACGTGCTTTTATCAATAAGCACCCATATTCCAATTTAATGCCCCTTTCAATATACCATGTGCTAATAACTAACCTCAGCAACATTATTTTCATTTACTGTTCCATAAGAGAGGCCTACAACTGAAATATAACCTACGATCAGGCGTTCTTCGTTTTCGGAGAAGGGGGAGGTAAAAAAAAAAAACGCCTTCTTTTTTTCCTTTTTCCCCTTCGCCGAAAAAAAAAAAAAAAAGAAAAAAAGAATGCCTGATCCGTACTTG
>Ga0126338_10000361_pt1 | contig 23499 bp, 8 predicted proteins | sample OrbCmetagenome_2_FD_92529 | JGI IMG/M metagenome (GOLD analysis project Ga0126338, IMG submission 92529) | Coral microbial communities from Petempiche,Puerto Morelos, Mexico - Orbicella C C metagenome | ecosystem: Host-associated > Invertebrates > Cnidaria > Coral | place: Petempiche,Puerto... | reverse complement strand
TGGACCAGTTATAGCGCAACAAGGACCAATGACAGTGGCAGTTTTGCTTGCTTCGAAGACAAAAACATTTCAAAAGAATGTTCGCGAAAACTAAATCTTTTCTTTGCGTTTTCGAGAATATCCTTTGAACCAAATAAATAAGCAAACACAAAGCAACATGGATTGAATCTGGGAAGACTGGTAATGAAAATTGCATGCAAATGAGACCGGGTGTCCGAAAAAGAAGTCTCAGTGGTGCCTACTTGGTATATAAGTATAAGTTAAAATAAGTATCATTGCCAGATAAAATCATATTTGTGAAATAACGTTATATTATCGCATGGTAAAGATCAATGACCCTTACCTTGACACCTTTTAGGAAAGCTGTCAGATTGACAACTTGCACTTTTCAATCAATTTCTCTTCACACGCTCCTTTATCTTGTCTTGCTAAATTTAGCATTTAGTTTCCTTTTTGCAGCAACTTGTTTGAAACGAAAAATAAAATTGCACTTTGCAGTGGATGAAATCAAATTATATTGACCTCAATAATAAAAAAAAATACTCAGTAATAAAATACTACACAATTTTGTGATTTTGTTCACCTCTTCTTGGGACGCCACATTTGATTCCTTAGCTTTGTTAAGTTTGTTCATCGAGGGCTCAAAGAGCGGAAAATAAAGCACCTGTGTTACTTTGACCAATGAGAGACACCGTGGTCAATGTGGCGCTCGGTGAAGAGAGTATATCCGCTGAGGTCGTGATATTTTTGGATATCTCCTACTGATTTGTTATTAAACCCGAGGCAAATGATATTTTTCTCCTTTTGGTAAAGCTTCCAAGTTCTTGTCATTTGAGGTGGTGTATATTTTCTTTGAGTTTTGCTCCGCGGAGAGCTTTAAGAATATTTTGGAAAATTCGCAAAATAAGTCGATAGACTGACGATAGTAAATTAAATAACAAGAGCAGTTTAGTCTATCAAGGTACTTATAAATCAAGTTTTAGACGCTAGCAAAGGTTGATTGTAAATGAGATTATTATTACTCCTCTTCAAACGTCAAATAAAGAGTTTCATTACAAAATAATGTTTAGTGTGGCTGTGGATAAATTTAATAATAAGTGAACCTTGCCATCTGATTTTGTTTTACAAAATTAACCTACTCCAAACTGTGTAACGTTCTGGGAACCAATTATTAAAGCGTAGGGCATGGAAACAATTGGTTGGTCAAATTGCATCCATCATCTAACAGCACCAAAGATCAGGCATTTCCGAATTGCATTTTGCCTCTGTGTCAAAACGACTCAAGCATTTTAAAGCCAGGGTCACAAATGGAAATGGGAATTACGGTTGGGCAGCTATATCTCTGGTTAAATTTGTTTTACTGAGTATGACTTGCTTTGATAATTCCCGATGCAGGTTCCCATATTAAACGGAACGAATAATACAACTCTCGCTTGCAGTATTCACTGATTGAAACTGGTGGAACAGTTAGTAGACTAACTGTCGGCCAGTTGGTCTTTCTGTAGTTATGAAATAAAGAACACGTGCCGTGTTTCTATCGAGTTTTGCGATGAAAAAAGGAAAGACAACAACTTGTTTACTTTGATCATCAAAATGTAAATTCTCTTAATTTCGCTCGCGCCATCATTACATTTAGAGAGATCTGTTTAATTAGTGTAAGTCTACTAGCGTTCTATTACGAATGTGGCTACGCTACTCACTGTCTATTCTGTTGTAGACTATGAGTAAGCCAAGTGATGTGCGCTGGAGAGCACTTGTTTGCGTTTTCGAAGTGTTTGTGAAGAGAATTTAGATAAAGTTTTGAACGACTAGTAGATTTATTCTGATAGTTGACTCGGGCTGTGCCCTAGTCAACTGTCACGCGATAGAAATCGAGAGCGAATTATCTAACTGTTAAATATAAACACAGTTTTTATCCAATCAGCTCGCGCATTTTCTTCGGGAGTTTTTGTAAATGCTGATACTAAGTGAGTTGTAGAAGAGGGTTATTAGTTTTAAGTGATTTGAAGATGTCGTGCTGGCTGCCTACAATAATACAATTATATTTACATCAATCATTCAGAAGTCTTTGATGTTAAACTTCACGATTACACGGCATTGTTCTGAGAAAAAGGGAAAAACCCCGAAACTTCTGAAGCGAATCATGTTCCCCTCATGCCGCGCGGTTCGTGTTCATTCGCACTGTAAACTCTTTATTGAGGTCTGTTGTGTATAACTGTTCTGTTCACTCCAAAGCAAGTCGTTTTGTATTCAAACAAAGCTATGATTCAAGTGTCATTCTCTTGGTCACCGTGGTAAATAGAAGACCAGGTAAGCTATGGTTTCATTGCGGTGTATGCCCCTGCGATTGCACAATATTTAGTTAGAAGGCTGCCTTGAAAGTCTTGACGGCCTCGATTACAAACTACTTTAAAATAAAGAACGAAACTGGCTCGCTCTGATCTTTAGATCGATTTACAGCTTGTACGATAATGTTGTTAGTGGAAATCAACGACACTCCTCAAAGTTTGAACAAGAAAAAGGAAGCCATGCATTGAATATCATCGACGTTTGAGCGACTTGGAGCGACGGCTGATTCATTCGACCTCATTCGGGGAAACCAGAAGTAAACAATTCGCGACGTGGAAGTCTACAACGAGAATACAAGTATACGTATTCTGACCAAATCAGATCGACAAGCTTTCTTTTCAGATAGCTTTTAGACCGCCGTGAAAAAGTGAAAGCAATCTTTTTGTCCTTTCATACCGGGTACTGCTCTTGGGACCTCATATGACGTCATGAAAAATAGAAAACAAATCCTACGTGCGGACTCGAGCCTCTCTTCAATCTATGTTATCACCAATTGATTTCAGCCACATTTACTCTACCCTTTGAAGTTGTCTTTTGTATAGCGAGCTGTACAGTAATGTTAATAGGCCATATTAGTAGGAAAATACCTTTTCTGAGGGGGGAGGGTCAACCTCATCTCCCATCACTTTCTACCATGGAGGGGGTATAGGTTTACTTACGTGAAGAACCGTGGAACATACTTTTATTTAATGGATCTGTATAATTTTGGTGCAGTACTTGTTCTCCAGTAAGGACTTCAGAAGCATCCCTTTACAGTTTTGTTACAATTTTTGACCAGTTCATACCTAAAAGTTTCGTGTGATTTAAAGGAGCATTTTCACGAAGATTTGGCTGGATTTTTGTTCAAAAAAAGTCTTGCAATCATCCCTAAGCATCTCCGCTCATAAACCACATGCACCTTTCAGTTGAAGTTGATGATACTATGGGAGTTAAGAGAGTAATTTCGGTGATTTTTTTCACGATGCAAAGACACAATATCAAGTTGTGTGGCTGGTTGGCTGCGTTAATACATTTATTTTTACCTTAATTACGTGCAAGAGAGCATGCGGCATTGTTCCGAGAAAAATGGAAAAACCCCAAATTCCTGACACGATTCCTGAACGCACCTACTGGTTGAATCTATTCAAATTCTTTTGTTCACTCCAAAGCAAGTTGATTTGTATTGAGCATAGTTATGATACAAGTGTCAATAATGAGTTTAATGATGACAAGAGATTACCATTATCTTTCTCTCTTGGTCACCGTGGTAAATAGAAGAACACGTAAATTATTGTTCTGTTGCAGTGTTGTTGGTTGCGATTCGTTTTATGCCGTTGTTATTGATATTTGTAAGTTCTTCACCTCTACGAAAGAAACTGGCCCGCACTGATCTTTACAGCTGGTACGATAAATTTGTTAGTCGACACACTTTGAGCCGGAACGAGCGGTTCCAAACGGAAGAAAGTGTGAATTTACCGGCAAGATTCAGTTAACTACAGCAACAAGACTAATAACAATAAATAGATTAACGATAGAGAAATTGTTACTTAGATATACTTAATAACTGCCTTCTCCGAACGTATATAACATAACACGCGCTGGTCCTACATTATTACTACTGAGCCATCAAGGTAGAAATCTATATGTGCTTATGGCCGTGCGTAAATAACATGACGTCTGCAGTCCCATTTTAGCTGCTGCAAAGTTTCAGTCAGCTGAGAGTTCGTTTTGTTAAAGTTTTGGCAAAATACAATCCAAACCCTACATGGGACATTTGACCTTACCAAGCTAAGATGTCTACTAAAACTGGAGTATTTTGACTTTGTTTACCTAGATTTTAATTGAGTATTTTGACTTTGTTTGCCTACATTTTAATTGAGTATTTTGACTTTGTTTGCCTACATTTTAATTGAGTATTTTGACTTTGTTTGCGTACATTTGCATTGATTATTTTGATTTTATTTACCTACATTTTTGTTGAGTACTTTTGACTTTGCTTGCCTACATTAGTAATTGAGTATTTTGTCTACATCCTTCAGAAAATGCCAAAGTTGCACAATTGTACCAGCACGTATTGCATGCATGTTTTGTCATAGGTTTGTACGACGTGCCGTGTAAGACGCTGTCTTTACACAGGTATCCCAAGCCCCTTGGGTAGTTTGGAGCAGTGAACATTATTATAAGACATGGCCTAACAGCGTAATATACAAGAATTTGTATGGGAATGTACCGATCGTATGGGAAATATGGGAAAGAAATTGAATTGAAACGACTTCGACTCTTCTGTGTGTTATTTTAATTTGTGTGCCGTTTTGGGGTCGTTTCAAAGCGATTCCAGCGAGTTTCAGGTTCATCGTTTTCCTCTCTATATACGGAATGTATGTAGAGAGGAAAATGATAAAACTGAAACTCGCTGAAATCGTGTTAACACGGCCCCAGAACAGCACGGACACAAAAGTAACACACAGAATAAGAGTCGAAGTTAGTCGTTTTTATTCAATTTCTTTTTCGTTTGCGGTAGATCTAAAGATATACGTTGTCTATCACTGGGCGATTTTGGAATTGGCCGATCAGTCGGGGTACAACTTGATAAGGAAACATTCAGAATGAACAAAACTACGCATGCACAGACGCTCTTTCCGCGAACTTAAATTCAGAGTGAACCCATTGCGAAATCTAGCTATAGTTTCATTGGTCGTATTTTGAACTGATCTCCTTAATATTTAATATTCAGTTTTCAGTCATGTTAATAAACTTATCGTCAAGTCAAGCGGTGAATTCAGTGACCGTGACTGCACAGTTCAATGCTGAATTGCTTGCGGTCGTCTGTACTTGATTTCACCAGGACGCAAGCTTTAATTATGATTTGTTTTGATGGCAATGTTTGTTATTCGTGGATCTGTTTAGACGTTCGTCAGTGGTGGACTTGCGGGCGACTGTACAGAGCTCGATGTTCAGACATTACTACAGCGAGGGTCGACTTGGCGCCCTTTTAATTTACAAGCGCAACCTTGGTTATTATTTTGTGTTGGTTTCCCTGAAGTGTATTTGAAGCATTCCACAAGCAAGCCAGATACTCGAGCTCGTCAAGCTTCTTGTTTGATCTTAACGCAAACCGCTCTGACAATACAAGAATTCTGTACCAATCACATCGGCACATTGTTACACTGAGCGTTATGCCGTAAAGCACTTTGTAAGGAAAAGAAAATTGTAGTTAGGAATATTTTATTTTAATAAATTCGAATTGCTGTGTTAATAACAATGAAGTCACGAAGCAAAGAGCGGGAATACTAATGAAAAAAGTTAATATCTCAGCTGGATTTCAGTTCGTCGTTGAGAAAGGTGCGGGCGTTTGATGTGTTATGCCTCTCTGAACAACGGACTGAATTCCAGCTTGCTTTTTTTCGTGAAATTTTCCAAAATTCGGTTATAGCATGTCAAATCAAGCATAGCAAATGTACGTAATGCATTGCCCTGCAGCCTTGTTTAGGCTAACCAGACAGCTTTTCTGACTAATCAGTTTTCTCTGTACCGGGCTGAGGTTCCACTTAGCCCTATTTTCTCACTTTAGTTTATTGCATTTTCGTGCTGTTAGTGTTCAAGTTTTCGTTCTGCATTTGAATTTTGACGTCGAAAAAAGTGAAAACTACTCACTGGCTGCGTCAATATAGTTATTTATAGTTTAATCACGTGAAAGTTTTTCAAGGTCATGCACATTGTTCCCAGAAAAGGGGAAACAGCCCAAATTCCTAACACATTCAGCTTGATTTTCCGCCCGCCCGTTTGCATACCTTTTTATTCAGGTCACTTGTGTGGAATTGCTCTGTTCACTGCAAAGCAAGTTGTTTTGTATTCAAGCAAAGTAATTATGATTCAAGTGTCAATGACGAGTTTAATGATGTTCGTTATGTTTTCTCGTTGGTCACCGTGGTATATAAGCTTAAATAGAAGAGCAGGTATGCCATTGTTTTGTCTTAGTGTTATTGATTGTCATTCGTTTTATTCCGTTGCTCGTTTACAATATTTTGAAGACCTTTCAATTTCAAGCTATTATTTTGGTCTACCTGCGAACATGAAAAGTGATCCATAGTGCGGTTTTGATGCAGTTTATTCAGGGAGACGTTTGATTGTAGACTTTCGACTGAAAGACTGTGTCATGAACCCGAAGGACGACATCATCGCTTCTAAGCTATTATTACTCTTTCTCGCTGTTCGAGCTTTTTAATCTTGTCCATTTACGTGTGTTGTGGTTCTAAGAACGGAAATTAACCGGCTGAAAACCCTTGACATACGACGCCATGTTTGTTTTGAGATGTTGGAAATTATTGCTTTCTACTACTCCCTGGAATATGCGGAAACACAAGCACAATAGAGACAAAAGAACTTCTGGGAAGAAGGAAGTCAGGAAAAAATATCATTGACTTATTTTTAAATCAAACTAAAAAGCGAACTTTGAAGCGAACGTAGCCACTCGAAGCCGAAAGTTTAGCTGAAGTCCAGTTTGTCATTGACAGCTGTTGTCTCGTTAGCCAATCAAATTATTTGAACAATCCTAACAAGGATTGTGATTGGCTTTTTTTAGCGTGCTTTATCAAAGAACAGATGCACGGTGACGCCGCTTTTCCTGGTTTGGAAAATTAAATTAGGCTTGAAAATATAAGCTGAATGAGTGGCGAAATTCATTACTTACTTACTTATTCCTCTTCGTTCCTAATGGAACATAGATCCTCAACTAGAGCGCGCCACCTAACCCTATTTTGTGCAGTGCACTTTGCCTCATTCCACGCGAGATGTTTCCTCTGCTTCGCACGTTGCTCCAACCGGGTGTTAGCGTCTTCTTTTTCCGGGAGCGGGTTATCGGCCCGCCGCCCAACCCCCAACCTGGAGGACCAGGGGCTGTTCTTCGTCTGGCCTCTACCCTTCGACCAATCCGGCATGGTTAGACCTGCCAGGGACCAAAGTCCCCACCGGCACAGCTCTCTGGGTCATTGAGACACACAAGCTCCACCACCACAACAAGGTGCCAGCCCAAGGTGAAGAGCGAAATTCTTGGATTCTCATAAAACAAATAAAGACGCCTCAATTGTGTTCTGTTATAAAACACTTAGGAAGCAGTCGAGCACACGAGAAGTAGGGAGGAACACACTTCTCTTGTGTTCTAGCGCTTTCTGTGTGCTTTGCAAAAGAACAGAGCGCAGTAGAGGCTTCTTTACTTGTCAGTTAAAGCGTGAAGTGAATTCAGTAAGCGTGATTACACAGTCCAATACTGAATTTTAGAGCTCGAGGTTCAGAAATTAATACGTCGAGGGTGGACTTGGCGCCCTTTTAATTTACATAGCTCGACCTTGGCTATTATCTGTGTAGTATCTTACCTTTCGAAAAGAAATCGAGCCTGTAGCTTTCCAAACAGAGTTTGTGATTGGCTCAGTAAGCAATAGATAAATTAATTAAACAATGCCCCCAGCGCTTGAAACAATTGCCGCTTTTCATGTGACGTCATCAATTTCCAAAATAAGAAATTACCAATCCTTCTGAGGTTTTAGTTTCATCAGAAGTAAGACCCTCTAATAACTTGACGTTTTGTAGCGTTTAAGCTCGACAGGGTTCCTCATTTTGAAATAGGGCACGTTTGAATTTCCAAGTTTATGTGTTGTGTGACATTAAAATGGCGGCCCGATAAGGCTCTCGAGTAGTCAAAAAGATGAGTTATTGCCCGAGTTTTTGCTAACTAAACAGTTCTCGCTCTATAAGAAGAGTTAATTTCAATGTGCCGGAGCTCTAGAGTAATAACTTTTCGTTTCAATGGCAAAACTCGATGACAGATGTTTCTGTTACTTTACGGCCGCCATGTTTGTGTCCCTCCGAGGGGCACAAGCATGGTGACTTCATACAAAGCTCTATAAATTTGAGTGAAACACTTCTCCGAAAAACGGGAGAATGAAAGACTGCACAGACCTAAATCTTGGCGATGTTGGTTATATATCAACCATCTTTCATATCCCAGCTTCTTGACTTTATTTATTGAATAATTATGCTTTTTATTTTCGATGGCGTGATACTGCAAACCAGCCATAGGACCTACAGGATAAGAGAACGAATCAAAATACAGGTGTGGAAGAAGTACAGAACTACTGGAGAAAAGCAGCTGTAGCGACTAGAATTTTGTTTGCTTTTGGGTTTCACGTTTCTCCGTGACCCCTGGGGATTATGGAGCCTATGCCTTAGTACTTAAGCGATCATCGTTATGCATAGTTTTTGTATTCAGGGCTTGTTAGCGGCTGGCAGATAAGTTTGCTGGTTTCTACCGCGTTTTTCTTGGCTGGATTTCACTGTTGTGAGCTTTGGAATATTTTAAGAGGTTATCCTGTTGGACTTGCCCCAGTTTGTAAGTTTATTTTGTTCCGTTGTCAGTTCTCGCTCGTTATATTTATGTACTTAGGTATTTTGTCTCGTTTATTTTTCAGTTGAATCACACCCACAATCACGTTTATTTTTTCTCACGCTTATGCGCATTATGATTTATTAAAATTTGTGTATTCGAACTGTGACGTCGATATCTGTAGCGTTTACCTACAGCAACCGTTATAATTATGCTCCGTAAAGCATCAAAAAATTACCCACATGTAAGTACGCTAGAAAATATAATACAGGCATTCTGCCCAAATCAAATCGAAAGTTGTTACAAAGCGTCCTGTCGTGAGAGCAATATTTTGGGAAAAGAAAATTTTCCTTAGAAATATTTTCTCCAAATAAGTTCCAATATTATGTTAAAAATAATGAAAAGAAGAAACAAAAGGGAATACTGTTAAGAAAAGGTACAGTTCTCAGTTAGATTTCAGTTAGTCGTCGAGGGATTTGATAAAATATACTTCCCTAGAAAACAAATTGAAATTTAGGAGAGTAGTTGCCTTTTCTCGTGAAATTTTCGGTAATTGGGGTACATATATGGCAAACCATTCACATCAGTTGTACTTAATGTATTGCCCTGCAGCCTTGTTTGCGCTGACCAGAGAGCTTTTCAGACCGAATAAGTTCCGTTAACACTATTTTCTTACTTTAGTTTCTTTCATTTTCTTGCTCTCGATGTTCATATTTTCGTTCTGTATTCGAATTTCATAGTCGAAAAAAAAAAAAATGAAATACATGTCATTACATTTATTTATTCACTAATCACGTGAAAGCCTTTTAAGGACAGGCGCGCATTGCCCCAAGAAAAAGGGAAAAATCCCAAATTCCTGACACACTTGAACTTTGGCCAGCGCTTCGTGTTCATTCGCACTGTAAGCTCTTTATTAAGGTCAGTTGTGTATAACTGTTCTGTTCACTCGAAAGCGAATCGTTTTGCATTCGAGCACAGTTATGATTCAAGTGTCATTCTGTTGGTCACCGTGGTAAATACAAAATAGAAGATCAGGTAAGATATTGTTTTGTTGTGGTACGCGTGTACCGTTGCTCGTGAACAATTTATCATTTTGGCTCGCTCCGATCTTTACATCGTGTTACAGCTTCTACGATGATCTTGTCAGTCGAATCAACGACATAATTCTTAATTCGCACAGAAACTGAAGACCGACAAAGGAAGCCATGCATTGAATATCATCGACTTTCAAGCGATTCTGGAGCGACGGCTGATTAATTCGATCTTATTCGGAGTAAGCAGGAGTAAACAAATGCAATTTGCGACGCGTAAGCCTGCATTGAGAATACAAGGATTCTGTCCAAATCAGATCGACAAACTGTTCGAGGAAGCTCTGCCATAAGAGCAATACTTGAGGAAAAGAAGATCCCTTTTTAGAAATGTTTTCTTTCCGTAAATACAAATAGTGCCGTAACTGAATAACAATGAAGAGACGAAGAAAAATAGGAATACTAATAAGAAAAGGTAAAGTTCTCTGTTTGATTTCAGTTCGTCGTTAAGGGAGGTTGCTAGGCGTTTGATATGATATTTTTCGCTAAACAACAGAGCTCTGCCTTTTCTCGTGAAATTTTCGAAAATTGGTTCTATATATATCAAACTACGCAGATCAATTGTTACGTAACGTATTGCGCCTCAGCCTTGTTCGCACTGACCACACAGCTTTTCTGACCGAAGGAGCTCAATTTCCCCTTTAGCACTATTTTCTTACTTTAGTTTGATGTGTTTTCTTGCAGTCAGGGTTGAAATTTTTGTTCTGGATTTGAATTTTTTCTAGTCGAAATGAAATGAAAAACTACCGTCTGGCTGCGTCATTAGATTTATTTATTCATTAATCACGTGAAAGCCTTTTAAGGTTACGCGGCATTGTTCCGAAAAAAAGGGAAAAACCCCAAATTCCTGACACGACAAAATTTCCACCTGCGCGTGTGTTCATTTGCACTGCAAGCGTTTTACTCGCGTCAGTTGTGTATAACTATTCTGTCCACTCTAAAGCAAGTTATTTCATTCAAGCAAAGTTATAATTTAAGTGTCAATGTTCGATATTTTTTCCCGTTGGTCACCTTGGTGAATTGATGTGCAGATAATGGTAAGTTATTGTTTTGTTGCAATGTTATTGATTGTGATTCGTTTTATGCCGTTGCTCGTGAGCAATATTTTGAAGACCTTTCGATTACAAGCTATGTTTTGGTCTATTTACGAATAAGAATAGGAATGCATAGTGCGGTTTTGATCAATTTATTCAGGGAGACGTTTGATTTCACGCTTTCTTTCGACTGAAAGGTGGTGTCATGAACCCGAAGGACAATATTATTGCTTCTAAGCTATTATTAACCTGTTGGTCATCATTAGAGCCTTTTAATCTTGTGTGTTGTGGTTCTAAGGACGGAAATTACATGTAAGCGTCTGAAGACCCTCGCAAATGTTTGTTTTGAGATGTTGGACTGGAAATTATTGCTCTCTGATACCCCCTAGAATATACGGACACACGAGCACAGTGAAGACAAAAAAAAACTTCTTAGTAACAGGAAGTCGGCAAAACGTATCATCAACTAATTTTAAATCAAACCAAAAAGCGAACTTTGAAGCGATCGTTGTTCTCTCGAAAGCCACTCGAAACCGAAAGTTTAGCTGTAGCCCAGTTTATGATTGACAGGTGTTGTCTCGTTATATAGCCAATCAAATTATTTCAACAATTCTAACAAGGATCGTGATTGACTTGTTTTAGCATGCTTTATCAGAGAACAGATGCACGGTGACGCCACTTTTCATCGTTTAGAAAGTAGAGTTTGGTTCAGAAAATATTAGCTCAACGAGTGGAAAATTGATGGATTCTCACAAAACAAATAAAGAAGCCTCAATATTGTGTTCTGTTGTACAGCACTTAGGATGCGGTAGAACACCGTAGGGAGAAAGACACTTCTCTTGTGTTCTAGCGCTTTCTGCGTTCTTTACAAAAGACCAGAGCATAGTCGAGGCTTCTTTATTTGTTAATTCAAGCATGCAGTGAATTCAGTGACCATGACTGCACAGTTTAATGCTGAATTGGTTGCGGGCGTCTGTACTTGACTTCACCGAGACACAAGCTTTAAATATGATTTGTTTGGATAGCAATGTCTGTTATTCGTGGATCTGTTTAGACGTTCGCCAGTGATGGACTAGTGGTCGACGGCAGAGCTGCCTGTTCAGACATTAATACAGCAAGGGTCGACTTGGCACCCTATTAATTTACATAGCGCAACCTTGGCTTTTATATATTACTTTCGACTTATTTCCCTGAAGTATGTGATATGTAATATATGCCTTTCTGAACAACAGACTAAGATTCAGCAGAGAAATTTTCGAAAATTAGGGTATAACTCTCAAACAGGAATTTTTGGTTGGATGGAAAGCGCTAATGCTCCTATACGCTTTTGTCACCTTTGGTTTAATGGTGTCGGGAAATATAGACTACAAGATCTACAAAACGACGTTCTTGGGATTTACTTGGAAGAAAATATGCGCAGAGTAACTAATGTAAGAAAACGCTAACAATAGATGGGTGAAAGATGAAAATTTGGAAGCGCAAATATTCATTCTTTTAACGCGGTTATTATTATTATTTTTTTTCAGTAATGGCCGAAAGTCAAGTCACATCACCTTCCGATGCTCAGCTGGATTTTGATGATGACACTTTAAAAGGTAAATATGCTCTTTATTACTATAATTATTATTATTATTATTATTACCATTATTATTACTGATATTAATATTATATAATAATAGAATATTAATATTATTATTTTCATTACCATTACCATTATTATTGTTATTGTTATTGTTATAATTATTATTATTATTATCAATTAATAAATGTGATAGAACCTTAGACAGAATGCGACTAGTACTCCTACAAGCAAACCAGTTTACACAACAAACGATGCGTTAGAAGTGTTCACTTTGAAGGAGAAAGTAAAGATAATGCATAGTTTGAAATCTCATGGGATGTAAGTTTTGCAATATGTACAAAGTTACCTTGCAACCAAGTACCGAGTTTATATACAAATATATATATATATTTTTTCGCTTGCTTGGTCAGCACCAAGAATGAGACCTACGGTTGAAATCGAAAACGGAGCCACCATTATTTACAGTGGTTGCTCTTTATACGCAAGTTCAGAAACCGTTATCAACTTGAGCCAGACACAAACAATCAAACAGTGAGATGTCTTATTTCGTGGCATCCTCAGAGACCCAGGGGTAGTTAGTTGGGGTAGGACGAGATAACTCCGGCATAAACTGAAGCGTCGAAAGTTTTCAAGAAGAGCGATTGCGCACAAAAATACAAAGGATTTTTGTGCCCAATAAGCCGGCATTCGAGGAACCGTTTGCAAATGATCTGAAGAGACTCATGCAGTCTGAGAGGCCATTTCCATCTTACTTGTAAACTTTCGCCGTTTTATTGTCTTTGTCGGGATTACCTAGCCTGCGAACACAGACGTATTTCCGGCTGTCGCTTGTCTCCGCCGAAAATAACGTCTGCGAACCCGAGCCAGGAAACGATTTCTGTGACATAATGACTTTTGTTTCTCTTTGGCCAATCAGATTCCATGATAGAATGAAACTCGAGTGCTCCTTGCAGCGAATCCCTCGCGCAGTAGTTCTGGGGCTACTTGAGCTAAACTGTGATTGGCTTAAAATTCCTACGTTACAGAAATCGTTTCCTGGCTCGGGTTCGCAGACGTTATTTTCGGCGGAGACAAGCGACAGCCGGAAATACGTCTGCGTTCGCAGGCTAAGGATTACCTCGTCTCGTCTCAACTAACTGCCGCTGGATCTCCGAGGACGTGTTCTTGGTGAGCGTTCAACCAAGTTACTGAATTTATATATAAATTTATATATTTGTTCGATTGCTTGGTCAGCACCAAGAATGAGACCTCCGGTTGAAATCGGAAACTTAGCCACCATTATTTACAGTGGCTGCTTTTTATTCGCATGTTCAGAAACCGTTATCAGCTTGAACAGACGCACACAATTAAACGGCAGTGAGATGTTTTGGTTCGTGGCATCCTCGGAGACCCGGGGACAGTTAGTTGGGGCGGGACGAGATAAACCCGGCATAAATTGAAGCGACGAAAATTTACAAGTAAGGCGGATTGTGCACAAAAATGCGAAGAATTTTTTGTCCTCAATCATGAGTTAGCATTTGAGGAACCGTGTGGTAATGATCTGAAGAGACTCAGTTTCTAAAGGCCATTTTTGCCCCACTTGCCCATCTAACTACCCCTGGGTCTCCGAGGATGGATTCTGGGTGAACGTTCAGGCGTTAAATCACCGCTGAACGATGATACGGGAGCTTTTGGGATGACACTGTTTTAAGAAAATAAATCTTAGTGGTACTTGCAGTGAATTACGCATATTAAGCTCCTAACCATGGCATACTTTTTAGCAAGAAAAATGAATTTCGTTTATGTGTCAGTGTTCCTGACAAGGCAGCAGGCCATGGGAACGAACGAATATTTCCCGCCTTTTCATAGATTTCGTGATGAAACATTGCGTGCTTATCAAGCCATTGCCCTGAGATCGATTTCATTCTTCACAAGAATAGCGTGCGGGGCGCATGGCTTGATGAGTACCAATGAGTTAGTCTGTTTTATATTACTCTTTTTCGAGAATTAACATATATTCCGTTGTTGTGGACGAAGAACTATATTGTATTTCGTTTTCGTTAGTTCCATCGCAATATGTCTTAGAGAAGAGCTAATATGCTCAACACGTTGTTCTCGCCCTCGTAACTGTTAAAGGTTTCTTTGTTTATACAAACCGATTATTGTCCACTGTATGTTACTTTCTCAGACCCTAGTTTATATAGCTTTTACTGTTGTTGTTAGAAATTGTAAAACTTTAATTAAGCTTTTTATTCGATCGTTTCGAATTTGCTCGAAATCGGTCAACAGATATCTTTTTGTATTATTTCTTATTTTGTGTAGCGTAATCCTTAAACCAAACCTCGAATGACGTCTCGCGGTCTTCGCGTTATTCCCGTCCGATACAGTCAGTATCAGGCATCCTTCGCAAATTTAAGCCATGTACTAAATCACCGTCTCTTTTTCAAGCGATAGCCAAAGTGTACACAAGCAGAGCGGCGGCTCATTTCGGTTTGGGTAAGATCTTATTTTATATCCTATATTTCTCAACGCTCTTTTGGCCAGCTTTTCGCCAGCTTTGAGCACGAGTAGTAAACAAAGTTAGTCAAATATAATCACAGGTCGTGCACTTTATTTCTTGGGATCCTTCGTCATAAATGGAAAGGTTTCTTTGTTGTCTCCATACTCAAGATGAATCTTTCGAAAAGTATTTTCCACTAGTTCTGTCATTCGAGTTTCCAACGAGGTACATAGTTAAACTGCATCGAGCCAAAAAGTTACGTGTTGTACTGGCCACAGCCAGGAGAACTGTCATGTTAATTCATCCAGATAATTTCATGCAAAACATGGGCAGCTAGTTATAATCTTGCAACATTTTACTCTTTCGTTGCCTTTTTCACTTCTACAGAATGAAAGATAATATTATTTCTCTTTGCTAGGAAATTACCAGCAAACACTGAATGATGTAACAGCCGCTGTTACTTTGGAACCAACTTTCATTAAAGCCATAGAGAGAGGTAAGTTCTTGATAACCATTTTTCTTGGCTGAATATGCAGAAAACCGCCGAGTGTTAGTTGACAGGGCTTTGAATGAAGCAGTCAGCTGTCAGTAACAGGAAGACTTATTTTATTGCTACTTAGTACGCCTCTCCTCAAATTTTCTTTTCACAGTAATATCCTCGATCCTTACGTTCAACAGCCCTCTCGTGTACAATGTGGCTTTCTTGTTGTCACTATCACTAATGCTAGTTACCTGTCAGAAGTAATAATAGTGCTTTAAGAATAACATCACTGTTCCTTTTTCTAGGAGCCAGTGCTTGTATAAAGCTGAAGCGTTACGAAGAAGCCAAGACCTGGTGTGATAAGGGATTGGCAGTATCCTTTGGAACATGGTGTCACATTCATTTCTCTTCTTAAAAGATACAGTATCTGTTACCCTCTAGTATTTTCTAAAATATAGTTGCATTACAGTAAAAATTAATGGCACAAAACTGTGCTTTTCATTAGAACATTTCCTATACCACAGAATCTTCCCAACCCAATACATCTACAAAAAGGCTGCAGACCTTAACACCACTGATCTCCCTTTTCATGAGGCGTCAGAAATCCCAGGGTGATTTTGCGATTTTTTCTGATGTAGACAACCCAAGGGGCTTTTCGCGCTTTTTCTTTCTTATCTTCGGGAATACTTAGCCTGCGTAGTAAATGTAAAACGGGTGAGAGGAGGAGCGAGAGCAGGGGTATAGAAGAAAGGAAAATCCAAGAACTCAATTTTGCCTGGACTAACGGCCGGAAAATTCGCATTGGCTTATACTCACTTGGTAAGTTATTAGATAGCATGAGCAAATTTAAGTTTTAACCCGTGCAAGAAATTGGGCGTGACAGCTCTTGGCTAACTTCAGAATACCCGTCCAATGAAATATTACTCATCACATCCTACTACCGTGGTCCGCAATCACTTACACTGAATACGGCTGTAATCGTGGTCTGCAGTCCGTGGTCGGCCACATGACCCTTTATATCAGTCGAGTAAGCTGTCTTCCTCGTTCTTTAGAACTACAAAACGGAATAAAGAACAGATAGATAGGCGCTTCTTTTTCCAAACACAAACTTGTATACTTGAAATTATTTAATACGAGAACAGTAACTGTGATACTCGTCCTTTAACGAACAACGAATGGGGTAAAGAACAGAAAAATCCGCATTCTTAATTCTAAACGCGAAGACATATTTGCTTTCCTTGTTCTAGTTGCTAGCTCCTAAACTACGGGCAGCGAAACATGTATTTCTCGTTAAACCGGAAATATTCGAAAATCCTTTTTTCGAAGGAAATTTGGTCAGAATGCTTTTAAACAAATATTATTTGCTATCCAGAAGATAGTTCCATGAGGTGATGATTGATTTGGCCTTAGACCTTATCATCTGCTACTCCGTAGAATTCTCGAGCTCAGAATTTCGTTGTTATTTAGTACCAGATCGGTTGGTTTATAACCCAAGATTGTGATAAGCTTTATTAAATCCATTTTGAAATCACTAGTTATCCTTGCAATCTGATTGGCTCTCAGCAGTGCGATTTATTCACGAATAGCACTATTTTTTGCTCTAAATCGCATCTTTTTCTCAGCCAATGAGAATGGGACTGTAAAACAAAACAGCCAATCAGATTTCAAGGTTAGTTTAAAGTAAGCAATAAAATTTCAGGAAAATGAGAGACCAAAAGTCATTGTGTGGCGAATTTTGCAACTAGTACTGCTAAAACTTTGTTGTTGTTGTTGTTTTTCAAAACATTTGACGAATTTAATTAATTACGGTTTGTGAATGACGATTATGAGCTCCTTCAGGCTGAAGTCCTACTTTGTAGGAAGTTTCCAACATTCAGTGTCCATTTTGACGAATATTTGGGTGATTTTTCTTCAGCATCTGCTCAAGATTCGTACAACAAAACATAAGCAAACGAAAACCACACAACAAATTCAGGGCCATCTCAAGAAGGTAGATGTTTCCAGGTTTCCGGTAGTCTCATACGAAGCAATACGAGAGCTCAACTCTGTCGCTGTGAATAAACATACGTAGTCAAAATACGCCCCACTCCACAAACAGTGAATGAACGAACGTCTTCCGAAGCTGGCGCCGTTACCGCCACCTTCAAAAAATATCTTGAAACAAAAGACGCCGCAAGAACTTGAAAAGGTCTTGAGTATAAAGTTCTACGCCGAGTTCACAAAAAGAAATGGAGATACTGATGAGCTGGAATCCCTTAAAATCACGCAGAGTGCCATTGAACGGTATGTAAAAGAGAAAAACTATTCACTGGGTATCGTACACTCGAGGGAGTTTCACAACTCAAAAGAAATCCATCGCAGAATTTCACTAGCTGCACCTTCAAATTCCTTCTCCAAAGACATCTAGAAGTCTCAGCCTCATCCACAGAAGAAAAGGAAGGTCTTCCATCATTGATTCAGGCGGCGAGAATTGAACTTTGATGCATGAAGTAGACTGTTTTCGTTCTGACTTCAGAACTGTTTGTTTCTTTGTTATGCTCGAATGAGTTTTCGTCACATGACATCGTTTTGCATACTGAATGAGATGTCAATTTAACATCGGCTACTGAATCTAAAATTAAAGTCGATAAAATTGAGCGATTTCAAAATGGATTTAATAAAGTGGTAACTGAACTTCGTGTCGAACAATTTTTGTCTGAAATCAAACTTGTGATTTCAGACCAAATTGCACTCCACTTAGTTCAATTACCAATTAATGAAAACGTGGCTAAGGACAAAAATGCCCTCTTTGGCACTATGTGAGCTACACACTTGGATTTCACGATCTCTGAAAACCTGCAAATCACGCCAAACCGATCATAAAAGATAAATAAATAGAAAAGAACTCAAGAAAGAAGAGCAGAGAGTGCAGAGGGTTGACATTGCTATGAGTTTTTCTATTGTGTACTTTGGAGTCTACACCGGGGTGAAGTTTGTTTAACAACCTTTTCATTTTTGATGCTTCTGGTGTCAAAATAGAGTATTTACTGATCGTGACTGTGCTAATGCTGTACCCATGAAAAAACTAGATAAAGAAAAGTGCCTTCTATTCCACTAAGTGAGCTATCCACACGTGGATTTCACGATCTTTGAAGACCTACAAATCACTCCAAGCGAGCAAAAATTAAAATACGGAAGAACACCGGAAAAAAATACCAGAAAAAAAGTCTTAGTTGACGTACTTGCCTCATTAGGTAACTATGACCGTGGACTACAGATTACGCAGGCGCATTACGGTGTTTTAGGTTCTCACCTGGCGCCATCGTCGGAATACAGGCACAATTATTTCGAATCGTTTTGACGTTCAGACGTTGCTCAGATAATTAAGTTTTGTAAATTAAAGAAGTGTTAATCTGAATGAATACGAGTTATTGGCTCGGCCCGGAGTAGTTGGCACTTCAGCAACATTCCTTTTAATACTTACATTTACAGTGTCAACTTTAGAGAGCAAAAAGACGACTATGCCCGAGTAAAATTTCTTTAACAAACTTTTCATAAATCCAGACAAATTTATAAAACTGCATATTACAGGCAATCGTTGAAAACTCGATAAAGTTAGGAAACTTTTATGAATCAAAAATGGGCTGACATTCCCAATTAATTGCACGGAATTTAGGTAAAGAGCAAGTAATTTATTTTATTTATCGTTTCGGTCATTTTTCATGACCTGTTTATCAAATTGTGTCACGTGACTTGACCAAAAGAAGATTGACAAGAACAACCAGACATTTGTTGATTTACGGACCAAGTGTCTAAGTGAACCTAATACATCACGAGAAACAAAGCTACTGAACATGAAGAGCATACCTGTCATTCACACTACAATAGGCCAGGTAAATATTGTTACAATAAAAAGAGGATTGGTACAAGAAAATATTCTTGAGGCTTTAATGGAAAAGCAGAATATTATCTTAATAATTTTGTTGTCTTCCCTCTCGTATATCATCTTACGAAAAAAATTTTTAGCCCTATATGAAAACACTTACCAGCGCATGTTGACTGGAATGTTTCAAGAGGAAGCTGCAGCACAGAACTCGAGTGCTCTGGGTAAAAGTTCTTCTAACGGGAGATCATTTAGCAACGAACAGGTTACTTCTTAAACTAGGGAAGCTTAACCATTCGATCACACTTTTAAGTCTGAAGACAAATTTTGATACCCAATTAGATCATGCTGTGTCTTCACGTGTTGGTACTTTGATGTAACCGACTGCATTTTGTTTTACAGCTTCTATCGATGTTTGCAGTCTTGTCATTAATCAGTATTTTTTTTGCCTAATAGAAAAAGGAAAATTCTTTACCGAAAAATTCGAAAGAGGAAGTGGGAAACAAATGTGGAGAAGGAAACACCCACGGATATCTTAGAAACGCCTATCAAAGACAAGGGGAATTTCAAACAGCCATTGACTACCACATACGTCGTCCAAGAATTGCCAAAGAAGTGGGAGACAAAAATGAAGAAGCAAGCGCTACTGAAGATCTTGGCAACGCTAATAAAAGTCTTGGTGAATTCACAACAGCCATTGAATACTATAAACGTCATCTAAAAGTTGCCAAAGAACTGGGAGACAAAGCTGGAGAAGAAAAGGCCTATTGTAATGTTGGCAACGCTTATCAAGGTCTGGGGGATTTCAAAGCAGCCATTGACTACCATGAACGTCATCTAAAAATTGCCAAAGAAGTGAAAGACAAAGCTGGAGAAGGAATCGCCTATAGTAATCTTGGCAACGCTTATCAAGGTCTGAGGGATTTCAAAACAGCCATTGACTACCATGAACGTCATCTAAAAATTAACAAAGAACTCGGAGACAAAGATGGAGAAGAAAGGGCCTATTGTAATCTTGGCATCGCTTACCAAGGTCTGTGGGATTTAAAAACAGCCGTTGACTACCATGAACGTCATCTAAAAATTGCCAAAGAACTGGGAGAAAAAACTGGAGAAGGATTCGCCTATTGTAATCTTGGCAACACTTATCATAGTCTGGGGAATTTCAAAACAGCCATTGACTACCATGAACGTCATCTAAAAATTGCCAAAGAAGTGAAAGACAAGGCTGGAGAAGGGCGCGCCTATGGTAATCTTAGCATCGCGTATCAAAGTCTGGGAGATTCCAAATCAGCCATTGATTACTGTGAACGTCATCTAAAAATTGCCAAAGAATTGGGAGACAAATTTGGAGAAGGACGCGCTTATAGTACTCTTGGCAACGCTTGTGGAAGTCTAGGAGACTTTAAAACAGCCATTGACTACCATGGACGTCATCTCAAGATTGCCAAAGAAGTGGGAGACAAAACTGGAGAAGGAAGAACCTATGGTAATCTTGGCAACGCTTATCAAGGTCTGGGGAATTTCAAAACAGCAATTGACTATTATGAACGTGATCTAAAAATTGCCAAAGAACTGGGAGATAAAGCTGAAGAAGGAAACACCTATGGTAATCTTGGCATCGCTTATAAAAATCTCTGGGATCTTAAAACAGCCATTGACTACTATGAACGTCATCTAAAAATTGCCAAAGAACTGGGAAACAAAGCTGGAGAAGGGATCGCCTATTGTAATCTTGGCAACGCTTATGGAAATCTGGGGGATTTCAAAACTGCCATTGACTGCCATGAACGTCATCTAAAAATTGCCAAAGAAGTGGGAAACAAAGCTGCAGAAGGGCGCGCTTATGGTAATCTTGGCAACGATTATCAAGACCTGGGGGATTTCAAAACAGCTATTGACTACTCTGAACGTTATCTAAGAATTGCTAAAGAATTGGGAGACAAAACTGGAGAAGGAATCGCCTACTGTAATCTTGGCAACTCTTATCAAAGTCTGGGGGATTTCAAAACAGCCATTGACTACCATGAAGGCCATCTAAAAATTGCCAAAGAAGTGGGAAACAAAGCTGGAGAAGGACGCGCTTATGGTAATCTTGGCAACGCTTATCAAGGTCTGGGGGATTTCAAAACAGCCCTTGACTACTATGAACGTGATCTAAAAATTAGCAAAGAAGTGGGAGACAAAGGTGGGGTTGCCAGATCGTTTAATAATCTTGGCAGGAGCTTTGAATTACTAGAGCTTTTTCCCAGGGCTCTTGACTGTTTTGATTGCAGTGTGAGAATGTTCAACATCGTTAGGCATGATCTTAAAGGTAAAGATGAGTGGAAAATTAGCTACCGCAATATGTATGGAATTGCATATACTTCTCTGTGGCGTCTACTACTAAAAAATGGCAAGGTAGCCGACGCTCTATTTGCTGCTGATCAAGGACGTGCACAAGCTCTGAATGATCTCATGGAATTAAGCTATGGCTTCGACACAACTTACGATCAGTTACACACTCGGGAAGAAACTACATACGACTCATTTCGTTTCCTTTCATCGTCTGTCGTTTTTATAGCAATTGATAAGCGAGACATTGTTTTCTGGGTTGTCCACGACGGAAAAGACGTGGAATTGAGGAGAAAGGAACTTAGTGATAACAGCTCGGTGAATTTGAAAGACTTTCTGGAGTCTTTAATTCTGACTGCTTGTCAAGAAATTGGTGTAAGAGCTAGTATAAAATGCGAGGATCGCTCATTGGATAAGCTGGGAGATGAGCAGGTGGCAACCGGAAGGTCTCCACAGACACCAGCTAAGGCTGTTCCGTTCGAGATGAATGCTCTGAGAATGTTTTATGACGTCATCATTGAACCTGTTACAGACTTGGTCCATGTTGATGAACTTATATTGGTTCCTGAAGGTCCTTTGTGTCTGGCTCCTTATGCTGCTTTCGTGGACTCTAATTCTAGGTATTTATGTGATGTTTGTAGGATCCGAGTGATTCCGTCCCTTACAAGTTTGAAACTGATCACAGATTCTCCGGCTGGTTACCACTGCAAGACGGGGGTGCTTCTAGTGGGTGACCCGTGGGTACAAGAGGTTCTTATCCAAGGAAAAGTACTGGAGCAGCTGCCATGTGCCAGAAAAGAGGTACAGACGATCGGGAGAATCTTCAACACCAAACCTCTCATTGGAAGAGAGGCAACAAAGGATGAAGTGTTAAGACGACTTCCCTCGGTTGCTCTAATACACATTGCGGCGCACGGTCGAATGGAAACAGGAGAAATTGCCTTGGCACCAAACACGACACGAACATCCCAGATTCCTTCGAATGAAGACTTCCTTTTAACTATGAAAGACGTAACGAGTGCTCAAATTCGTGCAAGACTGGTGGTGTTAAGTTGCTGTCATAGTGGTCGTGGGGAGATTAAGGCTGAAGGAGTTGTTGGCATTGCACGAGCGTTTCTGGGTGCCGGTGCTCGTTCTGTCCTGGTGTCCCTGTGGGCGATTGACGATGAGGCCACTCTGGAGTTCATGAAAAGGTTTTACTCACACTTGGTAAAAGGGATCAGTGCCAGTGAATCATTGAACAAAACCATGAAATGTATGAGAGAATCTGACGAGTTTAATGAAGTGAAGCACTGGGCTCCGTTTGTGTTGATTGGAGATGACGTCACAATAGACCTTGGTGGAAACTAAAAATCGTTTTCAAATGTAAGTAGGACTTCGTGTAGTAGTGACATGGAAATATCTGTGCTTTAGTAACTGCTCTCCGCGTTGAAATGAAAGAGCGTTTAGGTATTCTAATATATGAGACGGATTTTACATTGGTCATTGAATCTCACTCGGGAACCTGGGAGAAAATCTCAGAAACATAATTTCAGTTTTTGATTTGACTTCTTATAAAAAGCAGAGTGCCAACATGCATAATACATTTTTAACAGCAATTTGAGGTCATCAAATATAGTTATGACAGTTTTATATACGACAAAATTGTTACAATGTTTAGTTAAGGCATAAGTAACTTTAAATCCTGACTGGCGTAACGTGCGAGTCCTTTTTGTACGAAATGATTCATCTATGTGAAAGATTTGTTAGCATTGAATGCTGCTTTACTGTGTTTTACCATTGTGATTTTAGTACGATTTACTTTATAAAGACGTTTGATAAACGATTTATATATCTACCCCTTAGGTATGGAACACAGAAATTGTATATGGCGAGGAAGACCGATAAGCAGAATCTTGACCAAGACGTGTATCATTGACGTGCATTTGTTGG
>Ga0126338_10000360_pt1 | contig 23504 bp, 10 predicted proteins | sample OrbCmetagenome_2_FD_92529 | JGI IMG/M metagenome (GOLD analysis project Ga0126338, IMG submission 92529) | Coral microbial communities from Petempiche,Puerto Morelos, Mexico - Orbicella C C metagenome | ecosystem: Host-associated > Invertebrates > Cnidaria > Coral | place: Petempiche,Puerto... | reverse complement strand
TTCATTATGTTTCCATAGTAGAAAACAGAACAATGGAGATAAGAGACAACAGCAAACAAACAAAAAATGCAAATGAAAACAAACCAGTTGATAACAGTGAAAAACGTAAAGCTTACAGAAGAATACATGAGAGAATACATGAAAGACAGTAGAGCTGATGATAACTTTAGAATAAATGAGAATCAAAAATGAGTACAAGGCTGCAACATTAATAGCAAAACGTCTAGGCTGCTAAAAGAACAAAATTGAACCCAGAACATGTCAGAGAAATTGAGCAGCGCTCCTTTAGAAAACGAAAAGCAGAGAACCAGCAGCACATAAGGCAAATAACCAAACCGTCGGTAAGAAAAAGACAAAAGGTTGAGGTTCTGGCAAGTGTATCGCAACTAACATGTAGCCGTCATGAGCTGCAGCCACAAGAAAACAAGTACGATACAATTTCTATGATAAATTTGTTTTACAAAAACATTGCATGTGGCCCAGAATATGTATGCACTTGTTGTGCCCAATTGTGCTTCAAGTGCTCTGTAGTGAAATGTGATCCAAGCAAATATAGGGCATGTTCATTAGACATTGTTGAGTCCTGTCTTACTGGTTTTAAAAGTGTCAATGACACTGAACGGATCTGCATGACTTGCAATAAAAAAAAGTCTAAAAAAAGTCTGAAAAAGCAATTGTCTAACTTGCAATAAAAAGGTCTAAAACAAGGCAGGTTACCGAGCTGTTCTAAAGCCAATAAGATGGGTTTTCCTTATAAGCCTAATGTATTGAATTTCACATCACTAGAAGAGCGACTAATATCACCTCGTATACCTTTTATGCAACTCCGTGAACTATCTAGGGGTGGTCAATTGTCTATTCATGGAAACATTGTTAATGTGCCAAGTAATGTAATAATAATAATAATAATAATAATAATAATTATGAATTGTGGTATGTAAATTCAACTGTTCGTTGTCTCCCAAGGCCAAGACGCGAATGACAGACCATTCCAATGAAACTTAAAGGGCGACTTATCAGTTACAGAATGTCAGACCTAAGAAAGCATTAGATGAAGCCAAATTTCTTGTAGACAATAGTGAATTATTTAAACCTGAAGGCATAAAAGTGCAAAATGCATGAGTAGATGGCATAACTTCGCAACCCATGAAGAGTGGGGTGAGTTTGTTCCAAACCCTAACATCCAGTGCTAATGTGCAAACTAATGAAGTTATCACAAATTGTCAAAACAATATTTGCACTGCTGATGTTCATAATCCAGACAGAGAAGAAGACACTAAAGGATTATCAGTGTTTCCTGTCAAAATGTTATATATATATTAGATGAAGACCTTATTTCTATAAACATGATTTCTGTTAATAGATGAGGCGGAAAAAATCTCCGTTAAAATGGAAACATAAAATGTCCATATTTTGTCAGGAAAAATTGAGTTCAAATAATAGCATAAAAAGTTAGTACAATCTGCACAAATAAACTACACAAAATGCCATAGAAAAGTACACAAAATATCTGTAAAATGTGTACATTTTATTATAACAAATCTCTGCAAAATGTCCAAATGTTCTTTGTAAAACTAGCTTGTAGAACAGGACAAGGTGTGAAAGCCATAAGACATAATCTAATTCCCTGGTGAAATCCTGACAGGATCTTTGAGGATTTTTGGAGATCTTCAAGGACCTGCCAAAGATCCTTAAAGATAAGAATCTTTCGAAGACCCTACAAAGATCTTTAAGAGATATTCAAAGATCTTCGCTGTAAAGATCTTTCAAGGATCTTTGCTGGGATCCTTGAGGATTCAGTGAAGATCTTTTAAGGAATCTTCTGAAGGATCTTGCAAAGATCTTTGTTAGGATCCTTCAAGATCTTCAAGGAATAAATGAAGATCTTGCGAAGATCCTTGGGTCTTTGCTAGGATCTTTGAAGATCCTTGAAAGATCTATGGGGAATCTTTTGAAGGATCTTACAAAGATCTTTTTCAAGATCCTTCAAGATCTTCAAGGATTTGATCAAGATCTTGCAAAGATCCTTGGTAAGATCTCAACAGGATCTTTGTTAGGATCCTTCAAGATCCTCGAAGATTCAATGAGGATCTTTGAAAGTTCTTAAAGGAATTTTGTGAAGGAATTTTTGCAAAGATTTTGTTAACATCCTCCAAGATCTAAGTTTGTTAGACTTCCAACAGGTTATTACTTTACCTTGTTCATTAATGTAAAACTGAACATGCACATCAGCTTGTCAGCGGATAATTATTTAGATCACCTTAGAACCATTTATAATAATTATTATTACAGTTTACCCTTACAAAGACAACCTTATTTTATTTCTATCTTGTGGCTATTCTAATGCTATTACATCTATTTTTGTCCTATTTTATTCTTGAAAAGTTCTTTTTTATTCCTAGCTTACCAGATAAACAAAATAGGGCTTCTATTTTATGTGTTTTACAGTAATTTTAAGTCTATTTTTAAGTAAGATAGAAAAAAAGTGAGGTGTTTTATTTTACTAATATTTTTTCATAACATCCCGAATAGCCCACGAAATAGATTAGTTTAATCCTATATTCCATTCTTACACAATATAGTGATAAAGTAGACTGTTTTATCTATATTTTTGGGTAGCAAAGTTGAAGACCTGCTCCTTTCCAAAATAGACATAAAAAAAGGCTATGAAAGTCCTATTTCATCTGAGTCACCTTTGACCAATGACAAACTAGCTTTAAAATACACTTTTCTATCCCTAGTTTTTGACATTGATTTAATCCATGTCTTTTGCATTGCAAACCACGTAAAAATAGTCTATTTTAATCTTATTTTATCCCAGGCACCCAAATAGTATCTAAAAATGGCAAAGTGTATGTTCGTGATAAAATATTTCATTTTATTTTGTATTATTTGTCAATCCAAGATTCACTAAATTGTAACACTGTAAATCGTGATTTTATGGCAGCAAAAAACTACAACAATTGATGTACAAATTCCATCAGCAATGCTCAAACAAGAATAATTTCAAGTTTGATCACGGAAATCTGGCATGTGAGAAGCTTGAATCCACTATTTATGTTGACATTCAGTTTTCTTTTAGAAACATACGTTACAAAACAGTTAGTTTCCCTTTAGGAATACATAAGGTTGAATGAGAAAGAGATGACAATCGCATGTCAAAATCTGATTTAAGGTCATACTCCCGAAAAAGAACTCACAATAGATTTTCATTTTAATGTTGCCTGTTGCCTGCCTACACAATATCAAGAAAACTCAAATTTTGAAATAAAAAAGGGGAGTCCCGGTACTCGTTTAGGAACAGGAAGACCTTCAATAAACCCCATAACTCTTTAAATTATCTGCTTTTAGAAACGTTTATATTTGAACCACTCACTTTACGCTTTGTAAGAGCAGAGAAATAGGGAGAACGTTAAGCGGATGTATTGCATTAATGTTAAGGAGCAATTTGATGTACGTTTCATGATAAAGGCACCCATATTTAGTCGACAGGGATTCAATATGTTCCAAGCACACAATGTTCTTGTGAGCACATATTATCTTTCACGCGTGCTAGCTATGTTTTTATTTTTAGTGATAATTTGTCACTCTGCAATAGAAATTGGCCCATATTCACTGTATAGAAGGAAGGTGATTGCTGAATTCAAACTAAATAAAAAAATCGTTAGGTCCCGGTACTCGTTTCCGAGAAAAAAAACGATGATTTGCCTCTCGTAGGCCAAACCGTTTAGAAAAAGCCACCATTTTGTATATGTTGTGTATATGCACGCGCTCGCGAGCACGCGCTAATGGCGCGAAAATCCTGCGCAGTAGCGATGCGCAATGCAATTCTAAGGAATAACCTTAACCTTAAGCTTTAAGCTTTAAGCTTCATCTCTTCATTAAGACTTAAACTTCATGCTTCTCACAAGTAGATAGCTTTCCGACTCTGTAAGACAAATGATGTCTGCAAATGGTGTCTTAATACTTTCCAGCCTATGCCTGGCCTCTAAAGTCACTGAAACAGACTAAAAAAGCCGAATTCGAACATGCCAGGCACGGGACGCCATCTTGGATTTGAATGTCGATAAGAACCTGGGACCGAGTTCTATGCCCATGATGCAATGCTCTGAGAGAGGAGCGCATTTCAACGGTTATTGGAACAGAAATGCGTTAGGGATGATGTTTATAAGGAACAGAATCTGGTTCTTTTGGCTCTAAAAGAAATTGTAAGTATAAAGGATCACAAAGCCTCTGGATTAAGACTTAAAATGGTGTTTTGATGATCAGCACTGCAATGATATTATCACTAAACGTGATCTTGGCAATATGCTGCAGAAATTGTGAATGTCTTTCTTCTTATACAATCATAACTTAACCAAAAACAATTTAAAGCTTGTAATTGAGCAGCTGCTTTTAAGTTACACGAAACCTTCAGAGGTCAACGTACATGTATTTAGCTGATATTAATTACATCTTGCTGTGTGATTCTGTTCTAGTTATTCACTGGTTATCAAAAGCAGAAAAGCTTGAAGTGATAGATTCACCAACAGACCTACATGGTTAAAAAACTAAGTAAAAAACAATTCGCAAACATGAGTTGTGATACTTTCACTATTTCCATCACAATCTGTTCCACGGCAACAACAACAGCAACAACAACAACGACAATATATTTGTACTCAACTAAGAAATTAGAAATTAGCTGAACTAAAACTAGTTAAAATATAAAGAGTACATGGCTGCCCGAAATAACCTTAATGGGCTAATAAGACTGGGCAGCCATTCTTAGTTATTTAAAGTGATTGTTTAATTGGGTCAGATAAGAAGAGAAAATAAGAAGGCATGCAAGAGCACACACACACAACACACACATAAAAAAGACTAATCACACATACAGATTTGCTGAAAAATAGTTGGATGATACGGTGTACTGGTGAGAATAGTAATACTTTACATACAGAGTTACAAATATTAAATATGTACTAATAGCTTGCAATAATGTTTGATTTGATTTTGATTTGATCTCTGCTGAACAGGAACAAGATGGTGCAGCTGGTCTTTAATCTGATGTGGGCACCCTCTTAGCTTTGAATACTGGACAAAAATCTTGGTGATAATTCTTTTAAGAGTAATAGAAGTTTAATGTTGGCGAGTCATTGAATTTTGGTGCAGTATTATTTTGTTGAAATTGTCACTCAATGCCTCTTAATTTCATGTCACTTTTCTATACACTGTGTCTAGATACCCGACAGTCGGAAAGTGTTTTGAAAAACACCGGATACCTAGATAAATTAGATAACTAGATAAATTATTATTAATAGAATTTGCACTGAAAAACTAATTCATTTCTTCATAGAATGGTAGATATTTCTTTAGAAATGTCAAGCAATTTCAAGTATTATTTTGACTTTGTAGTTTAAGAAATTTTCACCCTTTGGCAAACTATAAAATTTCGACGTTTTTACACTGAGAAAATAATTATCGTACTCTGACTCCAGAGTCAACTCTCACAGACTTTTAAAGTCTACACACAGTTGAAGCCCTCTGAGAGTACTCGATGTTTTCACCAAATAAACTCAAAACCTGTTTTAAAACTATTTTAAACCTGCTTTTGTCCTATTTTTCATGATCTTTCTGGTCACTGGGGTACAATAGAAGTAGGTTTAATGTAGGGTAACTGTGTTAATAATATTTTTTTTCCTGTTTCGGCCTACTTTAAAGCTATCTTAGGCCTACTGCATTATTTTGTTTAAATTGTCACTCAATGCCTACTGTATGTTACCCCAATTTTATGCCTGTTTTATGGCTATTTTAAGGCTATTTTCTAGGTATTTAATTTTCAACCTGTTTCATTCATGCTATAAGTTGCATAGACATCATTCATTTTTTAAAAGCTGATTTCCAGTCCCTACTGTGCACTCTCGAGAGTTTGTTTACGTATTTTGTTTTATTTCATGGAAGACATCACAAAATGTAACGTTTCACAACTACTTACATAAAGTAAATTAAAATTTTGATGTCAACCACCATTATCGATACGAAGCTTTATGCTACGTTCTTTCTCATATCACTTGATGAAACAATTTCGCAGCCGTAAAAATCAATGAAGCTGTTGGAAAGAACTTGAAAGGCCTCAAAGATAACGTACGTGGTTTGTAACGAATAACATCGATTTGCACTCCATCAAGTGAGACACATAAACATTAGGGTGCTGAGACTGCACAGTGCGGACTGGAAATCATTTTTAAGGCTTCTTTTTTGCTTTAATGTTATGTGTGTTTTTGATGAAAAACACAAATAATATGAAGAGAATTTAGGTTCACACCTTTCTGAAAAATTTTGTAAGAATTATTACACAAATAAAATTTATGTTTACAAGTAACATTTGTTCGTTTACAATTTGGAAATATCCTTTGTTAAAACACTTAATGATCATATCGAGAAACATATTGTGTGTCCTTAAATCTGATAAAAACTAAGGCATGTAGTTATTTGAAGTGAAAAATTTGGACAAAGATCTTTAGGGTGTTGAGAGATCTTAACAAGGCCCTTGAAGATCTGAGCAAGATTCTTGCGAATGTTCTTGTGGATCTTGCAAAATTCTTAATCAAGATCCTCAAAGATCCTGGTCAAGATTTTCAAGGGTCTTTGAGGATCGTCAAGGATCTTCAAAACTCTTGCCAGGATCTTCAAAATTCTTGCCAAGATCTTGAGGGATCCGTAAGGATCTTCAAAGATCTTCAAAGTTCTCGCAAAGATCTTTAAAGATTTTGAAAATGTCTTCAAAGATCTTGAAAAGAACTGAAGATCTTTCAAAGATCTTTAAGGATCTTAAAAAGAACTTTGAAGATCCTTAAAGATCCTTCAAGATTTTGGCAAGATCTTTCAAGATCTTGCAAAGGTATTGCCAAGATCTTTGAAGATCTTGCAAAGATCTCCAAAGATCTTGTCCGGAACTTTGAAGATCCTTGAGGATCCTTAAGGATCCTTCAAGATCTTGGCCAGATCTTTGAAGATCCTGACAAGAAGTTTGAAGATCCTTGAAGATCCTTGAGGATCCTCAAAGATCTTGACCAGGATCTTTAAAGATCTTGATGAAGATCCTCACAAAGATCCTCATGAAGATCTTTGAAAGATTTTTACCAGGGATTGCTGTAAAGGCATATTGAAGTGGCATAAAATCTATGTAAATTTTAGAAAGCATTTACAAGAAAAATAGCAACATAGGTAAATGTACACATTTTACTACTTTCATCGGGGTCCAATTTTCCAGTGTGCGTTCGGTAGGAGAAAGGACTTGACCGTTCCAATGGTGTTGAAAATGCATCTTCGTGTCTGTCTTCCATCTTTTTGGGAACAACTTTGCCTTCCGCCCCTCTAGGTAAAAAAAAAAAAGGTTTTTGGCCCTTATTTAATTTTTGAGGATTTCTTCATCAATACCGTTCTATTAGGCATATTTTACAGACTGTAAGCTGACGGTTTTTTCTATATAAGGCTAATGTTTTTGGTTTTTCTTATTTGCACTGTTTTCAAGGTTTGTCTTGCTATCACATTTATTCCCAAACATGTTTACAAACCATAGTTTGGGTTATTAAAAGGGTCGGTAATGCGATTCGCAAGGTAAATATCTCTGCGGGGGATAATGATTTATTCGGCGGATAGAATAATCTAGCCTTTGAACAACCAGGATCTAGTAGAACGTATTGCATTGGGGGAAAAGTCTTTTGTGCTTAATGTTCTTGTATACGTACTATTTGTTAAGGATTTGAAATCGTGAATATCGTTAAGTAAAGCCAAGACAAGCTCAGCGCCCTTTGAATTTCATTGCCTTTCTTGGACATGTTGCGCGATCCACGTATCTTATTGAAATCATTGTTATTTCGCCGTCAAACGGGCAATGAAAATAAATGATATACAATTCATAAATTCAAAATAGTCCTAAGACTACGAAGAAAGTAAAATTAATTAATAACTAGATCGTTATGGTATCTACTTTATCTTTTTGTCTGTGCTTTGTCTGTCCTTTTTTTCTCCACTTGTCTGCATTGCCTTCACTGCAATAACTGCTACACATACCACGACAACGACTCCTAATACAAGCCACGGATTAGTGGTTGTCAATTGCACAGTAAACACGCTGGCAAATGCAACTGTGATTGTTATAGGTCCGTCCATGTTTCTAGTCAGAATAATAAAAGGAGTAAGTCTGGCAACCTACACACCTAAATCGATACCGGATCTCGAGGGAACTCCCATATAAAAATGACGGGGGTGCTCAACGAGAAGAACCCCTAAGAGGTACCAAGATGCCGTTTGTGTGCGTGGCTTGCGATTTTTTCACCCCTAGGAGGTACCAGTTTTAAAACAACACATTTTCTCCTGTCATATTTTTTTCGGTTCAATGCCCTAAAAGATACCGCAAAAGTTCCCGCTGTGGAATTTTTTGCGGCTGAACACCCTAAACTTTACCAAAAACCGCTTTTTTAACCCCAAAAAGGTCCGACGAGCATACCCGTCCTTTTTGTATGGGAGTCTCTGCCGGGTATCGGACATGATACTAAAATGAAATGCCTGGTTGGAATTCAAAATCACACAGCAACAACAAAAACAACAACAACAACAACAACAACAACAACATACAGTAACAACAACAATCCATTTAATTTGCTTGTGGGATCGTGTATTTAGCTAAAAGTTCAAGAATAACAGAAATGTATACAGTAACAATGATAATCTTGTACGTATTCATTCACATTAGTAAAACCTAAAATCCGTCACGATCTTGCTTTGGTTTTGAATCGAGGTCACATTAAAACCTAATTGTTTAATGAAAACGTCTATTCTAACTTTGGCATAGAATTGCTTAAAATACATTTGCATTTACATATACATTTCAGCCTGATTTGCCTGTTCAACATGAATGATCGGTTTCCATTTGAGTGTCGAAAGTAATCAGGCAATTACTTTGGTTTTTGTTTTGGTTTTACTACGGTTTTAGATTGACTAAGTATTCTAATTGGTTTGTATTGGATTGGTTTTGGTTTTACGACACTCAATTGAAAACTGCTCTAAGTGGCGTCTCGAGCGATCAAGAATAGCTCAGGCTGCAGGTGCTTGTCACGACTTCTTGGGCAATCCAGTAAATCATGGATGCATCGGAATCTAATACAAAATACGTCCTCTAAAATATATTCCTTAATGACTTTTTTAAGTCAGCACATCAGTTGCACCAAAGCTAGAACAGGTAAACGACTGAGAGCAACGGTTTGACGTCACAACCTCAACCTTCCTAGATCTGCTATACGCGGTCGTGATCCATTTCAAAGGGGCACAGAAAATCGAGGATTTGACCAAATTGAAACATTTTTGCACAGAAATACTCCAAAAATGAAGCAAATTTTTTTGATATTGTTGAAATAGCGTTCTCTTGTAAAAATTGTTAAAAAACATAGGCTTTCGACAGCCGGTTTACTGTTGCAAAACATGCATGGACTTTTGACCATGTAATTGACTTTGACAACTCTAGAAAAAGAAAACCATCGCACCAGAAAGACACATATCATGGCACACGGCCAAAACTGTCGAGTCCGATGACAACCATGGCCACTCCCTAGAAAATACAACTTTTTTTTAAACAAACATTAATTTGAGCACTTTTAGCATTCTTCCGAACAGTATACATGCAGTATACGGGCAGTATTTTTAAGGTGTCTCAAAACAGTAATATTTCCGTGTAATGCCTGGGCTCTAACGCGCACTTCAGCGCGAGGAATCACGCGATCACCCGAGGGATCGCGAGATAGCGCTCGAGATGCAAAACTCACAACGAACATGGCGACGCGACGCCTAATTCATAAAACTTTGTTTCCGCTAAGTTTAGTAAGCTGTTTACGATATCGCTTATTTTTACCTTCGACAAAATCCATCCTTCAGGCAATTTCAAATGAAAAAACATTCTTTTAAACCGCTGTGCTGGAACGTAAACTAAAATTGTGATGTTGATGTTGTGATCTATCGCGCCGGCTATCAATCTAAAAGAACAGGAAAAAAAACTACTCTTGAAGTTTTCTTCGTTCTTTTTACTAGGCCACCTTTACCTTCGGGTATTTATGGTACGTTTCTTCGCGTGGAATTGCGGGCTTTAAAGGGATACTCTACACCATATTTCGACTTTTGCTCAAAATGTAGCATATGCACTATAAAAACTTATGAGAGACAGAAAGAGCGGGAGAAATAAATTCCAACGGCTGAAAACTGCGCTAGAAAAGCGAAGTTTCGCTCAATTCGAGGACCGGAAGTGAAACGGACGACTTTTTAGGCACGTGATCAATGACGTAGAAAGGAGAACTCGATTAGCGCCATTGCTTGTTTCACAAAGTTTATAGTTAGCATGGAATCGGGGGATTCGTGTATTTCTTCTTCTGTTTCTTCTCAAGAACATTCTACAGAAGACACAACCTGGGAAGACTGTCAAGGAACGCAGCCGTATCTCTTTGAACCTTACGACAGTGAGGCTAGCTCAGACACGGACTCCACAAATGAGTCCGATGAAGAAGAATTCGAACGACTGCAAAACACAGACTGGTAAGAGATCAATCTAATTCTTGTGGCGAGTTCTCTTTACAACCCGTAATTTTAAAACTTGATTTTTTAAGCGAATAAATGAGTTCAAGATGACACCAAAGTTATCTTGTCGTGGTCTCTGTGATGGAATTGTTTTACGTGTATTTTCGTGCGCAGATATCCACAATATTGATGTCTGAAATAATTCTCGGCTGGAATGTGTTTGTGCGTTCATATGCATAGGTCATAAGCTCTGGGTCATAAGCTAAAATCTCGATTGGAAATTGTAGGTGTAAGTGTGGAAGTTGCCAGAGACTAAATCGAGTTGTAGGGTGCATTTGTTGTGCCGAAATTGACTGCGTCGTGGCCAAAAACAACGAAGCTGTTGAGGCAGGACTGGCCGAACCTCCCATTTGCATCACACAGCATCCAGGGTTCAACGCCGTTTGTTTGAATCGCTGGGTTCTATAGACGGTATGGTACCAGTATAAGCAACAATACCAAGATTCGTACGAGGGGCTATCTCACAAACAAAATAGACACATAGCCTACAGGCAATTGGCGAGGTGGTGCTGGGGTCTTTTGGGAAAGGAAGTGCGAGTGGTTCTGCCATCATGTGCTGTGTGTTGCATACGAACACACTTCCCGCCTCCAGGGCTCGAAGAAGACTTCGTATTTGAAGGATTTCACTTTCCAGACGAGTAATTGTTTTAATACTGTATAGTATTTCAATTGAGCTTCTAGTTGACCCTACTAGTCTGTTGGGGTTTTCCTTGAGATTATAACTGACGAAATAATTGCATCTAGGGTGATTGGGTAAGATACTTTGAAGAACATATTTATATTGTGAAGATGGTAAACATTCTAAGGTCTTCATTTAATGTTTTATTTTCCATTTCACTTTGTGTCACTGAGTCAGTCTTCTAAGACTGATCAAAGATCCTTGCATTTATGAGATCGGTGGAGTATTACTTACAACAACAGGGACTGCGTAGGGGGAGGGGCTGGTAGGGCTACAGCCCTGCCACTTTTATTGCTGGGATTTATTTTCTAGGGCTTCAGCTGACGTGGATAAAATTTGGATTTTACTACTTGAAAGTAATATTGGCCAGTTTTTTTTAGCCCTACAACTTAAAAATGGTCTCTGCTGTTCCTGAACAACAACAACAGCAATACTCTTTATTTCCTTTCATTTTAGTATATAATTCTAATGAAATTAATTTTGACTTCAGTCTGACTATGGCTAGATTTCACTATTTGTATGGCTGTTTGTTTAACAATATATTGCAATGTGAACGGCGAATTGATCAAAGTCATCATCATTCACCATCTTTATTCACTTATCACTATTCATGATACTTTGACAGTGCTGATCCTAGCAGTATGCAGGACACCTGTCACATATGAACTCACTTAAATGACCTTGCTGTCCATGAGTTCTCTAGCTCAGTGGATAGAGCGTCCACACAGTTTTCGGGAGGTCATGGGCTTGATTCCTGGCGGGGACTCAGAATTTGTCTCTGTCCCATGCTCGTGTGTTGTTGATCGATTCACCTTTCACATTTCAAAACCTGAGCTTAAAATTCACCATCTGTATTCACTTATCAATATATTGCAATATAGCTTTTAAGGATGAGGACGATCTTGGTGAAGAAAGTCACTTCCTGAATCTTGATTCTAATGCATTGACTGCGGCCAGTTTGTCACGGCGGCCATAATCCGATGATAGTGATCGGGGAGCATCAGCTCTCTCTAAAACAGAACTTTCAGTTCCTTGGAGAATTCGCACAACACTCTATTTCAGGTTGGCAACATACCCTACCTGAAAAATGAAAGTGTAAGTGGGGTCTAACCATGCACATGTAGTGTAAATCTTGCAGTCTCGCCTGCTCCCTGTCACTGTTTTCATTGAAATTCAGGATTGCAATCTGCAACCTAAAAAGATAGATACTTTTGGTTTTGTTTTGCCTTCCATTCAATATGACATAAATTCAGAGTGGTTTTTTGGCAACCTGAAAATGTCACATTTGTAACCAAGCTTAGTGTGCATTATGATGTTATGATATGTTCAAGTCTTCATACCTGCTTGTCACTCCATGGTATGAAAAGGCCACCATTTTTGCAGCAAAGTGGTTGTAGACAGAACGGAAGGCCTCCAGAGAAGATGTAGCATGTTGTCCTGAAATTTGCTTTATATCTTTCAAGAGGGACCCCTTTGTCAGCAGCTCTGTGAGATTTTCATAGCGTTGTGTACCTGCAAAAAATAAGTGATTTCACCTATTAGTGATAAGCATCTAATCCCTCCTTGTAACTATCAAAGATCATGATACATGCCAAGTAACTGCGTTCATGTAAAAGCATTCTCCTGAATATGCATGTATATATGGGGGCTATTAACGAGACAGGTTTGTTGATATTGAGACTTGAAGAATTTTAAGGTTTTTTTAAAATATGTACCTGACTTGAGCCATTTTTTCTTTCTTTCTCTCCCATGTAACCGTCCATGAGCACACTTATGAAACAATGGATTTTCATGTCCAGAATGCCTGTTCATGAGGTGATTTAATTGTTATGGAGAGCCATTTTGCCTCCTTGAGGTCAGGGTCATCATCATCTGTTGACGAGGCACACCAGAACATGTGGTTGACAATACTCTTCTTCCATTTTTGGACCACAGCATAATCCTTTTTTCAGCAAGGGCATCAATCTTTCCAGTTCCTAAATAAAATTACACTTACTAGTTGCTAAAAATTGTGCCTGTTGATTTTAATCCAAATTATATTTCTTTCAAATATTCACCTTTTCCAACATGCCAACCATCCAGCCTGTGCTGAACTCCGCGCCATCTCTCCCTCATGTATTTTCTTATTTGTACTTGCCTGTCTGTTATTAGGGTGTTAATAGACAATCCTTCTCCAGTTAAGAATGTGAGTGATCTTGCAAGCCCCTCTTTTTCCATGGCACCTGAGTTTTTCACTTCGTTGTTCTAAAGATAAGTATTAATTAAAATGCAGCATTACTTAGCACGAAAATACTTCTATGAGCCCATTTTTATTTTAATCCAGTACAAACCTGTATCAATTGAGAATGTAGGATTTTATTTTGCTCGGCATCCATAAGGGAATAGGTTCCATACTTAGCTGAATGTTCAGGGCTGTCACAGCGGCCATTACCTCCCTCTATTAATTCCCTCCCTTCAGCTTTGATGTTGTTCAGCAGACTGGACTGTTGCTGTTGGTATGTCTTCTGCACAGCAGTATGTAGATACTTCTTTTGGTGATTCATAAACGTTGAGTACCATATCGTTGGCACATTCATATGTTTCAATATCTTCAGCACCTTTGTTGGGCTTCCACCACCAAATAGGATAGAAGAGGACAACATGATGTTCCCATCAGGAATGCCTCCAACTGAGGGCTGCGAATCCCAGCTTGTAGTGAACGTGCAGGAATAACATTTCTGCGACACTGTTATTTTCGTACCAATTCTTGATTCAACCATCCTTTCACATTCCGACCGGCAAACTGGGCAGAACCGAAAGAGGTTAAGAAGTGAAGACTCTGCCACTAGGAACACGTTTTGTTGGTGGGGAGATGCATTTTGGGGAGACTCCCTGTGAATTAATAGAGTGAATTATTAGTGGGCTTGTTCTCTTGAAATATTCATAGTATGTTGCTACAGTAGATCACAGTACAATGACTGCATAATGTATAGGGGTTGTGACAGATGGTTCGCTTAACTTACTCGTATAAACAATCATCAAAATCGTCAAAACCAGTATCATCATCATCTGCATCAATGTCTTTGGGGTCAGGGACGTATGAAGGGTCATCATCTTGCTCCATTTCTTCTTCATTGTCTGACAAGTCGTCACTCTGGACTGGGGTCAAAGTCGTGAAAAATTCTTTGAGAAGGGTGCATTGAGTTTCTTGACTTTTTTGGGTGATGGACGTTTGACAACCTGCAAAGATATTTCAGCACAGAATTGTTTTTCGTCTGACTGGATGACCTGTGTTTATGATATACAAGGAAAATTATCATGGTAGTTTCGTATTTCTATCACGCATCAGTAGAGAAACCAAACTTGCCTTTAGCGGTCCGGCTGCTTCGAAATTGTACAGAAACGTACGTTTTTCCCTGTATTCCGGGTTTGGGTAGCAACCTCTACAACTGCAGGCGATGTTTCCTCCGCATTTATTGTTAATTCCTCGTTATTTTCACCGGAAGTTGACTGCAATTCCTTCCTCTCATGTTCCGCGAGGATCTTAAGATAGCAGAACACAAGTAAGTATTACTCTAATTTTTTGAACGAGTTTCCCTCGCTTTCAATTTAAGCTAATTTATTAAGGCAAGTTTTAACTTCGTCCTAAACATACCCTAGCAGCTTCTCGTTTCCTATAAGCTCCTCGTGGGGGCTTCTGCGCGTGTTTTGATGGTCCGGTGACAGCGTCTTGAGAGATGTTTTTGCTATGTCGTTTTAGCTTCTTTGTCTCTGGAGGACCATTTTTAAAAATTGTAGGAACAGCATTGAGTTTCAAAATATTATTCATCTTTAAGCCCAGAGATTTCGCTATCACCATCTGTTCTTAGCTTCAAAGGAATCCTTGATGAAGTGAGCGCTACAAAGTCGGCTAGTCGTCGGGTTGAAAACATCAGAACGGGTGTTCTTAACGGCATTCGTCCATAGCTTAGCGTAGTGGGCATCTTCAGGCCATTTGTGAAGGCTTACTCCATCTTTGCGAATGTTAGAACATCCACCAGCTAGACAGCAATGTGGCATTATAATATGTTGCGCTTAAGCCGAAGGAGTGTTACGTACGGGGCTGCGGTCGCGTCGCACTGTTTGGGCTGGTATTAAATTCACACAGAATGGGCACACAACTCAACTGCTGTATAATAAACTCTATTACACTTTATTGCTTGAATTGACTTCTTGATATGCGAAAACGAATTTATACACGTGATTATTGGTACGAAGAATCTTTGAAGTGTCCTCAGTCGATAACAACATAGCTGCAATTTTAGAGATAGTCGCGCCTGCTTACAAATGGCTGTAATGATGTTGAACTAGTCATTTACGAGAAGAATCTAACGCTAAAATTATTCAAAGGGAGAAACAACGTTTTCTATGGTATTTTAAGCGTAAGGCCTGGACTATGTTTTCCCACAACACGCGACACGAAGAGCTTTTCCGTAGCACAGCCGATCTTTCCCAGTGTAAATATTATCGAAGAGGTTTTGCGAGTTCTCCATTCTACGTCACCTCCGGTTTTTGACCTGTGATCCAAAGCTCGAACCGCAAGTCAAGAACGTTGCCCATTTACTCAAAAAATTCGAAGATTGACCACTTATATCTGTTCAATACTTTTTATTTGGGTTATAAGCTATCTTTTTTTAAAATGTTGTTCTGAGGTGTAGAGTATCCCTTTAAAGAGCAGCAGACCGCCTTCACGCGTGCGCGAAATGCGATCTTGCAAAGGCAAGAATTTAATTTGCGCGTACGACGCGCGCTAAAAATACCTTTTCCACGAAGCCAATATCTCAAAAACTAATCCGGTGAGCAAAAAAATATTCAAAAGCAAAAGCGGAGTGCATGTGGGAAATTGCAAAAAAAAAAACAAAAAAACAAAAACAAAAAACAAAAAACCAAAAAAACTGTGAAGTGCAATTTTTCCATTCTTAAAATTTCTTTTTTTTTTTTAATTTAAGCAAAGTCTACTTCACTGATTTTTTTCTAATTTTCCCTGTTTCTTCTTCTGTGTGTAATAAGATAGATGCAATTGATGGTAAAAAATGGGTCAAGTTTGTTGCTATGCGACAGAACAGTGCAACCTTAATTTATGACTTAAACACAATGAAAGGTACAGTGGAGAGTTGCCTTAAAAAAGAGCACAGCCATTCAGAACAGTGCAGTTCCAAGCCTAAAAAATCGCACCTAGTTCTAAAAGTCTCAAAAAAAAAAAACAAAAACAAAAACAAAAACAAAAAAAACAGAAACTGTTTTGAGCCACCTTAAATTTATGCGAATTACTCTTCATATTCAAATTTTTAACGTTTCATTATATCACAAAAATCATTATCCGTCGAAGACAGTAGACCGGCTGTTAGGGTTTTCCATAAGTTGCGTTTGATTTCCCAAAAAGTAGCTCAAAAGTCGCTCAAAAAAAGTGAAAAGTTGCTTTTTGTGACGAAAGTTGCTCAAACGTTGTTCAAAAACAGTCAAAAGTTGCTCAAAAGTTGCGCCAAAAGAAACAAAACTGTAACTAGTTGCCTTTGAGATCAATTTTGTTATGGAATTTAACGAGAAATCGACCAATCTCTGGCTTCCTACTTACTTTCGCTTTGCTGTGGTAAGAGATATGGAAGTTAAGCCCTTCGTATAGATACCATTTGCCGCCTACATGTACGTTATAAAGCCGTCACGTGGTCTATTAGGTTAAACAGAAAAACTTCGGTTTTTGAATAAAATTCTGGCTTTTACAGTGCGTTTCACAAAACTTTTGGCAAATGGTTGCCGAAGTTTGTTTGAAATTCGCGAATTCGCTGCGAAACGTAGTTTTCAACCACATTGCGAACTTCGAAACGAAGTTGTGAATTTCACGCAGAACTTTGTTGGGAAGTCGCGAAGTCGGCTGTGAGCGATGTTGGTTCAAATGAATTTAAACACGAAGTGAAAAAATTACTAGTTTTCAGTTATTTGTACATTGCTAAAATGTGAAGTGCATTGACTTATTTGCTGATCCTAATGTAAAATTTTACAACTTTTTTTCTTTCTCAAATGTCACCAGACACCTGCCTAAAAAAAGAATACAATTTTTGTCGCGTCGGTTTCCTCAGATAGCTTCAGGTAGAACTTCCACGCATAGTGGTTTAAAAGTATTTACGTGTACATTAAAAATCTATCAGAGATAAAAAAAATACACCGGTTTTCTTTCAGGACATACATCATTCTAGACATAGCGCGAGAAAACAGAACGTTTCAATATCGTGTTGTTGAACTTGTACTGTAAACAAGACGTAAATCGCGCCATCCGTCTGTGATTATGGAGTCCCTCTGTAACCCTCAAATAATTTACTTTTCAGAAGTAAACATCATAAAGTAAGCCTTGTTTGGTTGAGAATTTTTTTCACTTCGTTTAAATTCACTTTTAATTATATTAGCAAACCAATTACACGAAATAGTGCGAACTTCGCTTGTAGCGAACTCCACAAAGTTCGGCGTGACATTCACGCTCGCGATTTGATTGACAACTACGTAATGAAATTGCCAAGTTCGTTGCGAGCTTCGGGAATTTTAAACGAACTCCGGAAACCGTTTGCCAAAAGTTTGTTGAAACGTACTGTAACAGCCATGACTTGATTGTCCCAATGATTGTCATAATAGTGGCAGGTGGTCACGCGTTTGTGTGCTCCGCAATTTTTGTTAATTTTTGCTTCTTATAAGGCCTGTGGCTTTTGATTATAGCTACTCCGGCTGCAACCGACTTTACGCCTCTTCGGAAGATGTTGTCAGAGACACTCGAACGCGTTTCTGGGCATATGAAGATGAAATAATGCTTCCCCTCGAACCACGTGGCGGCCATGTTGATATCAAAGGCTTAGACGCTTGAGGAGAAGAGGTTTCATCCGGCTAGGGTAAGCTACTACTCAAATACTTGTGGTAGATTTTTTCATGGAATATTTATTGCTCTCTGGCGAGATAAAATTTTATCCTGGAAGTGGACCTCAACGTGCCGTTGGGCGAGCTCGGTACTCTGGTAACAATCGTCTAAGTTAATTATTCGCTGTCTTTCTTTAAACACGCACCTGTTTAAATGCAAGATCAATTTGCCACAAGCTTGGAGAACTTCATGATGTCGTGAGAACTAAAGGCGTGGATGTTGTAGCTATTTCTGAAACTTTGCTCCATCAGAGAATAATGGACAGTGAAATTCTCGAATCAAGTTACGTTATCTTTCGTCAAGATAGGCAACAGGACCAACGTGGTGGTGGTGTTTTGCTGTGTTTAAAGTCCGATTTTGTATGCGTTCGCCACCGTGATCTTGAAATGGATGAAGTCGAGACTGTTGTGTGTGAAATATCTGACATTAACAACTCCAAAATGATTATTGCAGTATTCTACAGACCATCGAATATGGACTCTGGTTCTTTACAGAATGTTGTGAATATCTTTTGCAAAATTTATCGAACTAGAACAAAGAACATTTTTATTTTGGGAGATTTTAATTTTCCCAGTATTAACTGGTCGAGCTATAGTTCATCATCCAATTTTGACTCCGTATTTATTGAATGCCTGTGTGACTGCTTTTGGTCTCAGTTGATGAATGTATCGACACGATGTGCTAATGGCAGTGCGACCACGATTGATTTACTCATTACTTCGGTTCCAGAATATGTCAGGCATATTGAAAGTCCCTCAGGGGTATTTTCCTTAGACCATATGTTAACAGTCCGGTAGTATGCCAGTTTTGGAAGAAGGGAGAACAATACTTTACGTCACGAATCATAACATGATCACCATGGCGATGACCATTTTCAAGACGTGAAAAGATCGTAGATGGCGGCCGAACGCGGGGGAATATCGGGGTAAAAGTATTTGCTTTAATTTGGGTTTTATTTCACCTTTTCTGTTTCTAATTATAGGAAAAGTCATTATATATACGGATAATAACCATTCTTGTGCTAGAATATTGAGTGTAACATGTACCTAGTGCTCATAGCGCTCGCAATGTCGATGCTACTGCTATAAAAACAAGATTATTCCACGCAAAGTTCACGCCGAAGATTTGCCAAGTTTACGCCAAGATGTTTAAGTATTGTATCGAAAAAGGCAAAGATCCACGTGGAAAATCTTTTGCGTAGCCAGCCTGGCTATATAACCTCGAACTTCAAACAGGTATTAGGGAAGAGTTTTTTTTCTTCGCCACGTGATTTCATGTTTAGTGAAATACGTCATAAGAGAGTTCTTGTTTTTGCAGTAATTTTTGTCTCGTAAATATTCGGTTTTGTTTAGCCTGGTCGAATATTTAAAAGTCAAATGTGTTGTAGTCTTTCCTAAAATCCACAAAGACTGCAAAACCAACATGATGTAGTCTTCGACTGTTGTAGTTTTCCCTTCGGATTCTTTAAGTCTTATAGATAAACACCAATAAAAAGTTTCATTTCCTGAATAAATCAGTGATTTTGTTTTAAATGTGTCACTGTTTGCTTGTATCTCAAGGAAATAATCCAACAAAAGTCTAACTACTGTTTTGCCGCTCTCAGATACTAATATTACTTACTTTAATTAGTGCAAAACTCAAAATTTTTCTAAATTCCTTGGGCAAAAAATAAAATACTTGTGAACTTGGTCACACTCTACACCAGAATATGTTTTGGAATACTGTTAAAGGCTTTGAGGCATGGCTAGCCTGTGTACATGTTAGTAGAACCAGGAACAGTAGTCTGCTTGTGATGTATCAAATGTTTCTCCATTGGTCAGTAGCCTAATTGTCCTCTAAGTACAATTACTAAAAGTATAATTATCACAGAGTGTCGTTTTTGTTGTAATGTTAAAGCTTAAGTTGAAAAGGGGTTTGCGAAAAAATACACATGAAGTTTGGACACTGGGACTTTTCTCCGAAGGAGATTTCTCTCCCCTTTCTTCACAAAATGCTGATGGCAGAGGTTTTCCAAAATTTGCCTGGCTGGTTAAGAATGAGTGTTTCCTTCCTTTATTTTGCTTGACTTCTCAAACAATTCAGTGTGATGCCCCGCATTGTTGTGAATGCATGCACTGCTTATTTCAGGGCTGAACTCTAACATTCCTAAAGCCCTGTATGTTTGCCGTTTAATCTGGGCCAATGCTAAAATGCAATTTAACTTAAACAAATAATGCATTGATCACACTTATTTCATTGGACCAAGTCCGGCAAACGGCAACAACTTTTTAACACTTCTAAATGGTTGTCCATATTTTGGACGGACATCCTAATAAATAAGAAACAAGGAATGAAATAATCATTGACCAAACGGGACATACACCATGTAGAAATGTGCATCAGTGCATGTGCATGTTCAATGTGCCCCTTATCAAACCTACATTTCAGTCAAATTCCAGCCTTCTCATGCCGATAAAAAAACTCGTTTCATAAATCAGCTTACATGATTCAGCTATCACAGAATAACAGACTCTCATCTTGTAAACAAGACTAACGAAATATAGTGTGAAAATGAAAAAAGACTCGTAGTACTCGCGATACATTGTATGTAAACTGCTAGTCGTTTTCCTGTTAGAAACCATTTCTTATGACGGCTATTTTCAAAACGTGGTTGCCATTTTTACTAACCTTTTGCCACCGATGAAACTTTGGCGACACAACACTCACATATTGTAGTCTCGAGGAAAATTAAAAACATGCACTTACATTCGATGCCCGTCAAAAGGCAGCGTCTTCTTCGAAGGCCGCTCTCAAATCACACGGACTTTATTGATTCCCTTCCCTGCCAAACGTTCGCAACTCTCGCAAAAGGAACGTTTGAGCGAATGCTTGTAATGAGACTTTGAAAGTCCCGAATATCGAATGATGGAACCTAGAACCAAGCTGTTCTAAGAGCCCATATTTTTTTCGCGATTATGTTTTTGCAATTTTGGCGAAACAATAGAATCACGACGTCTGCGCTTCTTCCAAAACTGGCATAATACCGGACTGACCACATCACGGTCTTTCTTTCGGGTAGTAATCACAAGCGTATCCTAGCAAGGGGCTAAACTGAATTAGCAGCTGAAATAAATATATGGCAAATTCTTCCGAGTTAAACGTAAACTTTCATGCAAATCCTAAGTGATCTACTAAAATAGATAAAAGGTAACACAGTACGTCTATGCCTGTAGCAAACATATCACGTCTCGTACCTTTTTGCATACGTAATTACCAGGATGATTTCTCGGAAACTGAGTATTGAGTTATTCAAAAACGCAGTGTTGCAGAACTTTACATTCAAATGGCAAATTTAATTTGGTGCTAAGAATAGTATGTTTTTTTCACCCTACAGACATTACTAGACCAAAGTTGGTTCTTATATTAATACTATCTTATTTTGGCGGTAGTCGGAGATGTTCTAGGTCATTACCCGACGCCAAATTTCAGAAAAAATTGCAATAACGTCAAATTCAGCGTTGCCATAGAGCAAGCTCAACATGGGCTAATTTGCGACACAAAATAGGACAAACAGATGTCGAAGAGCTCTTAAGACCTCAAACATGTCAATAACAGAATTTTAGGATCTAAGGAGGAATAAATACTGAGACATCCAAACGCTGCTTTGCAGGCACAGCAGTGAGATGGGTTTTAGCTGGAGCGATAGCTCTCTGCGACATTACTCAGTTTTGCACTGTCGTGGTCGGAATAAAATGTTATTATGCATTTAGCAAGAGAACAAAACAGAGAACTATGTCTTATTCATTCTTTCCAAAACTTTAACTGGTGCATTTTTTTGGATCTAAAAATGCTATAAAATGATGTAAATGCATGCAAAAAAAACTAAATTTTCGGCAACGTTCTGTTTGCTTTCGTCAAAGTAAAATTACTAGATGAATAATTAAAAAAGAGTTTTAAAACATATTTTGATCCCTAGTGGCACAATAAAAGGCAAATAGGCCACAATTTTTCCAGTACCTTTCGAAAACTATTCTTTACCCAAAAACATTAACTTCCAAACGCACTTTGTGTTGAAGAGAAATGAAAATATTAATACTCACCTTCGCCTGGATTACGAATGACACACACAGCCGTTCGATGGTTTCACGTCCACTTTCAGACCTTTGTCCGCGGTAAACACTGGCACTCGAACCTTGCAGTGAACTTCAAGTGACTGTGAACTTTGTAAGAAAACAAGTTAATCATCTAATGGTTAACTTTGATGGATTTTTTTTGTGGAATTTAACGAGATATTGACTAACCTGTAGCTTCCTCCTTACTTTCGCTTTGCCGTGGCAGGAGATGTTGGACCCCCCGCTTCGGCGGTTTTGGTTTGACTGAAAAGACAAGAATAATAAACAAAGCGATATCGAATACCATGAAAAGAACTGAAATAAAACACTTACAAGCTTTGCTGGCTCGTGATAGAGAAATCCAAGGACAATTTGTGTTGATGACTAGCTTGTGAAACTAACCGAGCACATGGCCCTGACCATAATACTTCGAACACTGTTACCCAGTCCCCGAGGACCAGGAGTTGGAAATAACCAAAAACTAATGGATACGTTTTGTAACTAACATTCCGGCCCCTAAAATCAGAGGCAATAGCTGAAGATTTTAACGAAACTTAACACGAGCAAAACGTTACGCTTAAGAGTTCACTAAAACAAGTACAAAGTTCAATTCATAGTTGCGTGTCCTCTGACATCTCCACTGATTCCAAAAGAACAATCTTGTTAACAGTACGATCGTACAGTGAGGTTCTTGTCTTGACGGTCACACTTCTGACACGTTCATCTTTGTCGCTCTTGTGTACACTGGTAACACGACCGAGAGGCCAGGACGATCTTGGTACTCTAGAGTCGACCACAAGCACAACGTCATTAACAGCAAAGGTCCTTGACGGATAGAGTCATTTCTGTCTCTCTTGCAACTGTGGCAAATACTCTCTAATCCATCTTCTCCAGAAGGTGTTGGCCAAATATTGCACTTAGGCCATCTTCTGCGCGAGTAACTGTCCTCTTTCACGAACACACCAGGCGGAAGCTTTGAGCCCGGACGAAGCAACAACAAATGGTCTGGGGTGAGGGCTTCAGCGTCCAATGGGTCATCTGACGATTTAGTTATTGGACGCCCGTTAACTATAGCTTCAACCTCGCACATAAGCGTAGTCAATCCCTCATCATCGAGCGGTTGCTCCTTGATAAGCGCGACCAGGATCTTTCTTACAGTTCTAATACAACGCTCCCAGACGCCACCGAAATGGGATCCAGATGGTGG
>Ga0126338_10000359_pt1 | contig 23507 bp, 15 predicted proteins | sample OrbCmetagenome_2_FD_92529 | JGI IMG/M metagenome (GOLD analysis project Ga0126338, IMG submission 92529) | Coral microbial communities from Petempiche,Puerto Morelos, Mexico - Orbicella C C metagenome | ecosystem: Host-associated > Invertebrates > Cnidaria > Coral | place: Petempiche,Puerto... | reverse complement strand
GTCAGTCAGTCAGTCAGTCAGTCAGTCAGTCAGTCAGTCAGTCAGTCAGTCAGTCAGTCAGTCAGTCAGTCAGTCAGTCAGTCAGTCAGTCAGTCAGTCAGTCAGTCAGTCAGTCAGTCAGTCGTCAGTCTGACCAATCGATCACTATACGGCGATTACATCAATACACAAAACCATGAGCCTTCTCTCTTCTGGTGTTGTAATTCCATCATATGATCGCCATATGTTGCTGCGTATCGTTAAGCCCTTTCTCGCGCAACGATTCCTTTCTACCAAAGACTATGTGTATCTTTCAGTTCACAACCTGTGCAGTCTTCGCCTATTCTTTCTTATCCAAATTTAACATCACATGTTTTTTTGCCTGCTGTTTCTGCTAGTTGGGAGAGCTAGAAGGCTTGCTTTTCTACCTTAACATCCACTGTTTGTCCAGTTTTCAGGTCTTCCGGCACCTCAATGGTGTAGCTTTCTTTTCCAGTGAGTCCCAGGCTCTCTGAGTTTTCGCCGGGAAGATATTCAAGAGGCATGATACCCATTCCTACCAAATTGCTCCGGTGAATTCGTTCAAAACTCTCCGATATCACCGCCTTGACGCCCTGAACAGAAAACACACAGTTGAAGAATTAGCAAGAAGTAAAAGAACATTGAAGAAAACCCGGTGACCTTATTGTTACTGCGCTGTGCTTCAGCGGCCTTCATAAGTAGACTCTAACCCCTAATTCCTTTATCTATCATTTCACACACCTGCATCCAAGGCCCCTTTGCCGCCCAGTCACGTGACGATCCTGACCCATAATCCTTGCCGGCCAGGATGATAAGCTGTCGTCCTTCTTGGCGGTAACGTTCAGCTGCATCAAATACATCCATCTGCAGAATACAGACAACAGTATAAACAGCAATGCAGGAAACGGTAGAATAACCCGCTGAATTCCCATGCAGCCAACACCTGCGTTAAATTTGTAAACACAGGACTTTTCTTTCACGAATTTTAAAGCCCCTCTCATAGCGCACGCAAAACAAATTCTTGCAGTAGACGAGACGGGCTCCAGTAATGAGAGATTAACGAATTTTGACACTGAACAATGACAAAAATTAGTAGTAAGAATTCAATAAGAATGCAGGTTAAACGGTATTCGAGCATTGACCCGGGTTGGTTGAAATATGGAAGAAGCAATTCACCGGATAAATCACCATCCAACGGATAGCGTGGTTTGTTTTGTTAACACTTATCCGGTGGATAGCGTCATCCTCAAACAATTTCGAACAACTGGGGCCTTGAACAGTATAGCCAACTTCTCAAGACTTCCAGAAGTCCAAGTGTGCCACTATCACCAAATTGATAAGACACAAATAACTAATAAACAGTTTATCATCATACCGTATCTCCAGAAGGAATGTGAACAGTTTTAGGAGCAGCTTTTCCGATGAATTTGTTGACCAGTCTTATGTTGGCAAATGTTCCACGTGCCATTACAGCATCGTTTCCTCGACGGGAACCATATGAATTGAACTCACGAGGAGCAAGCCTGAAAAGACATTGAAAGCCAACATTCACTCCATGTACTCACGCTTAACAGTGAGATCATGGTCGGTATTCTCACCTAACTAAAATCGGAGTCTGATAGACTTTGATACATTGTATCGAAAATTCCGAAAGTAACGGCCCCTCGAAAGAAACGCTCCCCCGAAAGTAACGGCTCGAATACTTAAACAATAAAATAATATCACTGTGACTGCAAAGATTACTGGACAATCCAGAAAGCACATGTAAAGTACCGGCTACCCGAAAGTAGCGGCCTCTTTTCCCTGCTAAAGACGAAATTTCGGAATACTGGTAATTCAGTTGTTTTTAAACTTACATCAAGATACACGACGACAGAATAGAGAGCGAACGCGGTCAACCTCTCGCAAAAGTGTGATGCGAGCCCAGACTGAGCGAACTTGAGTGGGAGTGAAACCTCCCGCTACCCCCTCGTATTAAGGCTTCAAACACTACTGGCCAAACTAAACAGCGAAATCAAACGTTCATGACTGTTTTAACAGACGAAGAATACACAAAACTCAACAAACATACCCTCTTCCAGCCAGATAACGTGCAGCAGGACTGGTGCGTGAAATGCTGCCAGCAGGAGAGATGTGATCAGTTGTCACAGAGTCGCCCAAGTTCAACAGTACAGCGGCATTTCTGATACTTTCACGGCTCGGCAGCTCCTTAGCCTGTTCGTAAAATTATAAAGAAGGGAGTTTCCACTGAAATTGTGTGCTTACTTATTGTGAAAACTTCGCTGTGCACCACACTGCCTTTGAACATTTAAAATCAATTGTGGCTCAAATAAGGTCGTCAGTCATGAGAGAAACGATACCAAGATTTTTTCCAGGATTGGTAAAAATCATTTTCTCTTGTAAAAACGTAACTGCCAAAATTCAAGTGCTACAGAAACAATTCTCGTTATCATTATCAAAGTCTGTAGAAAGTTAAAATAAATAAGGATTTTCAGACTTTTTGCTGACTTCTGATTTACGAGTTCTTTAATCAGATACCTTGTACCTTGAAAGTTGTCACATCAGAACAGTACCACAAGAAAGCAAACCAAGTTCATATTATTAAGTTATAAATTCTCACCATTGTTTCAAAGAAAGGTGGATGTTTTATGTAAGTTGATTTCTCATCCCAAGGGTACAACAAACTGTTTGGTGCCTCCAGTGAGTTCCACCGAGGATTACCACTCTAAAACAAATGGAAATTTACTCTGTTAGAGCACTTTTCACCTCTGTACAAAGTAGAGTTTGTATTTAATTGGTTTTGGTTTTGCATTTGCATTACATGTCTCACGCTAAGCGATAGGCTAAAAAACCTGCGCCACTTTGTCATTTAATCAGAAGTAAAACCAAACCCAATCATAAATTGCTCTCACAAGTTTTCCCGCGCTTCGTGTCGGCTACACGTACATGTAATTGCTTCGAGTTTTGATTGAACTGCACTAATGAGGTCATTTCTAATGACAGTTGTGTAACCAAAAATAACATAGGAGCTTTCTAGTCATCACAGAATGCTCACTGGAAAGATCAGAGCTCTTTCAGATAATTTAACAGTCCACGAGGTCAGGAACAGTCGCAAAAATCATATCACAATTCATTGTTGATTTTGCTGAACGATCAAATGACCAAGATAACAAGTTCGTTCTTGCTGGCTAAACTAAAAGCATTTCGAAACAAAGCAAAGTCAGGGCAAACATACATATATTCGCATGTTCTCTAGTGATCTGTACTGCAGCAATGAAAGCTGCTCTGACAACACGACTTAAGACAAATTGGTAGAATTCATAGAAGTCTTCTTACCGTTACTTTGGCATAGACCTCTTTGAACATGGCAGGAATAACATACTGTCTCTCTACCACCTGTGGATAATATTAAAATGAACAATGGAATTTGTCATCAGCAAGAAAACAAAAAGGTTTAGAGACTTTCGATTTAGCTGCTTTAAAAAGGTGAGAACTGAAACTCTAGCTGGAAGAACATTCAACTACAAAAAAGTGATTCAAGTTATTTGGATGAGATCCAAAAATCACGTAGCCTGTGAACAGGCTCCGGCTGCAAGGGTTTGACTGCAGTTGGAAGGGCCAATGAACTGGCTGAGGGTGAAGTGGCCGAGGGGGCAGAAAATCTTGTAAAAATCATGCCTTGCATTTCTCTGAGTGCTAGCTTTTTGTAACAAGTACTAGTTGCAGTTACAACTACGACTCTACAAATTAGGTTTTTAAAAGACGCTGACATCTACTAGCAAAAGTATTCCTTCCCAAATTTCTGGAAAATGAGCATTGTGGAAATAAATATCACATGCAATGCTTACCTGGAGTTCTTCCCTTGTTGGCCAAATGTCCCTAAGGAAAACTTCTTTTCCATCCTTGGAAATACCTGAAGTATGCAACAGAAATCCCTTACCATTTGTTCTATTGCATGTGTAAATCAAATACATAAAAATTCCAGAATCCAGAACTGGGAAATTTCTATTGTATAGCTGTTTAAATTACACTTTTTGGACACTGACTTACGAAAAAGCAAAATGTTATGATACATGTAGCATTTAAACTTTTTTAAAAATTACCATAACTTTAAATTCAAGGAATGTCTCAGGAGTCAGTACTTTAAAGATAATTTTCTCAGAGTTTACCCCTGGAAGAAAACTGTAAAACTGCAGGGGTTTTGCAGGAATTCTAAGAGCAGTACAAACCCTGCAAACGTAACACAGAGTGGTATGGTGTTACTGTGATTATATTGGCTTACCAAGTGGCTCCTTCTCAAAGTCAATGAGCACTGTGCCAGCAATGGCATAAGCAATCACCAGGGGAGGGGAGGCAAGGTAATTGGCTCTTGTTAGCGGATGGATCCGTCCCTCAAAGTTTCTGTTTCCTGACAAGACACCCACAGCAACGAGGTCACCCTGAAAAGTAACAGACAGACAGTCAAAGATGAATTGCAACACAACGTTGACACCAAAATAATTAATCCTTCACAGGTCTTATCTTTTTGACTAGAACAATAACACTGTATTTATAATTCAAAACTCATGCAACGGTTTTCAACAGAATTGATTTACCTTTTCTATTGCTTCTGATACTGGTTCAGACAAAGGTCCAGAGTTGCCAATACATGTCATACAACCATAGCCTACAACATTAAACCTACAGTAACACAAATAGAAAACAATCACATTAAAGGTACTGAACACGTTATCTCTGTGCAACAGAGCACTACTAACAAATCGGGAAATCACAACAGAATCTAGCGCAATGCGACAAATTTCATAAGAATTGATACAAAGCAGGAAGCACAGTGGCCCAATGGTTTTGTGTCGAAGTTCAAATCTGGTCCATGTGGTGTAACTTATTATTTAGCAGTACACTACAATACTGAATGAAGCCTTTCCTAGGGCTTTCATTAACGTTTTCATCAGGAGGGCAACTGGTTTTGAATCAAGCTTCTCTTTAATAAAAACTTCCCCCCAGATAGTCAAACCAAGCAGGCAAAATCATCCTCACAACCAGTCAAATTGCCCAGTTCCCAGCTCTTTATGAAACCCCTGTTCTCATAGAAGACCGCACTTCTACCTTCTGTTCATGCTATGGAAACTGTTAATTGAAGCACAAGCTAACTTGAAACTGGCTGTCATTCATTTCACTTATGAAGCACTCATGATATGCGTTATACCAGGTACACTGTAACTTCAAGTTGTACAGAATCCTACCCTAGTTTTTCCAGACTTGGTGTGACACCACTCTCCTGCAGATAGTAAGTCACCACTCCCGAGCCTGGTGACAAACTTGTTTTGATGTATGATTTGACACCAAGTCCCAGCTCAACAGCTTTCTTAGCTAACAGCCCTGCTCCAAGCATTACTGATGGATTACTAGTGTTTGTACAACTAGTGATGGCAGCTATCACTACAGAACCTAAAGAGATAACCAACAAGATAGAGAAGAAATTAAAACCTGTAGATAAATCCAATAGAAAGTCTACACTTTTCTTTAAAAATAGATTCCCCAACACCAATGGCATTCATTTAAAACAGACAAAAACTATAGCTTAAAAGAGGTAGGAAAAGCATGAGAGCAATAATCATTATAAGCATCAGTGAGTGTAAAAAAGACCAATCAGAGCTGATTAGCAAGCTTCAGATTCTTACCATGCGATAACTTGAATTCTTGGCCCTCAAATGTGAAGGGAACCTCTACATTCTGCTTTTCGGCTGGAATTCCAAAACCTTTAAATCCAACCTTGTTGTTCAAACATTCCTGAAAGTCCTGCTTCATATCTGACACAGCAACCCTGTCATGGGGTCTTTTGGGCCCTGACAGTGATGGAGTTACAGTGGACAAGTCCAGTTCAACAATCTGCAAAAGTAACATTTCACAGTAACCACAAAAGAAAACACATGAGTAGATATCCTGTCTTGTAACTCATCATTAGATAGTTTCCTTTTATGAAACCCTTGTTTAATACAAATCAGATATTCACCTTTGGTGAACAATCCCTATGCAATGTCACACATGTAATTTACTGGGCAGAAACTTCACTAAATGGATGTGTAGACATGAAGAATCTCTCTCCCCTAATCAACTGTATGAATTCTCCACATCACTTATGCCAGAATTTGTTATTATTGCATCAGGAAACATTTTCCACAGCATCCATTAGAGGCTGGCTGTCTCATCAAAGTGTAAATTCCTGTGTAAACATCTCTACCTATCCTACCTCAGAGAACACTGGATCATTGCTTGGGTCTGAATAGTCTCGGAACATTTTTGTAGCTCTCATGTAGGCTTCGACGCATTCAATATTCTCTTCTGTGCGGCCTGGTGTAAAAAAATAGAACGGATTATGATCCAAGATACTGCTTACACACAACTGTACATGTATATTAAACATTGTAATGGCATAAACACTGTACATAGCTCATTACCAGTTGCCAAGATCAAGGCTCGTAAAAAAAAACATAGTGCTATAGGTACAACTACTTCACACTGTCTGAGTTTATCCCCTCTTTCACAACATGAAGTAACTAGGCCACTCCCCACTGGATGGAATGCTAGTCCAATGCAATTTAGCCCCCTGTATTCTGCCGGATTGCCCTAACCACGTGCTGAAACACATTTGAAACCTGGGTCACTTGATCTGAAGTCTGAAGTGTTAATCCTTACGCTGCTGCATCTTGCCAGCATGCTATAAAATAACGGATTCACTTGATCTAGAATTCCTGCAAGATTTGATATTTAACCTAAAGATTACATGCTACATGTGATCAGTAATAACGATGAGTACCAGTAACTAAATATTTTACCTGTCTGTCTAAGATACAACAGACTCTTCTCATCAACTGGAAAGAAACCTACAGTTGCACCATACTCAGGACACATGTTAGCAATGGTGGCTCTGTCTGCGATGGACAGATGAGCAACACCAGGTCCAAAAAACTCCACAAATTTACCCACAACACCAGTTTGGCGAAGGTGCTGATGGATTAAAACAAACAAAAGCACATGTTAATTTAGAACAGAAAATTTGAAAATAAAATGTACAGGTATCTAAAATGCAAAATTGTCTCTTTACCTTTGTAATAGTGAGCACAACATCAGTAGATGTGATAAATGGATTCACATGCCCAGTAAGCTTGTAGCCAACAACTTTAGGTAACACCATACTGATGGCTTGACCCAACATAACTGCTTCAGCTTCAATACCTCCAACACCTGGAAAATGTTATTCCAAAGAAAGCACTTACTACTGAATATTTTACAAAAGAACAAAGTAAACAAAGAGAGCCATTTGCTATGAAGTCAACCATTCACACACATCATAACCAGTAATTTTATTTTGAAATGCTCATGGATGGAAGCGCTTGGATTCCTGGTCCCATTGTGATGCACTTGGAGTTCACACTCCCATTTAATATCTAATTATCTTCTGCAAGTGCACTAAACAATCATATGGTCTAGACTATGCAGGTTTCTGATGTCAGGTTAGACTTGACACTAATTCTTAGATATAAAAGGCAGAGAACGTACATAACACATAATCATTACTGATAATTTTTTATGGCCAAAGCCAAGTTAACATTTTCACTCTTGTCCTCTTCAATGGTTAAAAAGAATTTCTCACCCCATCCAACAATTCCAAGCCCGTTGATCATGGTTGTGTGGGAGTCTGTTCCTACAACACTGTCAGGGTACAACACATTCTCCACGTTGAAGACAACACGGCCAAGATACTCAAGGTTGACCTGAAAGCCAAACCAGTAACTAAGCAATCAGGTTTTGGAACAAAATTAAAATTGAAATCCTGGGATGCAGCAGAAAACAGGTTTTTGCCTTGCCAATGTTGGTCTCTAAGGCCCTGGTCAAACCTCGGACTACACACGAGACAAACTAAATTGCAAATTGAGTCAATCCAAATGGGTAAAGTTTGGCCATTGGGTCAAACTTAATTGGAATTTAGACAGACAAACACATTCTGATTATCTGAAGCAGGCAGATAGGACATGTTGGACGATCTAAATTCAGTTGGACAAACTCAGTCAAATCAAACTCAAATGTACCATGAACTTAATTCGCTCAGATTAGTTCATCTCATATGAAGGTTCACATTTGGCCTGGGCCTAAAATGCACAACCTCATTGAGGAGTTTGATTTAATCATTACTATAACAATGATTATTAATGCCTAATTCTTTAGTTGCCTATCAAATATATGAGCAAGCTTCTAATCCATAATATATCAGTGATACATACCTGGTGAACTATGCCTGAGCCAGGTGGGACAATTGTCATATTCTTGAATGCTTTTGAGCCCCACTGCAGAAATAACATAACAGATACAAAGAACACTTCCATGAGAAGCTTGTTACAGCATCAATATGCGAAAACACAACTACAAAACAGCACTGCACATTCAGATGTACACCAAACCAATTATATTTTGAGAATGTCATGTGATTTCAACCATCACATTTCAGTGGCCACAAAGAACTGTTCAGCCAATCAATAACTTGAAATCTAAACTATGAGAAATATTATTATTAACCATAATTTTATTTGACATTTTTTGGCTAAAAGTAAGAACAATCCAGCTCTTCATCTTGCAGATAAATAAGTGAGTAAGCACACCAGCAACATTACAAAAAAATTACTCAAAATGGACATGAAATGAGCCAGTAAATGGAGTACCTTCAGGAAAAGAAATCTTTCCTTGTTTCTCATAAACTCCATTTCCTGATTCTTCTGAAGTGCAGTAGAGCTGTAGCAGAGGAAAAACCACAGATAATACAGTAATATAACTATACAAGCTTAGTAATAATTATTAGTTGCATAAAACCATCCAGGAAGGAGAATAGTATATTTAACAATGTTTTAATAACATGACAGTAAGGTGATCTTTGCTTTAACATTATCACTAACATCGCAAATTTAGAAATTCACCTGACTTGAAAACTAGTCAGATTTTAGTTCTTCATTTTTGATGCATTTCTCTAACAGGGCTTTGCTATTTTTCATATACAGCATAATTTAGAAATCCACCTGACTTGGAGACTAGATTTCAGGTGTTCAATTTCAAATTGTTTCTCTTCTGTTTGCAACTGATCCTATATATGGCACAGACACTGTGCTGAGAACCAATTCTATACCATACACCTGCCTGAATAAATTGAAATATTCAACTTTGGGATGGTGTGTTTCTTTAGGAAAATCCAAGACTGGATTATTAAATTCACAATGGAATTTACATTAATTTTCTTGGATTTATGTGTGCAGTTAAAGAAACCCAATTTCCTTTTTTCGGATTTAAGAATCTAATAATTAATTTTTTTAAACCAAGAAATGCATTCTTAGATTATACCACTGAATGCTGATGCAAGCAAAGATCACCCTTTTCATTACAACAGAAGTGAAGGAAACTTTTCAACTTTTACTTCTGTTCTTTCCAAACACCAGTAGCCACAGAAATCACCATTCAAATTGCCAATGGTGAGTAGAAACAGCACTCAAACAACATTTAATGCTTTAGTTCAATGAAACAAAAGAGTGACATCGCACCAGTCAATGGGCATCAAATGAAATGGACATGGATCGTCCTTCTTAGGCCAGTTGCCCCCTGGATCAAACAACCGACTCTGACTGAAAAAAGAACATCAGATATTCTGTTCTGTTATAGTCCTGATGTAACCTTGAGCAAGTTAATGGTCTGGACTTAAATAAAAGTATTTAGAAATTCAAAAGAAATAAATGGCCTTAACAGAAAGGTTGTGTTGAAAGCATTTTCTGACTGGCCATTGTGATGGAGCAAAGAGCCTCTCAGAGCATTTTGAGACAATATTAATAATACAGTTTGCAAACTCAAAAACAGGTATGAAAAACAACATCACCTCACTGTTATTATTTTAAAGCCATATCTTGATAGCAAAATGAAATAAAAATAGTATCTGCACAAGTGATAAAGACAGAAAAATAAGGCAACATGCAGGAAAACATTTTTTGTTTTTTTTCCTATTTTCCAGATAAACAATCTTTGGTAGCTACTGGTGTTAGGACACAGGCTTATAAATTTAAGTCTGGGTCAAGATAGAAATTCTCCTGACTGATTGCCATACATTTCTTCTCTTGTTACCAAGGAGAATGCAGTGGTACATACATCTCCATCCATTTAAAAATATTGTGCAGGCAAATTAGATCAGGATTATTAGATAAGAATGTATATGAGGCATGAATTATGGAAAGCAGTACAAGTTTTTCTCTGGGCTGCACTGCAGTGATTACCAGGAAGCATTTATTTTAGATTCTCAAAATAATGTTCTTAGCAAAAGCGAGCACTGATCCAAAAAAACTGTCTCCTCAACCAAATGTTCACACCTCATTCTGGTTGATATGCACCCCTCAGTTAAGGTATCACTAACTCGACAAAGAACCTTAGTCAAGCTTACAGACTGGTCTCGAAAACCCAAACAAAGACTTACGTACCTTCTCGATACATCAACCTGCACTGAATGATCAATGACAAGATCAACAGGGCACAGTGGGTTGATTCGGCTTGGATCTCCTCCAAGTCTTTTAACAGCATCCCGCATTGCAGCAAAGTCCACCACAGCAGGAACACCACTGAAAAACAAAAAAGTATGTTTATTTCTCTTCATGGCATCAATAAAACTGATGGCATGGCTGAAAGTTGTTGTATGAACTCTTTTCCACTTGGGATCATGTGGCGTAACTTACACTACAGTACAATAGGCCATTTCCAAATTACCACCTCTTTCTCAAAGTGAGCCTTGGTGCCGATCCTTTCACATGAAAATGCAATTTCATTCACATGCAAATTAAACTCATTTTCATATGAATGGTTGTGCACCAGGCTTTGCTTTGATAGAGAGCAATAGGTCAACTCAGAAATGGGCTATTAAGGTGAATGTTATCTAGTGGTCTAAGAAGATAATTTTTGTTGTTTGCTTCACGCATACATTAAGTCTGGTAAGTGGAAAATATCTAGTACATACATAATTATCCAATGACTGGTTTACAAGAAACATTCATCTTTTGGACAACTTACGTAAAATCCTGGAGGATGACTCTTGCAGGCATGAAAGGGATTTCAACATTTTGTTTCTGGTTATTCTCCCAGTCCAGTATATTTTCAACATCCTTGGATTTCACTTGAAAGCCATCACAGTTACGAACGGCAGACTCCAACAGTACCCTGATTGAAAATGGTAGGCGGGCTGCAGAAAGTCAGATCAAATACATCAAGGATAAGAGCAGCGAAAAGATATCTGAATGACTACATGTACTACGTTTAACCTCTCTCAACAAACTCAATCCTCTCCTTGCCAGATAGACATCTGAGATCAGCCAGAAAAATTCCATTAATATTCAGGTAAAATAACTCTACAGTAAAGAGATCCATTAGATTGTACAATTTTTTCTGTATATGTAGGACCACAATCAATTTATTTGCATATTTATTAGACTTTCAGATTGTTAATAATTGTTTGTTGCTCAGATTGAAATTTTCATGCTAAGGAACAGCCAGTCTTCAGATCACTGTAAAACTACATGTACAAGTACAGGTACATTCATAGTCATCAGTGTGATATTTGTTTACGATCATAACTCAGGAGAACCAGTATTTTCCTCGATATTTATAAGTCAAAAGAGTTTAGGAGTCACCAATTCTTTCAAGTATATATTGTGTTATAAACACCATTATCGCGCGCTAACTGTAAACAAGCTAACCTGAGCATTACTTAGGCTAACCTGAGTAATATTCAGGTAATCTGAAACAGTATTAAGGCTACCCAATGCAATATTCAGGCTAACCAGAACAACAACCAGGCTAACTGAAATGCCATTCAGGCTGTCCACAGTCCTTTTAGGCTAACCAATCTATTACTTCAGCTAAGTGAAGTGCATTTGACTTATAAATCAGGTAACCTGATATATATACTCAAGTAGCGAAATTGAAAATTGTAAGAGAGATGTTTGGTCACTCAAGTTACTCAGTAAAGGCACAATATAAGTTAAGGGAAGGTCAGACATCAAGGTCAAGTCCAATATTGATATTTTGCAACCAAGCTCAAACCACGTGGGTGAAACAAACAATTCTAGAAATGAATTAGCAATCTTGTTGATGCATGTCATCTAATAGGTCAGCAGTGACCACAATAGCAAAACAGGAATTACAGATGATATGATATATTCTACATTTCTTCAGAGTATGAATTAATTTAGCAGTAGTGAGGCAGTCAATAAAAAAAGCTATTTCCGGAGAAAAAGAAACACAGTTAACTAATTAAGACTCTCTTAAAGCAAAAAACTAGATTAAAAACTGAAGAAATGACAAGAATCTCACAAACATCAAAACGTTTTCATTCAAGATCACATGAATAATCACAAGGGGCATAGTTCACTACCTCACATAAATTAATTCTATATCAATGGCGTCGAAAAAATTAAATACGAGATTGTACGCTTACAGTGAACTTTAGACTATGAAATATGCCCAAAGTATGTACATATCCCTGATCAAGAGTAGTCTTACAGAATAACATAACTGAACTTGCCCCTCAACTTTTTGAAGGGAAGTTCGTAGCTTTTCAACTTGAATTTGCCATACCATATCTTTCTTCGTTTAAGCTGGACACATCAAAGTACCGGTATTCTCCACACTGCAGGGGAAGGGTCTTGATCTGAGCAGTGTACTGGCTTTTTGCTGAAGAAAAAAATAAAGTTAAAAACTGCACAATGCGACGAACGTGAGACACGACACGTACTCACCGGCCGCCATATTGGCCTCGAGCAGGATTGCCTAACAACTGACTGACCAACATGTGACATTTCACTACACTAGGTGGCGCGCAATGCATTACTGTAATGAAAGCTACTCTTGCGTTTACGCCATTCATATTTTAATTTTCGGTCCAGTAGGTAAGGATTTGGGTTCAAAGATTCAACTCAAATGTCTCGCTCGACCCGGCTCTATCGCAAGAACCCATTTTTAGCGGAGCAGAACAAATATTGATGAGGTAGGATTTCATAAGCAACACTCATACTTGTACAACTGTTTCTGTCACGCAAGATTTTGAGCGCCACGTAGAAGATATCACACAACGCAAGAACGGGTGAACGGTGCTGATCCCGGGTGACTGACCTCAAGGTAAGCAAAGATGATGATCCCGGGCAAAGATTATCCTTAGATTTTTGAGTACACGTTATTTAAAGTAGAGGAAATACATCTTAAAAGAGGGCAGCTCTTCAGTGACTATGACAATACCATAAGGCCTCCTAACAGCACAGCTTGCAGGGGCTGGATAAGCATTTGACATGATTTGATCGGTACTTGCGTCTGCAGTACCGGGGTCTGTACATACAAGTACCAAGAGATACTGGTACCAACTGTTTTGATCAGGAGTTACTCTTTGTTAATGGGCCGGATTAAACGGATGTTATTTCACACACTTGTTACCACTTTTACTTCAACAGCAACTAGTGAGAAGAACACAAAACCTCAGTTTACTTTGCATGCATCATTGGAGAGTATTGAAATTTGCCTTCTTCACAGCTACTCAGAATGTTTTTTTTTTTTTTCTCCAACTTCCTTTCCTGCCCCCTGCCCTCAGCTCCTCATCACAAGTCAGACCAATCAGTCATGCATATACCAGCTCATATCACGTGTAAATATGCACACAAAGCAAACTGTTCAAATTTATTCCTTCCTTAATATTTAGATAGTATCCAAATTATCAAGTAATTTGGACATGCAGTATCAGTTAATAGGCCATATTCGTATTCTTGGTATTGGAATGGAACTAGATGGTGCTATCTTGCCTGCCTGGGATTACCCACTGTGTCCCAAAAGAAATAGTGTTCTTTTTCCATGTAATAAATCCTTTATTGACCAAGCTTGTCAGGTCAACATGGCTGGATATTGGCCTCATTCCTATTTTGCATGTTTATGGACCTTGACTCCATCTCGGTCCATAACCATGCAAAAAGATAACTTGGCCAATATTCAGCTATCTAATGACCTCACACTTGGTCAATAACCCATATATCGTAGTCAAATTTGGAGATAATTACACGAATTCCAAAATTTCTCTGACAGCCAAATTGGACCTTAATGGCAGTCCTTGGAATTTTTTTCATCCAGTTATTTCTAAATTGGCAGTATGTTGTCCTTTTACATAATACAATCCTTGGAGACCAGCGGGAGAGTGGCTAGCTCTTCCGCTCTTAAAGTAAACTTTCGCCCAAAACTATTGCGTCACTCGAAAATATCAAATCATCCCGACTAGCTGCCCCTTGGTCTCCCAGGATAACATAATACAAATCCAAAGCAATTTCTTGTATGTATCTGTTTATTGCAAACCTACAAAGTATATGGCATGGCTTGAAAAGTCAAATATATAAATACTATAGGTGGTTCCTTTTTTATCATTCTAAATATTAATAATTATTCATCACAATTATCTTTTAACTACATATTATTTTTGTTAAATATCATTACTAGATCAGCTCTAAAATACTTTGCAAACTTCCTATGAAATCATTGAGATCTATTTTTAATCATCTACTTGGGAACTATTTTACAGTTTCTAATTTAGCTTTACCTTGAATTCTAGAATCAATCTCTATATTTTCTAAAAGCAGCTGCATTTTAGTGATGTCTTAATTAACTTTAAGAAGTGAAGATTAAATATACATAACACTTAGCCACATGGTTGCCTTTTACACAGCTAGTTTTATAACATACTGCAAAACTCAACATGAAAAAATCAGCAGCTACTGCTGTATTGAATAATATTCTATAGCCTCCTAGATTCTCATCTGAATACCGGTACTCTCCATCAGATTAATACACTCATATTGCCTACATATAATATGCTCATGTTACGATGCTTGTATCAAAGGAAAACAAGACTAAAACAGCTAGGCTAAGCACCACTGTGAAGTGGCTCTGATCCAAAGCACGGTCACAGACTGGCTCCAACTGTAAAGTTTGAACACAGAGAGCAGTTGAGTGAAGGGGGAAGGGTTGACTTGTCAGACTGTTTGGAATAGCTACAAGTGAAGTCTCAAGTTTCAGGCCAATACATCATTATGGGCAACTCTCTGAGTGGTAAAAACACTCCAGGGAAAGTGGATAACCTGCAAATTTATCTGCCTCTCACTGCTTTCAGCTGCTAGGAGGATTTGTACCATTAAAGACCTGTGTAGCAGAGGGAAAGGAGAAGGTGGCTGTGCTCTTAAGCTAAGCTCTAAATGGGATACTGTCCTGAATGTTTATTGTCTTTTTCTCTCTATTTGGTTGCAAGTTGGTTATGCAGTGGGGATGGATTAGAGCTGGAAGAGTATTACCAGATACTGACTGAGAAGTCTGCCTAATGCAAATAAAGAACACAACTTGGTAGACAATCATTAGTAATTTATAACAGCATTGAAAGAAACAGAGCTCAAAATGTTGTAAAATTGACCTTTTTGGACAGTCTTAATGCTGACAAGTTTGGGCAGTAGATAGACATGGCAACATGCTCCAAAAAGAAATCTATCACTTCTCCTGTAAAGTATTGAATGACTACCTCTAAACTACTTTCAATGTACTTCCAACACTAAAAGAGTTGTTCAACAAAAATGATCTCCAAAAACTGATCAATAACTAAGTTGTGTATTGGCTTGATATAACCTCATGACAAACATTTTAAGATGATGTAAAGATTTCAATCAGTTTAGTTTGATTTTGGAAAGTTACAAGTCTTCTAGCCATTTTCATTCCTGATTACTAATTTTAACTTCACAATGATAAATCTATCAAACAACATTTTCATCATCCTCATCAGGCTCGGCAGCATTTTTTTCAATAACTCGGTATTCCCCATCACCGGACTTGTGCATTCCCATCAATGCCTCGTCTGTTTCAGCTTCCTGTTTCTTGGCATTGCTCTTTTTCTTCCAGCAGATGACTGCAACCACCACTCCAACGACAAGCAGGATTGCAAAAACAATGCCAAGATATGCACCCCATGGCCACTTTTCATCATTCTTTGCTGTCACTGCAGCAGCATCTCCGTCAGTTGTAGGCTTAGTTGGTAGAAGTACATTGACAGGAAGGCAGCCATAGACTTCCACACGCATATAAATACGGTCATTCCAACTTTGTGGCAGAAATCTGATGAATCGCGATCTAACTGCTAATGCCAGGCTGTTTCTCACAGTAGTGTCTGAGTCATCATTTCCTTTGAAAACCTAATGTAAAAATTCTAGTTATTATACTATTTATTGAAGGAGTGGCCTAACAACACATGTGTTACAGTTTTAATGAATTGTAGATCAAAATGATTTCAAACCAGTTTGATGTATTTTCTGGTTTCAGGATTATGGTGGGTTAAGACAAAAAACCTGGAACAAAGGAAAACGCAATGAAACTAGTTTGAAATAATTTTGATGCACAATTCATTTAGCATTGTTATGCTTCCACGCATGCTCACCTGCACAAACACAGATAAAAAAACTCTCATTCTAGAACACTGACGAGGATAGTACCTTTAAAAATGAATTAGCCTGCCTTTATCATCAAGTAACACTTTTCTGAGAAATGCTGAATGCCACGGCTATAGCTGGGAATGTGTTGGAATAACGAGAAGAACAAGACATCCTGCCTTTTCTACTAGGGTGATGGTTCGGCTTTGGCGGATAACCTCTACCTTGACCTTCATTATTCTGGATATCACAAAAACCTCATCCAATAATTGTTTGAAAACCACCAAACCCTGGTACGTGGTCGAATAATAATATTACATGATAGTATTTTGTTCCTCTATTTTGAATTCTGTTTCAAGCCTCTTCAGTCATCCGCCACATTTTCAATATGATCAAAATAAGATAACTCGATCTTTTATATATGACTTAGCCTCTGCTTAGCCCTAAACATGGTCCCTGTTGAAAAATAGTAAATACAAGACAATAATAAGTTCGTACACCCAAAACAAGGCATGGCTCCTAAGTGATGACACCTGTGAAATTTGACTTAAACTTTGCAAGACTTGTACCTTTTGAAGGGCCATTTGCCACTCTTAATTGTAGAACCTACCCTTTTCTTAAATTTTGACCTACTATTTTGACCTACTATTTTGACCTACTATTTTGACCTACTATTTTGACCTCCCAGTTTTCATGATCAGATTTTGTTGACTGTTGGTATCTGGATCCTCCTCATCCAACACATTACATATGTTTGCTTATGAATACGGTAAATCATCGAATTGGCGCTTATTTCAAATTTAGGACAAGATGAGGGCGCTTATTGAGGGGGATGCTTAATCGAGGGGAGGGGGCGGTGCTTATTTAATTTTTCCCAAATCGTGGCCTGACATGATCATTTTTTTAATACATCATCTATGCGTAAACAACACTACATATTAAGCTGTTTATCAACATAAAATGCTGATCCTAAAGTTTAAATCGTGGCAATTTTTTTCCAAACTTAACATGTTCACAAACTGAAACAATGCACAAATCTAATACTACGCAACAAAAACTATACATCGTTTGTTGTCTCATTACTTGTCAACAAAATGGGGGGAGTGAAATTTTGGCTGATAGGAGGGGTGCTTATTTGAATGGGGTGCTTATTTGAGGGAGGGGGACGCTAACTTGAAGATTTTCGGTACTGTAGGCTGTCAATTTGAATTTAGATTATGGCTACTAGTACCTTTGGCTTCTCATTTTCTCTGTATTCATTCCACATTTCTCCATCATCACTCATGCTGAGCTTGTATGCTGTCACATAAAATGCATTTGTGGATTGTCCTTGTGTGGCAACAGCTGTGATGTTGACCTCTCTCCTGAAATCAATCTGCAAATACTCTATATTCCTGGTGTACTTTGCGTGCCATGCTCGCCCTCCTTTGGCATTTAATCTTCCTTCATATGGCTCATAGTTCTTGAAGTAAGTTGACGCTGTTATTTGGTCATCCTTTATTTGACCATTTTCCATGCCAAGAGGTTGACCACAGCCTTGGTCTAAGATTTTGAATGAATATGGAGAGACTGTCAAGTTTCCCACTTTACCATTTTGTACAGCATCTTGAAGGATTTTTACAGGCTCGTAATCAGCTTTATCATTAAATTGAAGGTCAAACTCTGCAAAAACACTACCGTTTCGTAGGTTGGTGACTTCAACAGCTTCAAACGATGGATCTTGACGAAACTCAAATCTGATTGCAGCCTCTATAGTTTGCTTTGCCTCTTGGTATTTAGCACTGTTTTTGTCTTTGAGTTCCTCACTCCATGTTAGAGACACAAATCTAAGAGATGTCTTGATTGTTTCAAATTTCTCCTCCTTGGCTGTGGCTGTTGGTATGCAAGTTTTGGGGTCACTGGCACCTTCCTGTACAGTTGTCTTCTTGCTTGGACACATTTTGCAGTTCTCTTGAAAATGATTGTTGGCTTCCTGGTATCTGCCATAGGGGCAGGCATTGCACGCTTTCTTGATGGGATCAAAAAATTGTCCCTCACTGCAAGTGGCAAGACAAGATGACTCATCTGACTGTTCATCGCTGACTGTGCTTTTACCATCAGGACATTGTGTACACTGTTCTTGACCAAAGTGATCCTGGTATTGCCCCTTAGGGCACTTTTTACACTGAGAGTCAGATTTATCCATGTACCAGCCCTTGCTACAACCACACTGAGAAATATTGGACTGTCTTGTAGCCTGAGTGATTTTATTTAAGCCACATGGCTTGCATTCATTGGAATGATGCTCTTCAAGGTCCTGATATGTATTCATTGGACAGTCATCACACTTATCTGTGGAGCTGTTGAGAAACTGTCCTGGTCCACAAAGTGTGACACATGCCGATGAATTATAAAACTGCCCTGGTATGCACTTGCTGTAACAGTCATCACTGTCTTTGCTGCCCACAGCACTTGTAGTCTTCCCCATATAACATGTCTTGCACTTAGTGAATACATGTTTGTCAACATCCATATAGGAGCCAATGGGACAATCTTGGCATGAAGCACTCGAAGTGTTCTGGAAGGTACCAGATGAACAAGGGTCAAGGCACTCTGACACGCTTTGAGCCCCTGGAGAAATGGTCTTCTTTTGATCAGGACAAGGAACACATTCTGGGTTGAGCTTCATTGAGGAGTTTTGGTATGTGTCTAAAGGACACCATTCGCACATCTCAGAACTTGCATCCAACCGTTTGCCTTTCATGCACGCATTCATGCATGAATTGTTGATTGGAGTCAACATTGCAGTGTTGTTTTTCTTTGTGCAGTTCTTGGCTCCTTCAGATGTAAAACTGCCAGTGGGACATATTTGACAGATGTGAGATGTACCATTATATTCATGATGCAGAGGGCAGGTGGAACATACAAAAGTGTCATTGCCAGGGACCTTGATGTAGTCATATTGGTCATTACACAGAGGGGCAATCTTTTTGGTAAATGAACCCTTGTCGGCCTTAAATGATTTATTGTCTTTCTTCATGACCAATTCGTCAGAGTCCAAAATGGTTAGAAGCTGCAGGCTTTCGTAAGCTGTGACTAGCTCTTGAAGTTTTGAATTGGCTTCTTTCAATGTTGGCGGTTCCACTATGCGATCTGTAATAGTGACAGTTACCTTCGCTGAATTATTGTCATCCGTGCAACTGAGGTTTGTTCCGTTACAGTTGCCACCTGAACTGAAACACACACCCTTGTTTTGAACGTCGCTGTTCTTTTTGATGAACTCCCCTGAGGCATTTTGGACTTGTTTCCGATCGATGTCCTCACATGATAGATTAGCATAATTAAAATTCACCGTCGCCTTGACTTGTAATGGTTTTTGCACCCTCTGACAAGAGAAAGGCGTGCTATGTTTATCAATGTCCCACTCTCCTTTCACGAGATCACACGTTACTTCTTTATTTATTGATAGATACATGTGTGACGGTTCGCACTTCACTTTACACTTTCTTTCACGATCACTCTCAGAGCATTCGAGCAACCCATTCGTGACTCCTCGACAATTGCACGTGTGTTGATACGGTTCAGAGGCAATTTTCCCGCGAAAACTCGAAGGGCCTTTTTCGCCTTGACCGTTCTTAAACAAAATAAACAAAGCATTACCTGAGCTTACATAAATCGAAGGCAACTGACTGTCAGCTTTGGGCCCGAGAATTTGGCCTTTATTCGGCCCAGGACCGTCCTGGATTTCAAAGACCGCTCCGCTTGCAATGTTCAATTCTTCAACGACGAGCTTCACCCTCGAGGACTCCAGGAAGATAACACGGCTACACTCGGTGCCCTGTTTCATCTCATTCTCGCTGGAGAAGTTCAACGAAAGCGTAACATTTTCCTCGCTGATTTCGTCGAAACCGCACAAGTCGACGATGGCGGCTGGCGATGCTAATGTAAGAATTGTCCAGATGCTCAAGCAAAACAAACCAGTCGCGATAGAAAGATTAACTGCCATTTTGCTGGCCTCGCTGAAATGGCAAAATGAAAGCCCCGATAGAGCGAAAAAGTCTTGATTTTTTTCCCCTTTCGATATACCACCAGAAAATTCAACGTGGTCGCCTTAGGGAAACAAAAAAATTAATCAGAGCGCCGCAACCTCGAGTTGAAAACACGTGGATTTGTAAATATTCATGTGATTTACACCCACTCAAATGTTAACAACGACTTTCGTCTGAATAAACAGCTTGACGTGTATTTGACAGGCTTTCTTGGCGATGGTATAGCTTGTACAATATTGAGGAACTTTTGGCTTTATAAGGAATTTAATCTTTGCAGAACGTTCCTATGGCATTATAAAAAGAAGTCTAATATTATCAGTGTTAATGTAGCGTGAATAACGGGAACTTTTGTTGTTCCAGTTTTTGTGTCGAAACTAGGACGGTTTGAAAGGCCTGGTTATTAAAAGTCTATTATTTCTTATCTTTCAATCCGAAACTTGAAATTGGACCAATTACGTCTTGGCAAAAACAAAACTAATCTACATTTAAAATTGGTTTTGTCCTTTTGATAACTCAATAAATTAAATAACATAAAGCTTTTGTGATCGTGGGAAGCCGAATTTTGGAGAGTTTTCGCGACCAATATATACAGAAACAGTTTCTTGACATCCGACCGAGGACATCCTGTGTAGTCATATTTGAATTAACCAACACGAGTTTCGTGTCTTTGGCGCGACAGTTGTGAAAACGTGTCAGTCACGCCTTGAGACATGTGAACCGCAGCTAAAACACAATATATTGCATTAAGAGATTGATTGCATGCAGATCACAGTTCACTTTTGCTTTGTGTGGCACCGGCCGACAGATGCCGCTGGAAACCGCCAAGGCCCGATACTTCTTACTTCGACGCCGTACTTCACATGATCGGAATCAAATTCAATGAATTAAGTTCGTATGAAGTATGGCGTCTGAATCGGGCCTAAATTGGCCTTTTGCTATATTAAAATAGCTTCTGAAAAAGACAAAATTGCTTTATTTATTTTATCGCCCAGCGAGCCATACTCTTTCTCTCCGCCTACTGTTTTTCAAATCCCACTGTTATTTGTAAAAAGCCGCCATTAACATCTACTATATGTTCATTTATCGTTTATAATTTCAAGCTTCTTTCACAAGTCTAGCCTGCATTGTCTCAAAATGCTCAAAATACCAATAGTAGTTTTGACTTCGAAACAAAGTTGTACATGTATGTGTAATTCCTGATAACTTGTAATTTTTCAGTACAGTGTGTTGTTTTGTCGACTGTAACGAAAACAGTTAACTTGTTTCTCCTTTTGTAGCGGCCATAGTGGCAGGTGGGAAACTGTTTGTTTCGGCAAGCACATGCCGTTTCATAATACGTTAATAACTTTCAGGCGCATGTGTTTTGTTTGTTTAAAAATTGAACACTGTTTATACGCGAAGGAAACGCTTCGGACAGCTGCCAACTTTTTCTGAAATGCTGTCGGAGTCGGTCGAGGCTGCCAAAACTCGAGCCAATCTTTAAATTTTTGCCAAATGGAAAGAAAACTTTTGCGGGTTCTAAATTTTTCTTTCATTTTCAAACGATCTGTTACCCCTGGTTCAAGATGTTTCCTGTTATCTATTTCGGTATCGACTTTGGTGCCAAAGCTTTTCAGTTCGCGTCAGTTGAGGACTGATTAACGAAACAGAAAACTTCTAACGACCCATTAAATAGAGGAAAGAACGTTCCAGACATTTTATTTTAGTTTTATCGCCCTCATCCAATACCTTCATTTTTTTAGTTTTCAATAGCGGTATTTTCTCATCCCTACTTTTGGTGGCTCGTAACTTTTGCGCAGTTAATACTTAATAAAATCCGGGTTAATATGTTAGCCTAAATGTGTTAGTATCTTTTAGTGACTTTTGTTTTGAATAAAAACCTGAAAAAAAAAAAAAAGAATCAGTCTCGATTTTTGGGAGTTCCTGCTTTCTGTTGTTTGTGAGCCTTCGAGATTGGGGGATTTTAAGTAACAAACATGTTTAATTGACGAAACCGAAAACACTGTGACACAAACTCCTAGTCTAGATGATATCTGTCTTTAACCATGAAACCCGGATGGAACAATCAATCTGTCATGAGCGCGATCACTCAACCACTACACCCACTCTCTAAGCCAATACTGCAGTCGTTTACTTCCAGTTTTGGCAGTTTACTTTGCAGCTGTTTTCGCCGGAATATTTGGGTCATCACGCGTGGACACGAATTAATCTAAATAACGGACTGCATTCCTTCATCGATCCTACAAGCAAATAATGTGGTAAAAACACATTTCTTTGCAAGTTGTCAGGCAACGTCATTATGCTGAAAAACGTTGAACAACTGGATACATGTGCGAACTGCAACCCGCTTCACAAGTTGCTACCTCCCGCTCATTCCCCCAGCCATTGTAAGAGAAAATGCCTTCTTTTTTTCAAACAAGAAATCCAAACATCGTTACGTTCCCCCATACTCCACTCCCTCCTTGCGCTGCTGCCTTCCTGTCCCGTTTAGTCTGCCCACTTTACCGTAGCCAAATTCGCAGTTAGCCAATAGATCGTTTTCACGTGACGTCATCACTTTCTAAAATCCAAAACTAAAGAGCCACCAGAGTTTTTATCCTCATCAGGCATAAGAGGCGGTGTATTTATGTCTGTTTACAATTTTACAACTCAATAGCTTGCTTTCTTTGGAAACCAGAGCAGTTTGAATTTCAGGGTTATGGAGGTGTGTGACACAAGGCTACGGTCGAGTTTGTTGAAAAATATATACTTGTCCCATGATTTTGAGCCTTGTTAGAAGTTAGAGCATTTCGAAAAGTGCTTATGTAAATGCTTGTTTGTTCAGTAATGATTATCAGTCACGTAGACAAGGTAAGGTAAAGTCTGCATGCGAGCCAAGTGGCCCATCAGGCCGGAGCTTATCCCGGTTTCTGTAGCATGAAGCGACTAGGAGTATTTCTACTCCCCCCTGGATGGGATGCTAGTCCAT
>Ga0126338_10000358_pt1:0-22500 | contig 23507 bp, 15 predicted proteins | sample OrbCmetagenome_2_FD_92529 | JGI IMG/M metagenome (GOLD analysis project Ga0126338, IMG submission 92529) | Coral microbial communities from Petempiche,Puerto Morelos, Mexico - Orbicella C C metagenome | ecosystem: Host-associated > Invertebrates > Cnidaria > Coral | place... | reverse complement strand
CCGTTTGTGAAACTATTGAATCCCAAATGCGGAGTAGAAGCACGGCATTTTGTTAGATACTGCTATTAAAACATCGAAACAAAGGTACGGTACTTTTATTCCAAAATGAACATCCGAAAACACCCAAATATAAATATGCACGGTGGTTGAAGTCTGACCTTCTTTTCACCTGTTCAAATAGCGGTAAAGGCGCACTCAAAATATAGAATTGTAATTTATATCTAGGTAGTACCTCTTGGCTTGTATACAATATTAACCTTGATTATTTTCGCACGCGGAAAATCTTGAAGGGTTTGCTTGGTAGAGCTTGAAGTAAAAAAAAAATGAAACATTTGATAAAAGAGACAGAGGATTCTATTGTTGTTAAAATTGTTTCTTGAAAGTAAAATTCATTATGTTCTCTTAATTGAAACGCAGATAAAAGCAAATACAGGCCGTCAAGCTGTCAAAGTTGTCTGCACTCGCCAACGTCACTTTAAATACACCCGTGATTGTCGCTTAGTCATTCAAAACCCAGTCCCTGAATATTTTGTTCATACATCTATTTTCAACATCCTTGCGAATTTGCGTTTAAGGTGAGTTCTGCAAAGTCTCCTTTTCTGCCTAATTTTACGTTGTTCATCCGAATGAACCGATTTCTAAAGGTTCCTAAAGGTGCTGTAAAATACACTTGATATATGTATATATATATTGACCCGCGTTAGAGATTAGTTTATCTTTTGGTTCTCTCTTAACGTTACACCTAAAACGACAACATAGAAAGAAAATATGAAAAAAAAAAAAGAAAAAAAAAGGTGTTCTACATATACATTCACAGTTTCTGGGGGTAACATAACTACTCTCGACAGCGGAGTACAAATAGTGCGATGTATACAACAGTGCGTAAAGCATTCTTCTAAAATACCCTCTACAGAGGATCGTTTTTTTTTTTTTACTAAATTTGAAATCCCGTTCACTTCGCCTGAATTTTACTAAAAAAGATTAAGCTTGACATTAGATTGAAGTCCTTGTAAAAGTGAAAGTAAAGCTCAACATGCCAGATAATATTTAAGTTTGTCAGTACACAACTTTGATTCGTAAAAAACATAACAGGCGCGTGCATAGCCTTGCTTTTTAACTTTTGAAAACTGGTTTGGAAATTAAGGCCAGTGGAAACCGATGAACCCGTGTTCTACCGTATATTTCCGGAGGTTCATACAGTGCAAATAATTTAATCAATTTTCTTTTAGAAGATGAACAATCCCCATACCCTAACAGCGCATTGTCTCTGAGCTAAATTCGATACCTTTTTTCCGTGTAGTTCAATGACCTGAAGTCGGCTTAAGAAAGTTTGGTCATTACAGACATTAAATTGAAGTCCTAGACTGTCATGTGTCATCAAAGGAAGGGATTTAGAGTGAAACTCATATGCGAGACAAATACTCTAGAAATAATTCCAATAACAGGACTGACGTGATTTACATAGGCTTAATTTTTTAAGATTTGAAAAAATGGTTGACACAAGGTCGGTGGATACCACTGAAAAAGAAAGAGAGGCTCGTCCACACTATGCCAGAGAAATTTTAAAATGGAGTTCTCACTCTAAGGACGTCGGAGAAATTTTTAAAAGTAACAATCACGGGCGGTAGAAAAACCACTTTGGATTTGGGTTTGAGAAGACTCGGGCAGATTATTACCGTGACGTCATGGTTTTTTCAAAATGTTTTCCGCCCACACTAAAACGCAAAGTGGGCGTTGTAGAATTCCTCCGGTTTGAAGATTGTTTTCAAAAATCACCGTTTTCGGTGGGCGATTTCTCCTGATTAGTGCGGATGGTAGTCCTAACCGTTGTAATATAGCTGCGTTTTCAAATTTCTCCAACGAAGCCAGAAAAAAAAAAAAGATTCAAACAGATAATTTTTAAAATCCCAGTCCATCTGGATCGGAACAGAACTTACTTGAACTCTATATTAGATGTATTTATAATTGAAGACAAGAATCTAATCTAGTTTTCTGTCCTAGTGTGAATTCGTGAAGCCAAACTCGCCTAACTTAACCTTCATAAATTTTCATAGGACAGGTTAGAATTTTAGAGGACTTAGAGGTTTAGCGCTTTGCTTTCGCCTTAGTTCCAGTCCTTTTTGTGGAATTTTCTCCAGAAAATCAACCAGCAAACCGTTGTGACGGATTATCGACGGAAACAAAACTCGTCGACGCAGACAGATAGGAAGTCGGGTAAATTTGGACAAGTTTTTCATCAAAAAATTGTCCTGTCGCGTCTTCACACTAGCATGGGGAACCCGCAACCGACGGGAAACCCATTTTGGAAGAATTTCCCGTCTCTAATGAGACTTGGTCATTAGTTTCACCTCGTAAAAGTATTAAAATACATTTTATTTACTTTGTTGTCAATTTACCCTATTCTAGTGACGGGTGTTGCTGGTCACTTCTAATTAAAAGCATAATCTGAAAATGACCTTTAGGTGTACTCAAATTCCTGTTCTACCGTAATGGTGTCAACACTGACACTACGACCGTAGTCGAATTTTTTGTGAATTACGCGTGCTCTTCGTTGTAGGATGGCCGCGTCTTGATGAAATACGACAGGAAAAATCAATTATATAAGATAAAACCTCCCTTCCATCACTTTAATTTGAATCTCTTACAGTTTCTAGAAGCACCAGACTATCCCAGTTTACTTATACCTTTATATTCAGGAGATTTTTCTCTGTCGGTAGCAAGATGAACACATCGTATTCAAGCATCAAGGCGAACGAAGGGTTTTTTCCAAGTATGGTTTACTGGTCCTTAAAGTCCATAATATCCCTCGTGGCTGTTTTTGGAAATGGTATAGTTATGTGGTTAATCTGTACCAGGAAGCGATTACATTGCATAGCAAACTGGTATGTTCTGTCACTTGCCACAGCTGATTTCTGCACTGGTTTGATCATTACACCATCGGAACTCATTTGCCTTTGGAAACCAGCTATGTGTATTTGGCCCTTGGCCGTACGCGGCTCGTTTTACAACTATCCAATCAGCGTGTCGATATGCTGTCTTTGCGTGCTGACATTGGACCGTTATCTCTGTGTGTTATATCCATTAAAATACACCAGATGCATGACGTCTAAACTGGTAGTAGGTCTTATATCCTCGTCGTGGATACTGCCGGGAATTTTAAATTTTGTCTGTCTTTTCTGGCTTGATGCTCCAATTAGCATCCAGGACACCGCTGATAAAGTTGTCACAATCATGCAGATTTTCCTCGTGTCGTTCCTACCTTCGATCTTCTTGGTTTATGCGTACACTAAGATATTATTCACTGCTATAAAACAGAGAAGACGATCAACGGAACAAATTTTTCAGCTGAGATTTAATCACAAGGGAGGTGACAGTGAACATGTTATATCTCAAAGAGGTCGCGAGCGTTCCTCGACAGTGAAAGTACTTGGTTTCGTTATAACATTTTTTGTGCTGTGTTGGATTCCCTCTCTGTATCGGGCCATCTGCGGAAACTTCCTCCCATGCACTGTGTCTTCATCTGTCGTTCAAATTTCCCGACTTCTCATCTTACTCAACTCGGGAATGAACTTCGCCGTTTATGCGTTCTTGAAAAAGGACATTCGAACAGAACTGTGTAAAACGTGCCGAAAGGAGGGAAATCAAGGGAACGCTTCTGTTTGATGGAGCGCTCATCTAGAGCTTCCAGTAACGACTTAAACCGCAGCTCAGTGAAAGCATCGCGATAGATTGATCAGCGCCCTAATTAAGCCGTGAAAATACTGAAGAATATCAGTGATAACAACAATGTTGTAGTAGTTAACCTCAAATACCATGATTGTGATAACCATTGCCGAGGTTCAAAATCAAGATCCAGATCAGTCTACATAATTTCGGCTGAAAGAACTCCTTTCGTGTCAATCACAGGTAATCACAACGCTTGGAAAACCGGTTAACTCCTGTTATCTCCGTAAAACTAATTGAAAAGCCTTCTTGTTTGATTTATCTAATTTAAATAAGTGTCCTTGTGGAGTCGGATAGTATACTTTTAGCTTCTGCTTTTGTTCATTGCACCTATCCGGGTTACGCCTATGACCATTTTTACTGAAATAATTTTAGTATATTAGTATTTAATTGTAGTATTGTACCACATTGTCTTCGAAAAGCCCCCATGGGGAAAGATAATAAAGGATGTATGTATGTATGTTAAAAGAAATTTCGACTTCACGATGACGGTACACTTGTAATGGAAAGTCTCCCGCCACCCAGGTTGTGAGCTGCTGAGTGTTGCGAAAAACGGTTCCCGGAAAACCCATACTTTGATTCTTAACAGGAATTTCATTTTGACAGTGCTTGGCCAGCTGCATAAGTTGTTGTTTTTTCAACGCAACTTCCGTGCGAGGGTCTTTTTGCGATCTAAAACCCTGGCCAAACAAACTCGCAAGCAGATGCAAGCTGCAACCTTAGGTCTATTTGCGACTCCGTTTTGTCAGGCCTGGCGTGCACATGCGTTGACTTGCGCTAACTTTGGTCGGGATCAAATTTGCACGCGAGTCGATGCAAGTTTGTCACCGTTTGGCCACCCAACCCAAACCAATGGAAACTGAGTGGCGACCTTCATTCGTTGTTATAGCAACCTATTAGCCAATGAAATACAGCATTTTGGCCGCGGGGGACTAATTAAAAAGCCCGTATCGTTAATTTTTTTTTTTTTGCGACTTGCGTGTACTTGCGAGGAGACTCGCGAGTCCGTTTGGCCATGCACCCAAGGCAAGTCTCTACGCAAGTTCAACTTGCGCCTTCTTGCGACTACTAGCGAGTCCGTCTGACCTGCTTGCAGACTGGAATTTTTGGAGGAGAGGTCCGCTTTTGGTTCATTATCGTGTTATCAGTAGCTGCCCTAAGTAACCAGATGGAACTTGACTCTCTCTTGTCCCGTTTGAGCTGAACCCCTATAAAACGGTGGGGCGGGAACGTTCAGGAACTGGACTAGTTTTAAACACGCCGTATTTATAATTGTAAAATAACATTAAATTGTTTCTTACGACTTTTTTTTGGATCCCTTGAAATAAAGTCATTACTTTTGTCCCGAGAACATACGTGACCTCTCACTTTAGAGTCCCTGCGAGCCGTGATGATGTGAGTTACAGGCTATGTTGTGCAAAGTAATAAACCGAGTGGACAAGTGACAAATAGCTTTTAAATAACTTTTAATATACTAACCTGACAGTCTTTGTGTGAAAATTAAAATATAAAACTGTCACCTAAAATTTTATCTCTGTTAGATTCCCATCTCTTTTACCGGCTAAGAGGAGGATGAAGTCCATACAACGGCCATGTTGGTCTAATATGGCCGCTATCTTAAAACGAAGTCCAACATCTCAGGTCTAATAAATAACTAATTTCCTGGTCCCTTGCTGGTCTTTGTCTTTACATTTAGACAGTCTACTCTCGCCTGGTACTTAATCTCTCGATATTAGAATCCCATCTCTTTTACGGGTTGAAAAGAGGATGATGTTAAACGACAGCCATGTAAGTCTAACATTGCCGCCATCTTGAAGCAAAGTGTAACGTTTCTGGTTTAATAACGTTTTCCCTAGTACCTTGTTAGTTTTTGTCTTTACATCACGACAGTTAACTCTCGCCTGGAACTCTATCTCTCGATATTAAAATCACATCTGTTTTACGGGTTGAAAAAAGAATGATGTCAAACAACAGCCATGCAAGTCTAATATGGAGGTCATCTTAAAACGAAGTGTAACGCCTCTGGTCTAATAACCGTTTTATGTGGTAGCTTAGTAGTTTTTGGGTGGACATCAAGATATAGAACTTACACCTTAAACTTCATCTCTCGATGGTAGAATCCCATCTCTTTTGCGAGTTGAAAAGAGGATGATGTCAAACAACAGACATCTAAGTCTAATATGAGCGCCATCTTGAAAGGAAGGGCAACTTTTCTGGTCTAATAACTTTTCATGTAGTATCTTGGTAGTTTTTTTGTCAATATCAAAATATAAAGGTGTCGCCTAAATCTTCATCTCTTGATGTTAGAATCCCATCACTTCAACGGATGGAAAAGAGTATGATGTGCAACATCGATCATGTTAGTCTAATATGGCCGCTATCTTGAAACGAGGTCCAACATCTCAGCTCTAATGTCGTTGTTCTTACAACTTTGCTAATCTTTGTCCCTATATCGAGACAGTCTACTTTTCCCCTAAATTTCATCTCTGGATTTAAAATCCCATTCCTTGGACGGGTTAAAAAGCGGATCAAGTCCAAAAACCGGACATGTTGGTCTAATATGGCTGCCATCTTGAAAAAAGGGAGAATTTTCTGGTCTAATAACCTTTTATGTAGTAGCTTGGTAGTTTTTGTGTGGATATCAAAACATAAAAATGTCACGTAAAACTTCATCTCTCAATGGTAGAATCCCATCTCTTCAACGGGTGAAAGAGAGAATAAAGTCAAACATCGGCAGTGTTCGTCTAATACGGCCGCCATATTGAAATAAAGTCCAACAACTCAGGTCTAATAACGTCTTTCCCAGTACCTTCCCAGTTGTTGTATTTACGTCAAGACCGTCTACTCTTGCATGGAACGTTATCTCTCGATATTGGAATATGATCTCTTTTACGGTTTGAAAAGAGGATGATGAAAACAAATGCCATGCTTGTTTAATATTGTCGCCATCTTCAAACAAAGTGAAACTTTTCTGGTCTAAAACATTTTTATTTAGTAGCTTGGTACTTTTGGTGTGGATATCAAGATATAAAACTGTAACGTAAAACTTCATCTTTCGATGGTAGAATCCCATCTCTTAAACGGGTGAAAAAGAGAATCATGTCAATCATCCGCCATGTTAGTCTAATATGTCCGCCATCTTGAAACGAAGTGTACCGTTTGTAGTCTAATAATGTTTTTCCTAGTACCTTGCTATTTTTATTCTTTACATCAAGACAGTCAACTCTTGCCTAGAACTTTATATCCCGATATTAGAATCCCATCTCTTTCATGGGTTGAAAAGAAGATGATGTGAAACAACAGCCATGTAAGTCTACTATGGCTGCCGTCGTGAAACGAAGTACAACTTTTCTGGTCTAATAAATTTTTATGTAGTACTTTGGAAGTTTTTGATATTAGAATCCCATCTCTTGCACGGGTTGAAAAGAGGATGACCTCCATGACCTCTAAACAACAACCGAAGTTTCACACTTTCCTCTTTTTTTTTATGTAGAGCTAATATGGCCTCATCATAAAACGAAGTCCAACATCTCAGGTCTAATAACGTTTTTCCTAGTACGTCGCTATTTTTTTCATTACATCAAGACAGTCAACTCTCGCCTAGAACTTTATCTCTCAGAATTAGAATCTCATCTGTTTTATTGGTTGAAAAGAGGATGATGTGAAGCAACAGTCGGTAAGTCTAATATGGCCGCCATCTTAAAAGGAAGTGCAATATGGCTGTCATCATGAAAGGAGACCCAAGATTTCCGGTCTAATACCGTTTTTCTTAGAAATTTGGTAGTTTTTGTCGTTACATCAACACAGTGTATTTTCGCCTGGAACTTCATCTCTCTATATTAGAAGCCCATCTCTTTTATGGGTTGAGAAGAGAAGTCCAAAGAAGGGCCATTTTAGTGTAATATGGCCGCCATCTTGAAATTTTCTGGTCGCACAACGTTTTATGTAGTTAGTTTGGTGGTTTTTGTGTAGATATCAAGATAATATTTAACAATTATTCGCCAAAGGCGAAAAATTGTTTTAGTATAATTTTTACAGGTGAATATCAAGGTCTACAAAATAACGACTAAAACATAAAAACACAGACGCAATTGATCGTGTGCATACACGTATGCGGCCGGAGTTTTAGTAATAAGCTTACATGTACATCGATTGTCGATCAATTTACTCATCGAGTTCGACAGTAAAACAAACGAGCGAAACATTACGAAAAAATAAATTCATCCGGTACCTTTGTTTTATCGTTGTTGACTTCATTAACAGTTGTCATCATCGTCTAAAAATGAATAGCTTTAGCTTGAGGAATATAAATTTCGGTCAATCGATCTGACCTGCTGGCGATCGACGCAATCACTGCGTTTACGATTCTTAAAAGTCTTGAATACAAGTTCTTCGAAAGATTTCTGGTCCAAGGGCGACAGCAGTCATTTTGAAAATTCTCCATCCTTTCAAATATTCTGAACTTGGAGCGATGTATTGCGAATAAATAAAAACTTCATTCAGCAACTGTCCGTCATGTTTACTTGCCGAGATGGCAAAGATGGCGAGCTTAGTAACCAAGCTTTAGCGGGGTGAATATAGCGTCGTATGATGAGCTTTTCGACCAATCAGAATGTTCAATATTTATATTGACTACTGGAAATTATACTAAATAGATTTAGCCAAGCCTAAAAGCAGAGCTCCTGGGCCGGGTTGTTTTAAGCCTGATTAAGGCAACACAGGATAAGCGAGAATTTTGATTTGAGTTTTGCAAGGTTGTTGAGTTTTTGTGAGGTTTTCTGTTTATATTGTTTGGCCTTCTGTTTTGAGTTTGAATGATCTCAAACTAAAACGCAGCCCATGACCAAAAAGCAGTGAAAACATTTGTATGCAAGAAAAAGTTATACATCGATCAACTTTTAATCCTGGGTTAGCGTTAACCGTTTTCCGAACAACCTGGCCCTGGTCGTCGCCCTAATTGCAACAAATAAACCTGACACGAGCCCGCGATCCTGTCGAAAGCCAGTACTTGGTCAGGGGTCATTTTCAAAAAAGCACATGACCTTGACGAGCTCTTAACCTGGGCCCGCGATATGGTCACCTGGTACTGGTCAGCGGATAGCTTGCTTTGACAGGTGTCAGTTGATCATAAAATGGATGTCCAATATCAAAGACATATGCTGTAAACCAAGACTGCATGACTTGGTATTAGCTGGATGGCCGCAATGTTGTGCGAGGTCGTCGTCGACGTTGGGCGCACGCGTCCGCGATCCATGCCGCTAGCCAGGTTGACCATGAAAAAAGAGTTGCATGGGTTTCTATTTCTATGCCTGCTCGTGGTTCTGTTCCCATAGTTATGGTGCTCCACTTGGCGGCCCTTCGGGGCCCTTCGGACCGCCGGAGCTCCGCAATCATATGACTGAGAAAATTACGAACGCGCGCTTGTTAATTTGCAATGTAGTGCAAATTAAAAATTAACGATAAATTGCCCCCCAGTATGCCAATCACAATGGCGTAATTTTATTCGTCAGCGATTTAAACTAGAGAAAAGAAATGTCGGAGGATAACCTGGGGTACTGTTCGTAATATCACAAAGCTATCGATGCAACTGACAACACAATTTAAATCTTTTTATGAAATGATTAATTAATTTATAATATGTCATTCATCTAATAAAATAGTCATTAAAAATTCAGCGTTATTTTAATTAATGGTCATTAATTAGTTTTGTATCGTAAAAGATGATATAAACGACGGCCTTTGATCGCAAGACAGCAACTGTGATACTGAAGAACAAAGATTGGACATAGTTTTCGTACGAATCGTAGTCAAAGCATCCAAAGAAAAACAAGTCAAAGATCTTTTTCTGCTCAAGTCATGGCCCATCTCTTAATTTTGTTTGGGCAGCTGAGGAGTCAAATTAACCTTGTTTAAACATATCCTTTCAACGAAATATATTGAATAGGTTCTTCTTGCCAAAGATACACACAATAAAGAGTCAGGGGACATTGAGACAATCAGATTGCATTAGCAAGTCTTCGAGTGCAGCTTTTGTCAACTTAAGGACGATTTAACCAGTCTTTAGTACTTATTGACGAAATTAAAAAGTTCACTGTTAATAATAAAACCTTCACTTTGAATCAACTGGAGTAAAGATAACAAGAACAGGGAAGACTATAATTACCATGAAGGGGTTCATCACCTTGTTTTGTCTCGCATCATTGATGCTGCAATACGGTGAGTGATCTCGATTATTCAGGCTTACAAGGGTGTTTAAGTATTCATTCATTTTCTTTTTACGTGGTAAAAATGTAGAAATTTGAAATATATTTTACCACTGTGAAATAAAAAGAAGCTAAAAGATATCGCAAAGTCGAAACCCTAAAACATACAGAAAATTATAGCTAGAGAAATGAAAATGTTGTTACGACATGGTAGTGCCAATTTCTGACTCATCAGGCCGAGTTTTTTTCCTCTAAGTCATGCCAAATATCATCCTTCTCCAAGAGGTGTCGGGCTAATATTCAGTCGTGAAATTATTAATTTGAGAAACTTTGTGATACATTTCTGCTTTTGTTATTGTAATTTGCCACACCGCAAACTGTTCACAACTCGGGTGCCATATCCAGTTTTTACATGATCAATTGCCTCCATACTTATCTGCTTTACCAAAGTGGTAAAATGTAGTACACTCTCCCAGTACAGCAAGCTTTCAGCTTTAAGAAAAAGCTGATTGAATTTTAAATGAAGTAATACTGATTTGGCCAAGCTGCACATACTTTTGCAAGCCAAATAAATGATCATGATGCATGATGACTTCGTCGATCTTGGTTTAGTGGGCCAATGTAAGCTTTATTTGGTAAACGAAATTCCAAGCCTATACTACCGACCATCAGTTCACCCATTAAAACGTCTATCGTGGATTTTCAAACGATTGAATTTGGTCATATTATCATGATTTGTCAAAGTTCTTCTGTAGTGCCATTCTAGAATACTGTTCCATCTCCTAGGCGAGTGCCTGTCGTGCTATGAATGCCCCGAATCTGCCTCTTGGTCTCAGTGCACCAATCATCAGGAAGTACGTTATTGTGAGCCCGGATGGCGATGCGTAACAATGGAAGAGAAGCCCAAAGGAAAGCCGAAGTATCATCGAAGAACCTGTAGTGAGGAGTCGGTGTGCAGCCAATTCTGCAAAGATAAGGAAGATTGCGAATACAACTGCTGTAATAGTGATCTTTGCAATGGAGGAGAGATTTGAAGAAACAGCTCGTTAGTGCATTAAAAGCAAGAAGCGTTTAATTAATCAATAAAACTGAACAGTTCTTAGAGTAAGATGTATTGTATTTAATCCGATTTCAGCGATTTTGGGGTATCTTGTCTTTCTCTTGTATCTAGCAGTGTTTTGTGGCAAATCATATCGTAAAATAGATGATGACGATGATGATGGTGATGATTATAATGTTAAAGATGTAAAATCAATGCGACTCTTACTTATATTGATTTTTGCTGTTGCTGAGATCTTCTTCATCGCCTTCGATTCAAAATTATATGGCATCAGAGCTAACCAAAAAAAAAAAACAACAACAAAAACAACAACAAAAAACAGCCTGATCGCAGATTACATCAGGGCTAAAAATCTTTGTAAAGCGCGTGAAGTACGCATGAAACAACAGGCTGAAATCGGTTTGAGTTTGCAAGCCAGGGGAAATGCAACATATTGGAAACAACCCTTCGCGGCCCACAATCACTACATTTAACCCAATTTTTAATCACACATGTACTTAGAAGGTGAAATTCTTGTTTGTTAAAAGCGAGACAAACTTGCGACGTTCTAAGTACAAAAATGAATGCACTACGTTCGTATATACTCTCTCCAGGCCAACTCGTCTTTTCTCGCTCTCGCGTTAGAGAGTCTGGAACAAGCCAATCACATGGAGCTGTAATTGAACCATCTCGTGTTATTTGCCTAAATAAGGTTCAATCAACTGAAATATTAAAAGAAAAGCACACAAAGCACCAGGAAGGTTTACGTGCTTGACACTACTGCACGGGTAACCTGATCCTGGGATACGTGCTGTAACCTTCAGTAAGCTTTATCGATGTACCAGACATAGGAACTAGGAGTTCTCTTCATTAATAGCAAAATGGATTGATAACCAAACGCTCAGTTCTTTTATCTGCAACAAGAGTTATATTTCACGTCATTATGTTTTGCTATTATTACTAATATTATCATGGATTATGAAAGATACATTTTCATTTTAGTCCGTCTTAATGATCATTTTTTTCTATGAGCATTCGTTCCAAAAAGGTGTTTGAATATTGAAAGATATGAAACATAATAAAAGGACATATGAACATTTACATAATATAGCTAAAAGTGATATTCAAACATTTTGCGATATAGCCACCAGGGATCTACATCAAACGAGACAAGTTGTGTGAGCCAAAAAAGAAAACAACGGAAAAAGGAAAAGTTATTTATATCCATCAATACACTGTATCGTCGTTGCTAAGAGCAATGCTTAGAGCATTAATGAATTAATTGGTTTAATTTTTTAAAAAAAAGCAATCGGCCACCGAGAAAGATAGAATAAAGCCGGAATAAGGCCATTCGTGACGTGTGGAACGTGCTTCTTGAAGTATGGCATCGAAAATCGGTCATCCTGAGTTATAAAATGATGTGCTCTGATCCTAAAACACAAATTTTATAAGTAAATAACATAGATTAGTTAGTAGCATTATTACCTAGCTTAAACCTGCGCTCCATTCAGTAAACAATCATAAGAAAAGTAAATAGATTATTTAAATAAACCAGCTGATTAAAAAAGATATCCGCCCCTCATATTTACTTCACAAATATATGATTGTGCAGGGGTTTTTCCGGTAATTTAAGATCATTTTAGTAATTTCGCAACAGGACACTTGGAATTTTGCACTAATTACCGTCTTGAAGCTTCGGCTTAATACATCTTAGAGATTTAAACAAGAGAAAAAAAATTCAAAACTCTCTCTTGAAAAATCCCTAGAAACGTTGACTGGACACTTTAAATTTTGATGCTTGTAACTTATAAGTTTCTACAACACGTAAACGACAAATTTAAATTCGAGACTAAAGCCGGAGCGCAACAAACTATAACACGCAATAGAGGAAGAAAAATAGTGAAGAGAAAACAGATAATGTCACATGTGCTTTGGAAAAAAACCTATTTGAAATGATTACTCTCACATAGCAACGAACCCTGTGATTCGTTAGGGATATAACCAATAATATTCATATTGTTGAAACATTACGTTCCGACAATCCGTTTTACCTAAAACAAAAAAAAAAAAAAAAAAGCGACAGCCGACGCACTCTTACAGGTATAACTTTACTGAATTCAGCGCTGAATTAATGAAAAGGAAAGAAAGGATAAACCTTATAACACTAAGATGGTGAATCATTTACATTATATTCACGTCTTGATCGATGAAAAAACAAACAATATTTGACGATTTTTAAGTCTTGTAGAATATTTCATGTTTCTAAGTGGGATTAACACTACCTCTTCCAACCGCAATTATTATTTGATTTCAATCTTAATTTTTTGCGTTTAATTCTAGTAAAATGTTATTTCTTCAGTTCCTATGATTATTACCATCACAAAAACGTCTTTGAAAAGCCGCTTTCTTGTGTAAATAGTTATTGGCGGTTTCTCGCTCTCTTCCCATGCCGCAAGTTAACAAACATCGGTATAACAAAAGGAAACACTAATTACGTTTTAGCTCGCTCCATAACATGGCTTGATAATATCAAAAAATCTACTGGGCAGTTTCGGAGATTTAATTTAAGCAGATTTGTTTTGTTTTCATGCAGTTTTGTTTTGTCTTCATGCTGTTAGTTTACGTGTATCAGTCTTTTTTTTTTTGCAGTCGGTAGCCTGCGGTGATTCACTTTCTATTTAAAATAAAACTTGAATCCCAAAAGTTACTCTCTGTAAACTCAATTACGTAAGGTGCGTAGCTGTTTCTTTTCGATTTACTTTTCTTAACATGTACACGTGAACGATCATCGATATCATTTGGCCCCTGCTGAACCCGGTCGGAGTGATGAGCATTAGGGCGGGTTTTGGTCATTTTCTTAAGTGACCGTTCTTTCATCTTGTATACACATGACCACTGTTTGTCTGAATCGACTGAAACTCGTGGTACAGCTAATATGAATGAATGTCAATGATAATATAAAGCTTACAACTGAAATCCCTCACTGCAAATCTTCAGTTTTTTATTTTGCTTTCATTTTGAAGGTAGCTTTGATGAGTTTCTGGTACAATCAAAGGAATGGCAGTTGATTTCGCTAGCAATCTGACAAATTTAACTGAAAAACACTGGAGTGATAGCCCTGCGGAGCAGCCTGCTTGGTATTGGATACTGCTAACAGTGTCTGGCAATGGCCTTGTTATTTTCCTTATCTTAGAGAGACGAAATCTCCAAATCACTTGTAACTGGTTTGTGTTGTCGTTATCCGTGGCGGATTTTTTTGTTGGACTCCTTCTTTCTTCATTATCTTTCATCTGCCAACAGAAAGGAATTTCTTGTAACAACGCAGTGTTTTACTCTGCCTTTAATACATTTCTTGTTATTTCTATCGCCAATACCTGCATGATGACGTTTGATTGATACTTTGGGATTGTGCATGCACTTGGCCAGTTCTTGGGTTTTCCCTGTAATGCTCGCATGTTTGCCTTTTTTCTGGCATGGTCAGGTCTCCACTGAAGTTCAAGACCAAGCCAAGAAGATCCACACGGCAGCTATAGCTATGCTAATCCTCTTTGAGTTTCTACCACCAGTTATTTTGTTGTTTATGCACATGCAAATACTGCATACCGCTCGAAAACTGCGAAGACCAACACGGCGGCGCAGCTTGCCCAGTTGAGATTTAACCAAGCTCGCAAGGCCAGGATAATTCCTAACTCGAGACTGCGAATGCAAGAGAGATCCGTAAAAGTCATTGGGGCTGTCGTTATTCTGTTTGTCATCTGCTGGACGTTTGATATCTATAAATCACTATGCCGACATTATTTTGAATGTCCTGTAGACGAAATTGTTATAGACCATTTGTCATTACTTTTTATCTACACAATCTCTGCTCTTAACCCAGTTGTGTGTACCCTGTTAAAAAGGGATGTAAGAACTGAAGTACGAAATTTGTTTCGATGCCCATAAATCTATGTTTACGATACTTGCATTGAACGATTTTTGGATTTTTTTACAGATTAAACTCACGCAGTTATGCCCGCTCAAAAGAGGGTGTGACGGACTGTGGCCGTGAGAGTGTGGATGTGATGCTGTAATGGATGGATTTTTTAGCTCTGTTCCGTTTGTACCTATCTTACTATAGTTCTCTGGTCAAAGTTACTAAATCATGCTTTGACTGTGTAGCTCTGAAATAAAATTCCCCTTATTGCCCATTGTCTAAAATAGATATAAGATGTCAAAAATAGGAGTGAAACCCTAGTTCATTTATTTTAGAGAAAATCCGGCATTGATCCGTAGAATCCGGTCCCCAGCCAGCTCTGAAAATAAAACATTGATCCAGTCGCCCTCGACCTTCCCTTGGACCAGTGATGCTTCAAAACGCAATGATCGGATCTTTTTTTCGTTTTATCACAAAAAAAAACCAAACAAACAAAAAACTTTTTCAGGATATATGCCACATGAAATAAAATAGTTTACAGATCAAGGTTCTGCACAGTTCCTTTTATTGGAGATAAAGCAAACTTAACAACCAACCTCTTGGCTATACTGACATTTGAAAACTAGCAGTGGAATATAATCTTCTTTCATCTTTTTGAGAGAGCGAAATTGTAACTCTCGTTCTCTTTGCCTTTTTAATCATTCGTCTAAATTCTACTATCAGATCATGACCACGTTAGAAGCAAATTTATGCTCGTGCCCTTTTACGCGGGACAATTACCTAACCATCGTCTGACAATTTACACTGTATCCAAACTATTTTAGAAAGAATGAGTTACAGATCATCTTAGAACACCAAATAAGTACGTTGAGATATATTTTTAAAAGTTAGGCGAAGTTGAATAAATAAATATGTCTTTGGGTTATGTGTTTCTCAAGTAGGTAATATAGTAACCTATTCAAAGTCCAAGTAAGGATTGTGATAAATGATTTTTAACGAAGTCAGGTCGACGCATGCTTTTGAATCATTTCAACTATCTGCAAAACGCCTTGTCACAAAGTCCTTACTTGTCGTTACAAAGCAGAGTTATAATTTACTGTTATTTTCTGTCTTCCGTCAGAATGGCTTTCACGATAAACAGATGTTAAAAGAAAGGTAAATTTGGGTAAATATACTTGTCTCAATCTGGGTTCCATGGAAAAGTCATCTGGTTTTAACCAAACATGACGAAAGGTCCCTATTTTATATTACTAGGAAAATGCACTAATTTACATTTGGTGAATTTCCACTTCGACACTTTTTCTCAGCCATCCTACTTGGAAGCTTAAAAACTGCCAGAAAATAAGCAAAACGTTTCCTCACATACCTTAATCGAAAACCAGAATAACTGTGAAAAATAATATTTGTAAGACAGCGTGTATTCTCTGAGGAGACTACTGAATTATTTTATCTTTATCAATTATGCAGCGTGTGCTTATTTTTTTTAATATTGTTTATTCTTGTCGTGAGCTTTCCTGCTTTTTTTCTGGCTCTTTTTTTGCCCATTGGCCACTAATGTCAACAATAAGGCTCAAGTAGTTTTTTTTTTTAACAGAAACGGACGTAAAGTGTAGATAAAGCTTTATGTTGTTCGTCAGTTACCGACATTATGCGCAAAGTGAAAGATACGATCACTCAATTTGTATTTCTATTGCTAATCAAGAGCTCACCACCTTGTCCTTCCCTCTTAGAATATTAAAGCAGGTTATTTAAAAAGAATTAAATAAGCAGCAATTCTTCTAGAAATATATACACCTTTCTCTAATATCAACTTAATGCAATTAGCAATGATTAATACTTTAAAATATTCTAAAACACAGCTAGTCCGCTACAGGAACTGCAACTTCAGAGGTCTGAGGTATTGCCGTTTACTCATGTAGTCTTAGTTTTGCGAGACGGAACTGTAACTGCTACATGTAAGACTGGCCGGCAATCCGAGTCTCCGTTAAACCCAGATCTCGTCCTCGTATGCGGTTTCTTGTCGAGAACGTGCGAACCACCTCCCTTCTGATGTCTTGCTTCAGAATCGCGTACACAACTGGGTCAGCTGCAGTATTGGCAACCAAAAAAATCCTCGAAACCAAGACCAAGGAATGTTGCACTTTACATAGTGAGAAGCTATTACAAATTCCCCTGTAGATCGAGAAAGACCAGCAAAGAACGAAGAAAAATATTACCACACCAAGAACAAGAACGGAAAAAGACTTTCGAGTCACCTGTTTGGCCATTTGTTGCGATATACGCGAGTTTCTACTAATTTGCTCCACTTGAACTCGTTGACGCCTCGAATGCTTCAAAGTAATACGCGATATCTTCGCATAGACAAGCAAAAGTCCTATGCAAGGCAAAATGGCAAATGTAAACATTTGTATAACATTGAAAATGCTTTGAGCATTTTGGTTGGACTTGAGCGTGGTTGGGCTCAGAAAAATATAAAGTTCTGGTATGAGTTGCAGAAAGATGGGCAAAGTCCATCCTATCCCGATAGTTACAACGACTCGTTTTGGAGACATTAGCACAGGATATCGTAACGGATACACGACTCGGCAGAATCGGTCTCCTGTCATGGTGCAAACATTCCCTACCGAAGCACAAATGAAGAAACTACACATGGTACGGAAAATTGGCGAGCATTGGACTCCGAAATCGCAAACAAAAGATCCTGGAATTGTCGTGATGGCAGTCAACAAGTCAGAGAATGAAAGAGACAAAATGAAGCTGTTACAAGTTGTTTGAAGTCTTCGACGAGTTGCGATTAACAAAATGACCAGAGTGTTGCCGAAGAAAGCGACGACACCAATCGTGCCCATTATGAACCAAAACCAGATCCCAGTAGGAGCCTCATTTTGTCCTTCAAGAATTGAAGTGTTGGTTGCATTAACAGGTAAAGTTTGATTGTTTCCATCCATGTTGATGATCAAAATACGTCTTCGAAGAAATCAAAGTCTTAAGCGCTGATGCTCCTAGACTGAAGAATATTTTTCAGGGGAAAACGAGCCCTTGTGGCGAATTGTACCCTAAAGAAGGTAGAGTTTTGAGCTGTGCGCCCTAAGAACCTTGAAGCTACGTCTTTCTTTGTAAAAACGAGCTCGTAGCAATCATAATTTTAGATCTTGCAGGTCGAGTTCCAATGTTACGATTGGTCGTAGTCATTTTCTTTAGGATTAATGGTTGACGTATGGAACCTTATCTCAAGCTTAATATTGCTTCTTAAGTAAATACAGCTGCCTGAGTTAGAATGCTTTTATGAAATATGGCAAACAAAATTAAAGTTTCTTATTTTATTTTCAAGTTTGCTTTTTTCTTGTCCTTGCCGGCTTTTGTTGAGAATTTTTTTTACTGGTCTTCACTAACCAACATTAATATAATCCAAAAAACGAAAGAGTAGTATTAACCGTTTTTAATTATCAAAATTGAACCATTTCGTTTTGTCTTATCTACACTTGACTGCTCTTTTCCAGGCTTTGTTTTCCCAATCTGACAAAGTGTCAACTTTGTATAAACTGAATTGAAAACGTAGTCCAGAGATTGCTTTTGCGTCTAAAGTAACATATCTTATTGCGTTACTTGCGATTAAGGATTAAAACGAAAAAAGGCGAAAACTATCTTTCTTAGTTTGAAATTGCTAATTACAGCTAAATCAAGGATTTCGCTTGATGTATTAATATTCAGTTTGTATGATCAATATTGATCACAAACGAAAAATAAACCTTTGTGTCAAATTTTACTGCATTTACTTGCTGAAACTTCTCGAAAGCTGTCTCTGTTACTTACAAAATGCATTGGATATTCTTAGTTAAGACACACAAAACAACCACGTAGCTTCTTAGTTTGAAATCGCTAATTGCAGCCAAATCAAGGATTTCAATTTGTACGTGTAATACTGATAATGAAAGAAAAAGAAACTTTCTTTGAGTTAAATTTTACTGCATTCACGTACTGAAACTTCTGGATAGGGGGGTGTACACGTAATCTTGTTTGACAAAAAATAAAAACACGTTGGTTTCTAATTACAGATATCATTTTCCGTATTATATTTGCAGTTATAATATTGGTCAAGAACGACGCGATCTTCTGAAAATTGAGCCAAAGTTTACTATCAGCAGATCTCCTTGTCTTAGGGACTGGGTATTCACTTACTGAAGCTCCTGGAAAGCTTTGTTTCTTAAAACGGATAGAGGGATGCAGTCTTGGTCGATCAAAAAAAAACAAACACACGTTGTTTCCGTTTAAATTGTTTACCTGGAAGAACAGTCTAAAAAAGACCGACATGATGATGAGGGATATATCCCAATACAATCAAACTCATCCGTTCGCCTCAGGATATTGATGAGGACAGACTGTCAGTTTTAAAATATGTATAAGTTATCTTGCACGGCAAGAGGTAAAATAATTTTTTCAGGATTAGAAAACGCTCCTTTTAGGTATAACTACCAGTTAATATTGATTTTTTCACGGTACAGTGTGATAGCCGACAATGATTTGTAGCACTCTCCTGCTTGAACGTTTACATGGGCTAGCCAGTGATACTTCATGATCTTTCGTGATATTTCTGTACTAAACAAATAATTGAAAAATTGTTTAAGCAGAATGTCAAGGTCGTTTTCTTCCGTGGGAGTCGACGCAGGATTCGCACTCCAATAGTGACACCCGGTGTTCAAATAGTATATCGCTAATCTCTATTAACCTTACCCCCTCCCTAGAATATATGTTTAATGGTGTGGTAGGTGGTTTATTTTTACATGCTAGGCCGCTTGATGTTATCAAAAAACTAATTTAAAAACCTCAGTGTAATTAAATGTAAAATGGGAAATTAATGTACCTGACATAAAATTCCGTTAACTTTCAGAGGGGACTACAACAGTTGAAACAAATCATCGTAGGTTTTTTTTTTTTCATCAGGGTTATTATATATACATACGTAACATTTTGCTATTTTGAGCGAATATCCATTGAAATCAAACAAATCGCCTAAAATATCGTTAAACAGAAGTCGCTCCAGTGTAGGCCAACTATGATGTAATAATATAACATAGTTTTCTAGGTGTGTACAAAGTACAAAACATACCGAATTACAAATTAAACCTAAGTAAGTCGCTCCAGTGTAGACCAACTATGATGTAATAATATAATATAGTTTTCTAGGTGTGTACAAAGTACAAAACATACCGAATTACAAATTAAACCTAAGTAACTTTTTCATTTCCTGTCTAATATCGCTCTTAAGAAAGGCGTACACGAAAACATTGACAGCACAGTTCAAGAAGAGAAATAAGCGCGAAATCTGAACAAGTGCTATCGAAATTAGACAAAGTTTAAAATATTCACAGAATGCCCGATATACTGATAGTACCCAAAATATTTCGGACAGGATTACTACAACGACAAGCACATGAACAATTGATTTTTCATGTTCTCTGCCTCGTCTGCTTACGTTATTTAAATTATAGCGATTTACCACTTGCAGTTGTAAAGCTTTTATGTAGCGATTTCGATTTCTTACAATGGAAAATAAGTGTATATAAGTTATTAACAGCACGACGATACAAGGAACAATTTCAAATGATACAAGAACAAACCCTTTGTAAATTTGTTGAGCCCGCTGTTGCTGCTCGTTTGATGTGAGAAACATCCAAGACAGTGGCAAAAGCGTTATTATAACACGCACGCCCCAGGCCACAGCAATCAGCCTTAACACCATCGAATTTTGCGTCAAGATACGTACCGAAGAGGTCTTGTTATAGCGATGTATCGATCAAATGTCATTGTGTTACTATATGAGGCATATAGTAACAAATTATAACACATAACCAGAATGGTGAAGTTTGTATCAAGCCAAAATGTGTAGGCGATGTAACATGGCGCTACAATCAGCTCAACTGAGATATCGGCAATCGATAAAGACGGAATGAACCAATTGGGCGTCACGTGGAGTCTTGGGCGTGTAATTATTAAGTAGATCACCAATGCATTGCCACAAACTGTTACAAATGCGATTATTGAAATGAGCGTCCAGTGCCAATACGCATCTCTACCGTCGTCACTATTAGTTGACGACATTGACGGGAATTCTTTCAGCTGATTATCCTATATCGCCCGGAAAGAAAGAAGGAAAACAATCAAATTAAATTAATTCTTGCTGAAGCTTTCTTTGCGCAATAACTTGATACGTTGGTGTCCGTGGCAACGCGTTTTAGGAACAACCTCAAGCAATGGGAGTACAAATTCCAATTGAACTATAGCTTTATAATAAGTAATTGAAATAACTTGCGACTACCAATTTGCGAAAAAGGGGAGACTATTTGTTAACGTTCTGCGGTTTCAAATGCCGATTTAACGCATGGAATACTGCAACTGACCTGTGCTCTTCATTTTTCTCTGACGTCAGTGCCTCATACCGGCAAGGTTCAAATTTCCATTACAAGTCAAGGATCCGTTCCTCATGATCAAAACAGGTTCTTAAATGATTTAAATTGGGAAAGTATTTATCTTTTGCCAGGCAGAGTGGTACAGACACTAGAGTGCGAGCGGCTCATTCAAGATTAACACCAACGGAAAAAAAACCTTGTCACTTGTCCAATTTGAATATAATTTCTTGAGAATGGAAGAACCCCACAACATCTGTTAAGTCTGATTAAAAAACAATGTGCACAGTTTGATAGCCATTTTCATGGTAACATTTTCTCATTTTTATTACTTAGCTCTTATTAACCGAGCAGGAGGTCTGTATATATGGGAGAATCTTGACCGAGGTCGTGAGTACAGACATACACACGATCAAGGTCAAGATTCTCCCATACAGACCAAATTAACTCGGTTGATAAGATGTTTATTATATGGCAAACAAGAAAAATTTAATTCTTTTAATGTAACTGGTTAGTACTAGCTGAGATATTGCCTGCGAACGGCGATGAGCTGAACTTAAATCTGCCAGAATTTGCTCGTCCTCAGTACTTTTTTTCCAATCAGGCTTTTTGGTACTTCGGAAAAGTTATGGAGAAGAAAATAGCCAATATTTTTGTATCTTGGTTTGCAACTTTTTCACTGCAAAATGTAACCAGTCTAGATGTCGGTCTAGGTGGGAAAATCTAGACCGCGGTCAAAACGATTTCAAACAATCAAATTTGTAAATTTTGTAGTCCCCAGTCCTTGTAAGACACAGCCGTACAATAAAATATAATCTATATATATCCAAAATGTACGTGAGGCAATAGGCCACGTTCGATATATCAATATTCTAACGTGGCTCCGAGGCTTTCGGGTCAAAATTGTAAATTTTTGCTACGGAGCTAGCGTAGGGAGTGGAAAAGCAGTTCAGAATCAGAATCAGGAGCCATAATCGGGGACGGAGACCGTAAGCGCGGGCCATTTCTAGTATTGGGGTTGTCCCCATGATATGGGACAATAATTCTATTTTTAGAACAAATTGCGCCATCGCCTGCGGCACACGCGCGTACATATTGCGAGGATTTTTGCAGATGTCGCGCGGGGGAAATGGCGTCCGAAATTCCCGAAATTTTTCATGTTTTTCGCCCACAACTCAACGCGTTTACGTCTGTTGGAATTTTGCTTAAGTATTTTCG
>Ga0126338_10000357_pt1 | contig 23524 bp, 15 predicted proteins | sample OrbCmetagenome_2_FD_92529 | JGI IMG/M metagenome (GOLD analysis project Ga0126338, IMG submission 92529) | Coral microbial communities from Petempiche,Puerto Morelos, Mexico - Orbicella C C metagenome | ecosystem: Host-associated > Invertebrates > Cnidaria > Coral | place: Petempiche,Puerto... | reverse complement strand
TTCAGGTGTTCGTTCTTCACCAAAAATGATTTTATATAAACAACAAAAGCAGCACAAAAGACCATCCGCACTGGTCATTGTAAATTAGCTTAGTCACTATATATGAATGAAATCATCTTTAGCTATGTATGAAATGACCCTCATATCAAAGAAAAACTATTATTTAATATCATTTTCCTTTTGATGCAATTCAAACTCCATATTTTTCAAAATCTCATTATGTCATCTACTGCTACACCTTTCGTATATTTCAAGGGTCTGTAAGTTTCTTGTCAAAAATCGACACTATCAGCTTAATATTTAGTTCACTGATTTCTCTAAATGTTTACCTAGATACTCACTGTTTATTTATCCCGAGAACATTTCTCGTTCCTATAAGGAACCAAAATTTTAGCACAAATTAGCCCTACACACCTGTCAAGAATGCCACCATCTTGGATTTACCCATGATGCAATGTGAATGATACCGTTGGTTGTTTTTTAGTTTTTCGTGTAATCCTGACACAAATTTCTACTGCTAACAACTTCGAGGAGAAATACAAATGTTTTCCTTTTTTTCAAGTATCTAAAGTACTGTAAAACGATCGTGACCATATATTTAGAGGATCTTCTTCTGAGCCTCGTTTCCATGCTGAAACCATTTTTTTGCGAAATTTTAAATTAAAAAATCTAACGCAAAGCTACTCATTCAGAAAGGTTATCATACAAATTTGAAAACACCTCATGCAGTAGTATCAGCTGAAAACACTTAGGTTTTGTCCTTAGGTTTGGTACCGAAAAGTGGCCTGGCCCACAGACTAGATAGCTTTGCTCTCTGAATTCTTCTGTTTCACACTCGCCAAAATTTTTTTCCGTCCTTGCCGGGAGCCTGTTTGCAGGCTGAGACAAGAAGGTGAGCCTGCTCTGATCTCTGCAATTTTTTTATTTCCACCTCGGAAACTGCAGAAAATAATAAAGTCAATTAATTATTACCGGAAGTATGAACTTTGGCAGCTCAGATTTCTCGGGAAAATGGTAAATCTTTTTCATAACATGTAGGCGCGATATCCGTTGTTGATAAAGTTTTGCTGAAGAAAAAGTGTCAAAGTTTATGTCCACTAAGGACACACACTTTGATTCCAAGTGATCAAGCTTTGGCAATCTGGTCTTTGGTGATGCTGGTAAATGGGCAAATGCCTTCGTGTTGTTTCGTTGCCCGCTTGCAATCACATACGTTTGTAATATTTAACTCTTCTCATATGCAGTCAGCAACACGACAAGTATGTCTTGATTAATTAACAAACTTTCAACTGCTATTTGCCTGCTCCCTCTTTAGTTTGAAATTTAACCTTCGCCAGAGACTGGTGTCACTTCCCTTCAAGAAGACTACTGTACACATCAATTTGACTGAGTGTTTTGCTTCTTGAGATTGATGTTTGCGTTTATCTCTCTCTTTGTTGACTTTGTTTGTTATCTGGGCTCATGGCCTGTGTATGACGACCTGACTGACGTCATTGTACTGCAGATGAAAAGAGTAATTGTAGCACAGAGGAACAGGAAAACAGTAGAACACAGAAGAACAGAGGAAGAGTAGGCACAGAGGAACAGGGGATCAGTAGGCTCAGAGGAACAGAGGAACAGAATGAACAGAGGAACAGGGGATCAGTAGGCACAGAGGAACAGTAAGCAAACAGGAACAGGGGAACAGTAGGCACAGAGGAACTAAGGAACAGTAAGCAAGGAGGAACAGAGAACCAGTAGGATCAGAGGAACAGGCGAACAGTAGGCACAGACGAACAGTAGGAACAGAGAAACAGGGAACAGTAGGCACAGAGGAACTAAGGAACAGTAAGCAAGGAGGAACAGAGGACCAGTAGGATCAGAGGAACACGGAACAGTAGGCACAGAGGAACAGTAGGAACAGAGGAACAGGGGAACAGTAGGCACAGAGGAACAGTAGGAACAGTAGGCACAGAGGAACTACGGAACAGTAAGCAAGGAGGAACAGAGGACCAGTAGGATCAGAGGAACAGGGGAACAGTAGGCAGAGAGGAACAGTAGGAACAGAGGAACAGGGGAACAGTAGGCACAGAGGAACTACGGAACAGTAAGCAAGGAGGAACAGAGGACCAGTAGGATCAGAGGAACAGGGGAACAGTAAGCACAGAGGAACAGTAGGAACAGAGGAACAGGGGAACAGTAGGAACAGCACAGAGGAACAGTAAGCAAAGAGGAGCAGAGGAGCAGAGCAACAGGGGAACAGTAGGCACAGAGGAACAGAGGAACAGTAAGCAAAGAGGAACAGAGGAACAGAGGAACAGTAGGATCAGAGGAACAGTAGGCACAGAGGAACAGAGGAACAGTACGAACAGGGGAACAGAAGAAACAGCACAGAGGAACAGAGGAACAGTAGGCAAAGAGGAGCAGAGGAACAGTACATGGCACCACATGATTCCATCTAGATTCTAACGCATAAGTCTGTTGACTATTTTGCATGTCGTATATGCCCCTATGGTTTACATCAGGCAAGATTTCATCAGTTGATGATATTTGGTTAAATGCCCCACTAATGCAATCGCACTGCATGTTGCACAACTTCTTTGCTACTGCAAGAAAGCTAGGATGCTTACCATTTGTCAGAATAAACCGGTTGGGATGACCGTTGTATAATGGTAAGGGTTTTTCCAAAATCAGCAAACTGACCGAACGAGTTGGAGCAAGGCATAATGAAGAGGAAATACCTCTTTGACTCTTTCACCATCCACGCCCACTTATTCTGATCCAACATGGCAATTCAGAGCCATCACTGATCGTTAGTTTTGAAACGCCGATTGTTTATCAATTTCCACTGCAACTTCCCACTGATTTAATATCAGTTATAATTAAAGCCAAGTATGTGATTTCAAAATCAAAGCTTTCATAAAATTGTGATTTTCACAAGTATGTAATAGCTCTAAAATTTTGCCGCTTGGAAGTTGTCTTTATTGTGGGTGCCATGTTTCTCACAACGCCCTAGTTTTTTCACACAGCATAGGCAATAAAAGATGACGCGCAACTTCTTTTAGTCAGAGATTGTTACACTGCTACCATGCTACGATCAGAGGATCCAAGTTAGCGCTATTTCAAGTGTATTTCGCTGTCTCTCTGCTACCTTTTGGTGCCAGTCATCAACCAAAGTACGTAAGTTCTTATTGTTGTAGATATTTGCTAAGTTGCAAATTGTTAGTCCTTTCTTTGTCACAAAAAGATTTCATTTAGTTTATCTAGGTTTTGTTGAAATCGCTTTCACAGCTCTACTATTGCTAAGGCTTATTGTCATATGATTACCAAATTGTGATTCTTTCATACTATATTTAGCTATTTTGCGCAATAGCCATTGATGTCTTCGTTTGTTACGACAAGAGTTATCATCTCAGTTTTACTAGTTTCAAGTATCAATTGTCACGTCTACTTGTTTCATGCTATGCATGATCTTGTTAGTTTTACTATGATTTTTCTATCCTGTTAGATTTGTATTTTATGCCTTATCTAAGTAGGATGTATTCTTAACTATCGCTGTTCAGTTCGAACCTACTACATCTACTTGTATGATTACTACTCCTATTGGTATCTGCTACCACTAGCAATCTACTGGTTTTTGCTATTTCTTCAGTCGCTACTTGTTGTGAACTAGATCTATGGACTTGATCTGTCATTAAATCAGTTTAAATCTACCAAGTGGAGTTCGAATATCTCACACCGCGCTACCCTTGTAGTTGTTTAAGATTTGAGTGAAGGCAACCTCTAGAATCTTTACAATTACACCAATAACTTGGGCCCCTTTGGTAAATACCAGTACTGATAATTACTACTCTCCATCATATATTTTGGACTACTTTTCAGCAAATTCATGTGTTAGTGTGGCTGGTGTAGGTAAATAACCTTAGTAAAACAAAGATCTCTCTTAATTGTGTGACATATTATTGCAGGGAAGAGAGAGAAAAGTATTATTATCATAGAGGGAAAGCCAAAGATACAGTAACTAGCAAGAATTGTAAGAGCATTATTATGGATGGGATGGACCAAAGCAAGCTCCTACTTCCCACCCTACTTAATCAAGCCAAAACTTATGCCAGTGCTTGGAGACTGAAGACCCATTTGACAGGTTCTTCCTTGCTGGTTTATATATTTTATAAATATTTTTTTTGGTATTCACTGTATGTTATTGTAACCTACATGAAAATGAATGCATAAATTGAAATTAAACCTGTGTGAATAAAGGATGGAGTTATTCTCAAATGTATCATTTTTCATGCAGATATTGAAAAGTTGCTTATTCCATTTTCTTTTCTTTGTTTTGTTTTAGGAGTCATCAATCACGGAAGGGAGGTCCTTGCCTTTATAGATGTGAAGCAGTGGGGTATGACTCAAACTTCACAATAAATATTCTTCTGAGAACTTTGCGCCGCATGGATTACATTCCAAATGTACTCGGCTTACAAATGGATAACCGCTGGCGAGAAAACAAACATCAGTTCGTCATCATTTTTCTGTCAGTCTTAGTAAAACACAAAGTGTTTAAAAAGGTACTGTTGTAGACTTACAAGTATTGTTCCTAAGTATTGTAGCCTAGGTATATTTCTTTAACACTTCGCGTGTTCAAACTTTAAAACATGAAATTGAATGCATTAAATACATTCTGTTTCTCATCAAGGTAAAAATCAACTTCCTGATGGTCGTGCATACACATGAGGACATCAACCAACTCCTTAGCCGAATTGCATGAAACATCAGAAAGAACAACATCAGAATCTTACTAGGTAACTAAAATTGATTTCCCCTGGATCATTCTCACTTAAAATTTGTAACTCATTAAACCTGTTACTTTGTAGAGCTGAGGTTTGTGGAGTTTGTCAACGTGATTTACGATGTTCGCATGTGGCTAGCTTCAGCTGAAGCTGAACTGCATAACATTACCAACCCCCACTGTTTCGTTATAAAAGAAGCCACAAATGGTGATGTTGTTTTAAAGTACAAAAACTGGTCAAGGGATAAGACATGGAAGCCAAGTAATGTGATGAATGAAGGCATTGTCATCGAACTGCATAAAAGTTTTATTGTATAGGAGTCATTAATAAGCGGAAAAATAAAAACAAAAATCATAATAGTAATTGGGCATATTACTTTCCACATGCCTGTCAGATGAGTTTAACCTCTATATAGTTGTGATTTGTTGTTAAGCTAAGGAAATTAAAGACATGCAAGTTGCAAGCACATTTTTCAACAGAAATATAACCTTTACATTCATATTTGTAAAATTAATGGACTTGTAATGTTCAAAACTATGACATTCATTTCTTGCTTTGTTGTAGAGTGACAAACTACCTTCTGGGATACCTGCTTGTGTGCCATCATCCAACGAAAAAATTGATCTTAAAAGGCTGAAAGGTGACATCCCAAAGTTTTACAACTCAAGGTGCTTTGAAGACAAACACGTTAAGTGGTGAACCGAATTTTAAGTGACAAGGACGGTATCTTTAAGATTCCAGAAAAAGCAGCAACATGGCCTTTGGATGATATCCTCTTGACAAAACAGAGGCAAGGTGACCAAGCTCCTGCTGAAGACCAACATGAAACAGCAAGTGTCCTTGAGATTCCAAGCCCGGGGAACGCTCCTCCTGAAATTGAGAAGCTTGTTGTAGATCAAGTCGAGGAGATACCCGAGGTAACTAAAACGGAAATTGCAAGTGCACCCATAAAGTTAATTTTCGAGCAAATTAAAAAAAAATAGAACCCACTTGCGCTTGATCTGGCGTGATCTCGTAGAGAAACCTGGAAGCTCTCTTCCTAGTGACTTTTGAGGTCACTGAGAGGAAGGTTTCAGATTGAAAACAGACTATTTTTCACTAGAAGACTTTTTACTAGAAGGGAAACAAAATAATGATGCGTATTTTGGTGTCAAAAAGTAGTTGCATAGCTAGATACATAAAATGAATGAGTTAAGTGCCATACATGCAAGCAAGACTAATATCAACTAAAAAGAAGCCTTACAATGCAGTTTACATTACAATACCAGGCATTATGTAATATTTTGTATGTATACAGTGTAACATTTCAGTCATTTGAGTCACTCTGACTCATGCAACTTGCTATTTCCTTTCAGGTATATTCTGGTCGATACAAGAATCAGCAAACTTTAGCTGCTCTAGTCAACAGGGTGCAAAACCACCTGGAAGTGTTGCATGAGAATGTACTGGTAGCTGTTCACATTCAAGGCTACAAGAAACCTCCTGTGATAGGAAAAGTGATCTCAGTAAAAGACGGCCCTACATTTGATATCGAATATTTGAAGGGGAGTTAAAGAAAGGACTGGAAGCCGTGGAAACTACCAAATGGAGAAAATTGGACTGATAACTTACCAACTGGGTGTATACTGCTTGTCAATTTCCAACTGGACGAGGAAAATAAATTCACAAACGAAACTTACAAATACCTCAGAAAGACATATCAGGATCTGGAACGAAATCAGCTAGGCAAATGAAATCTGAATCTTTCTCTTTTCCTATATAAGCAAGCGTTAGATTTGGATAGTACTTGCTTTTTGTTCACCAAATTGTTGTATTAATTTGCCACTTTTTTAAATCAAAATGTACAACTTGAATGGAAAGGAATTTCCAACACATGGGAAGATACTCAATATTGAAAAATTCACAAGGTATGCCCCTGTCCCAGCGAACAACTTATGCTTTTTGTTTTCGTGTAGACAGAAAACAATTTGAAAACGGAGCTCATTGAAAACGATGACCTTATGATAATCAATCAATCATTTACCTATTTTAGCATGTTTCATCAAGGAGCTAGGAACTCGTTCAAAATACGAATGTGTATAAATGAGAACTAAGTAATTACAGAGTCTTTGTTAAATTTAAGAGTAAAATTAAGTAATTCCACACCTTTTTAAATATAGGCATACACCATATAGGCTAAGAAGAGAGGGCTTGACTTTGGAATTGCTTAATTTTACCATCATCCGCCGGACATCAAATAGCTAATGACTGAGCTATGATTTCAAATCAGTAAGTCATGATTTGAAATCAGGATTTACTATATCAAATCATAAACTCATGATTTGAAATAGAATTTAATAAATCAAATCATAACTGCATGATTTGAAATCAGAATTTATTATATCAAATCATAAATGTATGATTTGAAATAATAATTTATTATATCAAATCATAAGCGCATGATTTGAAATTAGGATTTATTATATCAAATCATTAATGTATGATATCATATCACAAAACTTTATTTAGTGAAAAACAAAAAAAATGACAAAATTAAGCTAAAACATCTTTTTACAAATGGCACTCCATAATGTAGACCTGTTTTAGTAAGGTCACAAGTTGGAGTTCAGTATTAACATTTAGTATCTGAAACAACCCTTCCATAACCTGGTTTTGTTTACCTTGTCTAGATCAATGTTGTCATATGTGTCTCTAAAGGTTCGGATTTCTATCTTCCTAAACAGTTACTTGTACAATGTAGTTCCAATATCTAGTGACTTGCTGATTCTACTTTAATGAGGAAACCTTTTCTCTTGTTTTGTTGAAGTATGACTGAAGGGATTGAGCAGTCCTGTACACCATCATTGACAGTGTCAACAGAAGTCAACAGTGACCAAGGTATGACATGTGATTCTTGATCTTTCCAAAACAGTTTACATAGTCCTCACAGAATAACATGCACAATCACTCTGGGGGTTTGGTATTTTACTAGACAGATAGTATTAGAATTTTATGAAAAATTGTGTACAGGAACTTACAGAACCTAACTTTATTTAAACAAAGCTAGAAGTCAAAACAAATCCATGTTTCCAGTTAAAGCTGTGCCTTACTTTCAATTTCTCAGAAGATCCTTTAGATTACCTGAAGCAGTTGTTTCCACATACTGCTACAAAAGACCTTGAACAGGCTTTGGAGTCCTGTGGAGGAGACACCAATCAGGCAGCAGAACTTCTATTCCAAGGAAAAGAAAGAGGTCACTTTCCCCTTTAACTATATTTAAGAACAAAATTCTCCTTTTCAATTGCAATGCATATCACCTCTTTGTTTGCCCCCCGTCTACCACAAAACAGCATAGCTTGCTGAACTGTATGTTCATGTTTTGGTTTAAAGTGTGAGCCTAAATGCATGTTGTCAAAGTGAGCAATTCATTTTCAAATCACCTCTTGGTCAGATGTCTACATTAGTTCGAAGATAACCGCCACTCAAGTTTACCAAGGCTCAACTGAAAGGAAATTATGGCCACGAATTTGAGTGAAGAAAAAACCATGCGCGAACAAGACAGGCGACTTACATGCAACATGACCTGAGACAAGGTAGGAACTTGACACGAAAAGTCCCTTGAACTTTGCACAGTGAAGTCAACCATTACCAAGTAGATCAAAGAAGTTATGGAATACATTTCTTTTTCTCAAAAAATATTCTGAGATACATTTGCATGACTGTTATGTCATGTTTTGACATTAAAAAAACAAACAAAAGAACAAGCTTAAATTTTGGTCTGTAAGCAATTTTAAAGGTCCCATTCGATTTTCGTTCATGAAAATCTTCTTGCTCGCCCCAAAGAAAATTCGCTTTGGTTTGCAAAATTTCAAAATCATTCACATTCATGTAAAATAAATAAACTGTTATTGACTAGGCTGATTAACTAGCTGAACATTGTCTCTAGGTGTTTGTTTACAGACCAACATTTTCTAGTTAAATGTGACTTCTGTTTCCATTCATTTAACCCGCTAACCAGGCGATTCAAATTCCAAAACCGTGCAACTTTCAGATTGTCTCTTTTCTCCTTCTCTCCCCGATGAGAGTTAATAGTTAACAATGTTACTCGAAACTTGAGAAGTAATCAGAGCATCATAATTACAAAGCAGCAGACGAGATAATATTTGGAAATGAAAACCGCCTTCACTTCATTCAAATCCCTTCTAAATGACTCAAAAAGACACAGGAACACAGGTAAATAACAGTACAGTTGAACCTCAATTATCTGGAGTCGTCCGGACCTCGGTAAATAGTCTGGATAATCAAGGCTCCGGATAATCGAAAACATGTTTATTAATGAGATAGAAATGCAAACAAAAGGTATACAGCAAAGAAAACATCATTTTAATTGTGAGATCTACACAGCCTGTATGTATTTACAAATAAAAACTTTCAGTTCAGGTATTTACAAAGGTCTAAAATGTCCAAGCATGTTTGTTTGCTTCAAAGACTTGTAGCTTGATCAGAGACTTTCGTTTTAATCCTTCACTTGTCTCGATGCTGTCAGTAAATTTTAGGATCTTGTCTTTGTTCTTCCATATGTCGGAGATCTGCTGCTTGCTGATGTCAAATTCTTGAGCTAAATTTGTTCCTTTCTCTCCTTTATCCAAATGTGAAGTAATTATCTGCTTATTTTTCATCGATAGAACGGCTCACTTTTGCTTCGTAGACATGTTTTTTATTTGAGTTTACGATCGATCGCTCGTGTTTACATAACCCACGCAGAAGGAACTAATCAAGCATAAAATTCCCTTGGTAACAAAACAATTGAGCCAATCAGATATCAGATGAACATGTCAGAATATTTCTTTGTCTCGTCACACTTGCGAATTTTGGAAAGCGCACAGGATGATATGCTGTTTCAACAGTCTTTTGAAAGGATTATCGGGCTTTTTGCGACTTTGAGTTTTCAAGATCACCACTAATCAATATTCATGAAAATTGAGACCAGAGAAAAAAGTCCGGATAATCAAGGTTTGACTGTACATTCATTTCCATTGGTGATAAAGTGTTCAGGTCCCCTGTGTTCAGACTTTTTAGAAATACATTCAAATATATTGTCCAGGTGGCTGGTCTGGATTTGGCTTACTTTTTTGCCATGAAAACAAACGTCGAAAACTTGACCAAATGAGATTGATGCAATCTGGACACCATGAGGTGCGAGATACCAAGTGATTGCAAGTGGCCTTGATATATCTGTCATCTCAACCTTATTACCGACCTAAGCCAGACAAACCATGGCTGATCACAGAGTAAATCAAACTTTTACCTTGCTTGCCATAGTGTAAAACAAGGATGGGACCCTGGACTCTGGACTCTAGATTAAATTTAAAAAAAGGAAAAACGAAAAAAAACTAAAATAAAATAAAAATGAAAAAAATAAAATAAAATAAAAATGAAAAAAATAAAATAGACAGGATAAATATACATAGTAATATTTGCCAGACTAAAGAGGAAAGAGATTGGAACTGAGCTTGTTGCTATCACAACATCAAAATTTGGTATATTTCTTGAGGTGTACCATGCTTCCTAGGATTCAATTCATATTGAGTTGAGCATTTTTTATACTCCCTGGTTATACTCTAGTTCCGTTAAACTGAAAGAACTTTGAAGTAGGATCTCATACAGTTCTAATTTTCTTTAATTATAAGACAGTTATGTTAAATAACATCTCTCTAAATGACCTTCTATGGTAGGCGATTGATAAGTCTGTCACATGAACCTCTATAGCTTCTCGAGGGGCAAACAGCTCACCTGTTTGCCCCTAAAATCCAACTATGTCCAAGATATTGTGTTTGAAAAGGATGTTTCTATATCCTGCACTGAAAATGAGAATCTTGTCCATGTCTTTAGAGGGGTTGTTGATTCGCACGAAAAACAGAAATGATGCAAATTCGGTTGAGAGAGTGGGCACCGAGCAAGTGGATCTTTTTGCCTTTTCCTAGCCGTTTCATGGAGTTTATCAGTGGACAGCAATAAAGCGTTGCTGCTACCTAAATGTGATTAAATTATGCATGTCTCTCTTTGTTTTCCCTGTAATACCAGAACGCGCATAAAGTGAGGTGTGTTCTCGGCTTCAGAAGTGTCACTGGGTTAACTGCCATGATTAAGCCTCACGATTAACCATTAATGGTAAAACATTTTGGTTTCAAACTGCTTTGAGTCATTTGAATTATAACTTTTTCCGCTTTGTAGGAATTACTAAAAACTATTTAACATTGTTTGTTCAAGAACTAGCAAAACAGAGCTTTGCAAGAAGGTTTATATGGTTAACCATTCAATTAAAACAGAAAGGGTAGTTACGTAGCTTACTTATTGTCTCCGGCAAACAATTAACCTTATTTCACGTGTCAAACTCTACTATTTTGCCACCAAATTTCTTCCATCCTGCATTTCGAATGATGTGAAGTGAGAAATTTTTGTACCTTCTTCCATTTGGAAAGAACAGCGAAGGTTACTTATTGTCTCCGGCAAACGATTAACCTTATTTCACATGTCAAACTCTACTATTTTGCCACCAAATTTCTTCCATCCTGCAATTTGAATGATATGAAGTGGGAAATTTTTGTACCTTCTTCCATTTGGGAAGAACAGCGAAGGTTAGGGTGCAAAACACTGACTTTCAAATGGTTAACCATTGTTGGTTATTTGTGCACATTGATGAAATACTTGGGACCTGGAAGTTGTGTCACCTGTAATCGTGATATATGTGACTATTGCACAAGGATAAGTTTCAATCAATTTATTTAATACTATTCTGTGAAACAACACAAAGATCTGCTACTTTGCAAATTTATAATCCTGGAAAATGTCCTAAATAGAAGACAACAGCTCCATTAAACGCCATTTTGCTTGAAGCAGATCACGAGTTTTGTTTTATTACAGGATGTTACAAGTTATATTCAGTGAATATCTGCACCGAGCCTTAATCTAGATTAAGGTAGGAAAGTTCTGTCTAATTCACAGAAACAAAAGTGTACGTCATTGAGCCAAAATCAAATTCTAAAATATCGTGATGACATGACAATTGTTTGCGCTAACCTTCGCTAGAAAATTCCTAGCATATCTCTTTCAGACAGTCCCAAACAAAAGTGGTTGGGACAGTTGAGCTGGATCACGTATTCAACTGTCACAACTTCTTTGTCTGGGATTGTCGGAAAGAAGAATAACCCATGTTTTAAACCTTTTATTCATGTGAAAAGTCAATTTTGAGAAAATCTGGTACTCGCCATTGAGAAATTTTGGCTCTTGAACTACTCAGGAAAGCGAGAATGTTATGACACCTTAACAAGTATGTAACACGGCATATTTTGAACCAATTGTTCATCATCAGAGAGGTAAACTCTGATATGCATATCTATATTAAACAGAACAAATGCTGGAAAAATCAAATGCTCCAAGTGGGATTCGAAACTTAGACACCCCGATCTCATGGAAGGTGCTCTAACCACTGAGCTACCGAGGCAACCCCAATGGAGTGAGTTGAATATTAGCAACAAAGAACATTGATTACCAGACATTTGCTCCCAGGTCTCTTGGACTGGGAATGACAACACCTTATTATCCAATTTTGACTCTATTATCTTTCAAGTGGTTGCTTAAGGGAAGTTAGAAACAAAAGAAAATTTGAAACTTTTAGCTCTAAAAGTAGTTGTGGTCGCTTACAAGAGATTCCAAATATATAGGGATTTTAATTGGAAAATTCTGGTATTTTGGAAAACTGGTCACTGAGGAGAACTGGTCCCTTATGCAAGGTCATCACCAGAGGTTCAAAGGATTTACTGCAAGGTTATTTGTTAGCAACATCCTTGGTCTCTCTTTGAATAACTACGTCTTGTAACCTATTCAGCCTTGCAAAATTCGCTGTCGATTTCTGGTTACAAAATGATTTTGCTTGCTTCGCCTGCTAGTTGCCAGTTTCAGGGAAACCATTTCTTGAGAGATGTTAGTAATATAGGAGGGAAGTAATAGTAATTTAGGGTTGTTTATGGAATTTCCGTCAATAAAATATTCTCTGTGGATACTCTTTTTTGACGGTGTACTTTAGTACGAATCATTCCCAAGTCACGAAACCCATTTAAATAAGTCCATCATGCATTGAGTATACTTGAGAATTGATAATTCGCTGATTGATGCCAGCAAATTGATTGATTGATGCTGATTGGTAGCCAGTCCAATACACAGCCTGAGCTGTTTTTTATGTATTTTTGGAGAACCATGCTTCTTAAAAATGCTTTTGAGAAACGGAACCAATTACAGTCAAACCCCTATTTAGTGCCTACTTTCCCCCCCTATTTAGAGGCCAGCAAGAATGTACTGTAGGAAGTTTGACTTTCCTTTCAACAAGCTCACGACAAACGAGAGCGTAAAGTTGCAGAACTGATAAGTAATAAAATTATTTAAATGCAAATTAATTGTTGTCTTCAAGTGACTATCTAATTCCTTTCAAACATATTTTGTATTGAAATAGAGTTGCATTTCTACATGGCCTAACGCTTATTTCTGAACTTGTGTTAAGCAGCCAACCTCTGTATATTAAGTAGACAATTGCCAAATTAACAATTTTAGATCAACTACCATTAGGTGAGCTGTATAAGCAATAGTGTATTGCCCTTTTAAAACTGACTTGATCTGGAGTTCTTATTTGAACATTAGTTTTTTTGTATATCCCTAAGCACTTCGGATTCAGCCTAAGGTGTATAAGGTGATTGTCAGCATAAAGTATATGCGATGGAATCCCCACCAACTGAATTACTTGAGGTGCATATGCCTTTCATCATGTGCATGTCTTATGTAAATTACCCATACATGCAAACATAAACTTTATTTCCGTTCGGAATTTTTTTGGAAATAGCACTGTTGTGCTAGTATCTCCAAAAAGCACTTAATCATTAAATAGAAAAACTAATACATTTAAATGAATTTATATAAAAAACTAATTCACAGTGATTGTCTATTCTTAAATTATTTGAGTTTGTGTTTAAACATAGAAAGGGTGTCAGCCTTCCGAGTAGTGTCCTGTAGTTTGTTCCATGTATTAGAGGTGAGATGACGGAAAGAGTTAAGACCAAATATTGCTGTCCTAACAGCAGGTGGCTTCAGTTTGGCATAACCTCCTAAAATATAGGAACCGATTTCACGCACCTGTAGATAAGTTCGTGAAATCGATGGTGCGGCACCGTGTAGGCATTTATGCACTGTAACTAGCATGTTCTGTACTCTCCTTTGTTCCAATGTAACGATATGTAGTTTGCATAGTAACTCTTTATACAATCGTGGACAAAAGTCCTTGGGACACTTACGTAATTTAGTGAATTATCTGTGGTTTACTACTGAAGTTTGAAAAAAGCGCTGCTTTCCTTTTAAAAACATGTTACTGTTCCCCCTCCCCACCCAATACAATGTTGAAAATCAGGAGAAATTGCAGCTAGTAGTTTTCAACATTGTATGGGGGGGGGGGGGGGGGGCGAGGTTAGGCTGGTGAAGTAGTATTTGTGTCTGGCGTGTGCGCAAAAGCATCAAAAGTGCAAATTTCTCCCAAGACTATTGTCCATGATTGTCTGAATTTCAGTTAAGAAATAAAATGCCCCTTTTTGTGCTTTTTCACATTCTAAATGTTTTTTCTCAACTCTGTGAATAGATTAAGAGCTGAGGAAAGGGGCTTGGGCATCATGCCACCCAAACCCACAGAACTTGAAAACTTGATGGAAGAAATTGTGGCACTTGAAAAAAACAGCTGATGCAGAAACGAAAGAGGACTACGAAAGTGTGAAAGGAGAGGCTCAAATAGAGAAGGCAAAGGCCACAGATATGAGACTTAAAGCGCTAAGAAAGCGTGGGGGATGATGAAGAGACATTCAGGCAAAAATGATCACAAAAAAGTTAAGTGAAGAGAACAGAGAAATGGCAGCGAGACCATGTTATTCCTGTCCAAAAAAGTGGGAAAAGATCAGGAACTTGAACTTGTGGAACTCCAGCTGAAAAGAAAAAGCAACACGATTTGGATACAAAACATCTACAGGCAGGTATTGATCAGCAACAACAAAGTGAAATGATGCAGCTGATGCAAGACCAACAACAGCACCAGCAACTCTTGCCATCACAACAACTAATGTTGAGGCAGCAAGACCAAACTGATGAGTTTGTTGGACAAACTTGTGAACAAATAGCCACTTAATTCACTTGAAATTCACCAGTATTGCTGGTATAACTGTCGTTTGATTTTGAACTGTGCAATTACAAACCAGCTTGTATATCTTATTAACTTTTGTCCTTGCTTTGACAAGAGTATTTCAACAGTGGCACCACATTTTTCTTCTTCTGAGGAGCCCTCCCTAGTTATTTACTTTAATTATTGTTATCTCATTGGATGGCAGACTTGTTGCTGTAAAAATTGCTTTTTATATTTTTATAAATATATTTAGAATAAGTATAATTTCTAGAGGTGAATATAACAATCGCACATTCTGATTAGTAGAAAAGCTCATCATATGACGATGCTATATTCACCCCGCTAGAGCTTAGTTGCTAAGCTTGCCATCTTTGCCATCTCGGCAAGTAAACATGGTGGACAGTTGCTGAATGAAGTTTCATTTATTTGAAAGACATCACTCTAAGTCCAGGATATTTGAAAGGATGGAGAATTTTCAAAATGACTGCTGTCGCCCTAGGACCAAAAATCTTTTCAAGAACTTGTATTCAAGGCTTTTAAGAATCATAAACATAGTGGTACGTCAATTGTTAGCATGTCAGATCAACTGAGCAAAATTTATTTTTCTTCAAACTAAAGGCTTAAGCTACTCATTTTTAGGCAAAGAAAATAACTGTGAATGAAATCAACAATGATAAAACAAAGGTACCAGATGAATTTATTTTTCGTAGTATTTCGCTAGTTTGTTTTGCCACTGAACTCGATGATCGATGTACATGTAAGCTTATTATTAAAACTACAGCTACATGAACGTGTGTGCACACAAACAATTGCGTCTGTGTTTTTATGTTTTTGTCTGTTATTTTGTAGTCCTTGATATTCACATCTGAAAATTATACTAAGACAATTACTCACCTCAGACTCAGTGACCATAGGTGAAAATTCACCAATCTTAAAAAAAATTTCCAGCATTTAAGAGCCAATTCCTGTAAATACTGAGAATGAGATGACAGTTGCCAAATTTCGGATTTCCTCATATTTTGCCCAAATAACCTCTATAGTAAGTTGTTTTTGAAAATACCATTCAGGGGTCCTGAAGCACTTTAGTTTTTTTGAAATCAAGGAAAGTCTGAAAATCACCATTTTAGCTGCCTGCCGCCGCCGAAAATGGCTGAAAATTGGGCATTTTCTTTTTTGCTCATACAGATCAATGTGATGATACCTATTAATATACTTTGAGTAGCTCATAGTGCATGTCTTGCTGTTTCTAAAGCATTAATTTGATTAGCAAAAGCTCCAAGTGTTATAATATTTTAGGCCGATACAAGTACCTTCATCGAAGCTCGTGAGCAAGAGGGCTAATTTTAGCTAATTTCAATACCATCAAAAGCCCACTGGTACATTGAATTTGAAGTCGAAACTAAAATTTTCTGAAAGCCCATACTCCATATTATGTTGTGTAAAAGTCTCTTTCGCGGCCCGAAAAAAGTACCCTGTCGAGAGCAATAAACGTGTGGTACATTTTGAGAAATTCGTCATTCATGAAACCAACATGGAACTTGGAAAGCTACCTTCATCAACAACAAAAATAAGCGAATGGAAGCCTTTTTCGTCAATAAAGATGCTTGCAATCTGTTTTTTTTCCTTTTAGATTGACCACATGATTAACTTTGGCAAACATTTGCAATTAAATAAATATGGACGCTGCTTTCGGTACATTGTAATATTATGCAAATTTATTTCGATAACCAGCACGTGCATATCACCCGAAACTGATTTTACTTCCACCTACTGTATGTTTCTTTTTGAAGGTTACAACTGTAGCACTCATTATTCGTTCAATATTGGCAGTTTTATGTGGAAGACCCACAGTTAAAAAAAACATTTCAAACATGGAACTTGAGTAATCATTCAATCGATTACAGTTGCATCCATCATGTTTGGTGTAAATATTTGAGCACAACCATTTCATGTAAACAGGCACACTACTTTAAAAATAACCATCTCATTGCAGCATTTCTTGAAATCCTGGTCTGAGACCAGGTAATGATAACAAAGTGCGAGCAGTTGGCGAAACCTCATGATCAACTGTTGCAGAGTTGTGGCATAAATATTACGGCAAGATAATTCGACTGTTGTATTTCTTACCTGTGGCTTGCAATTCTAATGGGTACAATTGCCCCTGCTTCTTACCACCAGACTTATAGATGAATCATTCGTTTCCTGTCACCTAATATGGCACATACCTCTGAATAAAACATACTGTGACATCATTTTGCTTCAAGTGTTCCAACAGTCAACCGCCACTTATGAAACATACAAAGTAGCAAGACAGAAAAGGCACAAATGTTTCTTCGCCAATTGCACTACGCTCTCCAGATTTCTTCCCTTACAAAATTTCCAGACTTTGCCCCCTTTGAAAATTCCACGACTTCGCCGTTCTGTTAGCCAGTACGAATAACTGTTGTGGCGTTAGTTGAGTAGGTACTTGACTTTTGTTTGGTGGTCCCAGTTCAGACAAATCAGCAAATGTGGGTTGCGTGACAAACACATGACAAACGGCCACTTGCGAAGTGAGTGAAGACCGTGGCGAGTGAATCCAAACTGTTTGCTTGTGCAAGTAAGGTAGTTCGCATTGTCAGTCTAACTAAACATTTTTGGACGAAATTGGAAGATGTAGGGGGGAAGGGGGTGTTGTTTAATTCTGCGAAAGGACAGAACTTGACGAATCACAGAGCCACAGGTCCTGTTATCACGGCATGTCTACATAGATTAATGGAAAGTATTACCACATTCACAAGAGTTGTACAACGCACCTTTCCTCTCTACCTTAAAAATACATGTTTGTCATTGTCGTTTACACAACATAATATGGAGTATGGGCTTTCAGAAATTTTAGTTTCGACTTCAAATTCAATGTACCAGTGGGCTTTCGATGGTATTGAAATTAGCTAAAATTAGCCCTCTCACTCATGAGCTTCGATGAAGGTACTTGTATCGGCCTAAAATATTATAACACTTGGAGCTTTTGCTAATCAAATTAATGCTTTAGAAACAGCAAGACATGCACTATGAGCTACCGAAAGTATATTGATAGATATCATCGCGTTGATCTGTATGAGCGAAAAGAAAATGCCCAATTTTCAGCCATTTTTGGCGGCAGCAGGCAGCTAAAATGGCGATTTTCCTTTCAATTTTTATTTTCGAAAACAACTCACTATAGACGTTATCTGGGCAAAATATGAGGAAATCTGAAATTTGACGACTGTCATCTCATTCTCAGTATTTACAGGAATTGGCTCTTAAGATTTTGATGGGTCATTATAACCACTCTTTATCACTTGATGCTAAAATCATGGTATCAAAAAACTTAAATGTTTGAAAACTTTCAGGTGGTTCTGAGGTAGCATCCAGTGATAAAGAGTGGTTATTATGACCCATCATAATGTAATTGCTAGAAACTGTTTTGAGCCACCTTAACTGTTATTTCTACTACATAAATACCCTTAATGAATGTGTGCCGATTTGCTTGTCTTTCTCTACAAGTTTGTGGTTGAATGATTGCCACAAGCTTAGTTATTTTGTTATCGCTTATTCATTAGTTATATTAATTAGTTAGGGATTAAGCGGTCCCTGGACACTGCTTTCTCGTCTAATGAAAACCTTGTGCTTGTTGGTTAAAGACAATCCTTACTATGTCTGGACATAGTGAGCTTGGCAGTCTGTTAATTCCTTAAGATTCAGCTTTGCAATCATGCATTTCATTTTCACTTTCATTTCATTTTATTCCTTCCATCACTAATACATTGTTTATCTTATTTTAGAGTCACTGCTAAATTACATAGTGATGGAGTCTAGAAAAAAGCAAAAAATTACTTGTAGTTATAGATCCCTTTGAAATTGAGGTCAACTGCAACTTAGCTAGCTTATCGTGTCATTATGATAGACTTAATGATGAGAAATAGAGTTTATGCCAATTTTGAATTCTTCTCATCTGCCATTATTGTTATTCTAATTCTCATGAAAGTAAGCAAAGAAGCCATAAAATTAATGTGCATTTTTTTTTCGGGGATAGTTCGCCACTGCTGTTTTGTCAATTATATTACTTTTCATCTTTCTCTTAAATAAATGTAATGATTTGATTTTATGTGTTTTGCTATCTATACTGTTCCATATATTTGGACCTTTGGTAGGCCAATGAGTATTGTCCAAGTCTCGATGATTTACATGGTCATCTGGATGCCGTGTATCATAACTACGTATTTGGGAATTAGCTGGGAAAAGATTTGTCATATTTTTAGGAAGCTGATTGTCATAAAATTTAAACGTAAAAAGAGATATTTCTAGGTCTTAATTGTACTCTCTCCATACTTAATCTTTAAGCTTACATTCCTCAGTGCTGCTCACAATTCTAGACAAACTTGTTCGATAATTGTTGGTCCAACTAATGTTACAATTGTGGATATATGGGTAAACAAGGGAGTAGTATAAAGTGTTGATTACTTTTTCAGTTAAACATTGTCCCTCCTTAAACATGATTGCAATGTTTTTTTATATACATATGTCTGAATTTATGAAAACCGTGTTAAAGACTTTGCACCAAAATAGCGGGCATGTTTTTGGAAAATCGGTCAGACTGGATTTGCAAAAACATAGCCATAGAACTTTACTTGTCACTGATAACCTTGATACAATTCTGTCCTAGAGCTAGCTTTCCACAAGGCTTATCATAGTTCAAATAACAGGAAATAACTCTCCTGTATGCCTTTTGAGGCCAGGAAGATTAAATTTACCGTCTTTTTGTTGAATCATGAATTGTACAATTTAATTAAGAGTGCTTTTAACATGAAATTGGAGTCTAACTCAACACGAACGTACAGATATCAAAACCATGGTGGAGAGCTAATCTATCGCTTTCTAAAGGCCTGCATTGTCCTAAATGGACTGAACAAGAGCTTCCTACATTGAGAATCAATTGAACCTCAAACAAACTAGGGCATAGTTAGCAGTAAGTGAACACTCAACAGTTGTCGTTACGTCAATTATTGCCGGAAGCCACGCAAATAAATTTCTTCCACGCTAGCGAATCAGACAGTTCTGATAGTTAGCTAAGCTGAGAACGCCTAAAATTGATAAAACAATGAAATTCTACTGACAATCAGCGCTTGACCTCATGTTCTTCTCTCTGCTTGTGGCCATGTTTTGCTCGCAAATAGCAATGTCCCAGATGTACTTCAATTTTGTCGAGAGCGCAATGGCACACCCAGATTTCAACAAATGTTTTTGTCTTAAGCTACATCAAAGTTCAGAGCAAATGACGCCAACAGCAGCTAGAAATGTCTAGTCCATTGCATGTCGAAGCCCTAAATTGATGTGGCTAAAGATTTTTGCTGTCTAAAGCAAGCACAACATTATCGCCACAGGGCAAACGGCCTACTGTTACAGGACTAAATGTGACCCATACAGTTTACACATCTCAGTCCTGCCTCACGTACAATAATGGATGACGCTTACTAGCAAATTGTTAGAATTGGGCCTTCATTGGACTTAATGATGTCCTCAGGCAGACTTCCTTTAGACAGCAAATACAGAATGCTAATCGGCTGCTCCTTGTCAGAGTCACTGCATGAACTGAATTCAGATGAGTGCAGCCTGCGCTAAACTTAACACAAATCGAAAAGGGGGTGGGGGGAGATGGTGGTCGATAAATAATGAAAAAAACCCTAAATAAATGAAACATGTGGCAAGGAGTTTCTACATTTCATGCTAGGTGAGATTTACAAGCTGCCGTCATAGCAAAAGCAAAAAAACAAATTAAAAAAACAAATAAATCAAAAAACATGATTCAGTCTTTAACACCGTTTTCATAAATCCAGACATATATATTTTATTAGTTATCAAACTGATGTGAACCTAGAAACTTGCATTTGCTAGCTCTGTTTATGATGCTTTAATCTATCTTAAGATTGATGGTCTTCGTTCTGAATATTTTTCCTATTTGAGAATAATAATATTTTTTAGACATATTTAAAGATAATTTATTTGCTTTGAACCAAACTGAAAGCTTTGCTAGCTCATTATTAGTCACTGAGAGTAACTGATTCAAACTTGTACTATTACAGAATATGTTTGTTGTCATCAGCAAATAATGTGAAAGAAAACACTTTACTTGAAGCAGTTATGTCATTAAGGTAAATCAAAAATAGAGGAGGGCCAAGAACAGACCACTGTGGAACCCCACATGCTATGTCCATCATTTGTGAGTCTATACCATTGTATATGCTACTGGAGCTGAGATTACTGCGGCTGCTGGCACCAGACTTACCCTCCAGTGGATCCTTCATTTGGTGTTGTGGCCTTGACTGTTCTGCTCAGCCAAACGGTAAAACAGGGGCTTATTTTAGATGAAAAGTGACTGAGCTAATGTTTAACCGGCTTGGAACCGTGGTAAGTACATTTTATAGTTCTGTACTAGTGTGCGTAAGTGGTAAGACCTAGCTGTGAGTTATTCAAGCAGTAAAGCACACTACCTCTTTATGCCTTTATAGGGGTAATACAAACGTGCTTATGCTTAGGAGAACATGAGGAAAGTTTTAAGTGGGTTGTTACCGCCTATAAACCCATAAAAAGTGGGGTCTGTTGCTCTTATAAAATAAGTATGGAAAATGTTTGTCATACTGCGTAAAATTCATCATACGTTTCAGATCAAGTTGCCTCTTCTCAACAAATTCCTCAGACGACGGAGTAAAACTTAAGGTAATCAGTTTTACATAGCTTATAAGTTGCTCAATAGTTGTAATCAGTCATCTGATGTTTCATGGGATGTTTGATCTCACTTAATGTATTCCAGGCAATAAAGACAGTAGTGTCTGCCAAAAAATTGAGTATATGTATTGAGTTCTGAGTGATTTGATATGGACAGAACGAGAACGTTCACTGTACTGAGGATGAGAAAGAGTTGTCTCTGTTCTGTTCTTTACACTCACTTACAAACTCTCACTCTTCTTATCAAAATGTTTCCTTTGGATATCTATCTATGTGACAACAAATGTCTTAAAATCTTTCATGTACACTTCAACCCCTATTAAACGGCCACCCTTGGGAGATGGATAGTAGTCATGTACGAGGTGTTTGCCACCTAATAGAGGTAAAAAAATAGAAAAGCCGATACTAAAACACCTCATGAGTACATATGAGTACATACAAGTGACATATGAATAGATATAGATGCATAGGGATACAATAGTAGTGGTTACACACACCTTGGGTTTGGGGCCTTCTGGAAGGTAAATGGCTTGGGTTTGGTTCAGCTCAGGTTTCATGTTACCCTTGGGGATGTGGTTACACAGTAAAAGACACCCCTCAGGGTAAAATATAATTAGACATGAGTCAACTGACCTTGCAAATTGGTGGGAAAAGTGTGGATCAACATGAATGACACAAATCGAGATCTAATAAGCTTAATTTCAGTGATTCTCCTGCTTATTATTCGACAATCCTCCATAAATATAACCATCCAGCAGTTTTTTGTGAGAAGACACCAAAGAAGGCGCTTTCAACTAGGCTACCTTCAAGGTTTGTCGCCATTTTATTTACATTTATGACCTCATCGCGAACTTGCTCGCCAGCCAAGAAGAGCTTTGTATTTCCACGACCACAGAATTGGTTTCAGCAACTTCTAAATAACAATGCACTGGATCACTGGTGGAAGGAAAACCTTCAGGTTTCTTGCGATACCTTTGAATAAGTATGCCAGCTTGTTGGACTGGTGCTCCAGTGACAAAACACTAGGACGCGAGATGCCATTCCAGTTCCAAAGCGCATCGGTGCAAGCCTGTGGCAACGAGCTACTGGAGAGTGCTACCATTCGTGTGGACTGATGGTTGGGTTGGCAAAACTGACTCTCATAAAGTGTTGCCATGAATTTGTTCAAGAAATCTGCCAACATCAAGATGAGTTTATCAAGTTTCCATCTACTGCAGCAGAGATAGCTAAATAAATTGAAAGGCTTTGACAACATAAGTAAATTACCTAGTGTAGCTGCAGCAATAGATGGAAGCCATATACCTATTAAGGCCCCAAAAATTAACCGTGAAGACTACTTTAACTGGAAACATTTCTACAGTTTTTTTAGTACAGAGAATAGTTGATGCCTCTGGCCTCTATTTATCTGTTGCCACTGGTTTTCCTGGAAGTCTACACGATGCTTGGATGTTACATTTAACTAACGTTTATTGGGTTGCTGAAGATGAGAATATTCTAATGGAACCCACATTTGACTTAGGGGGAACTGTAGTGCACCCACTTATCGTGGGAGACACTGCTCATCCAAACAAAACCTGGCTTATACGACCATTTAAGGATACTGGTGGGCTAATGTGCGACCACAGGAAGTTCAACCGAGAGGTATCCAAGGCGAGAATTGAATAGCTTAGTGCAAGACTGACGTAAGTGACTTTTTTGGGTGAAAAATAAAATATTTGCCTGCGAATAGAATTTTTATGTTTTATCCCTCTGGTCTTTTGTTGGTTACAGTCACGTAGCATTGCGTGACACAGGGTAGGGGTGGAGGTGAAGGTCAATACATCGC
>Ga0126338_10000356_pt1 | contig 23540 bp, 15 predicted proteins | sample OrbCmetagenome_2_FD_92529 | JGI IMG/M metagenome (GOLD analysis project Ga0126338, IMG submission 92529) | Coral microbial communities from Petempiche,Puerto Morelos, Mexico - Orbicella C C metagenome | ecosystem: Host-associated > Invertebrates > Cnidaria > Coral | place: Petempiche,Puerto... | reverse complement strand
TATCAAAAATCTCCAACGAACATTATTTTTTCCACCCCCTTCTCCTGGTTTTGAAATTTTGTGGTTCCAGAAAATATCCATACCCCCCCCCCCCCTCCCCCCCCCCCATGGAGGATCACAGAAATTCCAAGGGGTAGGGGAGTTTGAAATAGGTAAATTTCCGAAGGGGAGGGGAGCTACTCAAAGAGTTTTCTTTCCAGTCGGTGTGATATGTGATTGAATGAATACTATCGTGCTTTCCCAATCGATTCAGGTAACCAAACCGACAGAAATGTTCCATCCATTGAAATAAACGTTAGATTCTTTGTCATATATTTTCCATTTTTCTTCCGACATTGTACAACCGACAGCAATCCTGAGCATCATGTTTGTTGGACATCAAGTTGAACAAAATGCTGATGAAAAGGTGCAGCAATATATGAACAATGAAGTTGATTTTATACTTTGAAGATCATGCTGTATTTAGCTTAAACGCAGCTCAGATGCTTTTTCCAGCACTAATCATACCATCAATTAAATGAGATTCGTACTTTGATTATTTCATTTGATACTTGCACAAAATTATTCCCTGCTTTGGTCTTGCCATAACTAGGTTATCACATGTTTTCATTGTTATCCATGTAGTAAATAGTTTGCTAAGTGAGCAAAGTCAATTCAAAGCCATTTGTCTTGAACTATATATAACCGTGGACAGCGAGGGTTATTGGAGCAGTAGCCGGGATTTCATGTCATTTATAGAACAACTGAACAATGCGTGTTTCACGTATGACAAATTAAATAAATGGCACACAATGCATGCTGAAGCGATGACGTTTAAAAATTGTTCCTAGAAGATTGGAACATAAGCAGACAAACTGATTCTTAAACTAAACTAAACTTTAACCCTTTACTTCCTAACAGTGCCATTTGGCACACAACGTCGTAACTTTGTAAATATTTGAGAGATTTCTATGAATTTTTGCTGCAAAAATTTCCTTGTAAAGATCTGCTCATTGAAGGCACAAAATTGTGACCTCCTCCTATCTAAGGCATGGTTGACCACCCCCATTACTTTCCAATTTCTTTTTTGAGATGTGCATGGAATGCAAGACTTGTTTCACATCAAGCTATGTACTAAGACCTGCTAAATAAGCTTTAGTTCAGGGGCATACCTATGATATTTGAGAACTGGTACATGTTGGAAGCTTTTCAGTTTCACATTTTAAAACAATTTCTCTCAAAATGACTACCTCCTTCACAGACAAAGCATATGACTTAATTGATGTATTCCTTTGGTGAAAGAAGAAATAAAAGGCATTTGGGAAACAGCTGTTTGGAAAAAATGTTGCGTGACGGCTTTACTGCGTGGGTAAAGTAATTCAATATGTTATTTTGACCATGCATAAATTAAAACTTTGACTGGCTCATTTGAATGAGCTTTATGTATGTTCCGAGATTCTTGTATGAAACTTATTTTAATTTAATGAAGAAAAAGTCAGCTGCCATGCCATCTGGGAGTGAAGCGCTTCTAAGTCAGTTGTTTATTGGTTTAAACACTGGTTCAAACATTTTAACATGACATGAAGGAACACGCCGCATCTGCAGTCTACCGTGAAAAAGTACGTCTTTGTCTACAATGTAACTATAAACAGCTGCGGCTAAATTTTGGCACAATTAATGAGTTGTCTTGTTATTTATGGATACCAAATTTCAGAGGGGTAGGGGGGCCCAAGTAGAAAAAATCATGGAAATTCCAGGGGGTGGGGGCAGTACCGTGAAGCCCACCTGGAATGGAAAGTCCTGGGGGGTGGGGGGTCAAACTGGAAAAAACCCTTTGTGGGGGGTGTGGATATTTTCTGGAACCACACATTTAGTAGACTGTTCACAGTCCCCTATTTTTCCGTGAGATCGTAGATGTCGATCGTTGAGTTCAATGAGCCACCATCTTGGTCTCTTGATGCGAGCGAAACTGGGGAAAGTACAAAATGCCCATGGGTAGTGGCGGTTGGGCTTAATACCGTGGGGGTGACAGGGCAGAAAAAATAGGGAGACTGTAACAGCTTCACTTTGTCTGGTGTTCACTACGTTAGTTGCTCCAGCAACGGCAACACCTGATTGGTCGAAGGGACAATAGAGTTTATCAGAGCGTAGCAGAGCATTGACAACTTGAGTGACAGAAAGTGACATTCATCACTTCGCGGCTCGGCCAAAATGGTAGCGATTTCAAGAGAATTTTGTGGAAAATGTTTTGATTTTGATCGTCTGTCTGCTTCTTGTCTTGGAGGATTGGTGTTAAAGCGCAAGCAAAAGGAGACCGTTTCTCGTTTACTCAAAGGAAAGGATGTTTTGGCGGTTCTTCCAACTGGTTTTGGCAAGAGTTTACTATATCAAAGTTTCATTTTGGCGAAGGAAATGGCTGAAAGCTCCATTGGTTGTTCTTATTTCCAACTGAAATTTTACAGTTAATGCCACAAAGACAGCACGCATCTGAATAATTGGAATTCTCTGTGGGCTTTGCCACTTTTTTTGGAGTCAGAGAAGAGTTCTTCCGTCCCGCATTCATTCGACTCAACTTAGTAAACCTTCAAAATGTTTCGAAATTCACAGTAACATGTATTCATATCATCATCCCTGATTTGACAGGTTTTTTTCTCAGGGGAGGAGATTATTAATTGATTTGATTAACGGAGGCGCCAAACTGGCGGCTGCGCCCCTTTAACACGAGACAGAGTGAAGCTGTTGCAGTCTCCCTATTATTTCCGCCAGCCGTGCCCTCCACCACCCCTACCCACGGGCATCTTGTACTCTCTCCAGTTTCGCTTGCATCAAGAGATCAAGATGGCAGCCCGTTGAGCTCAACGATCAACATCTACGATCTCACGGAAAAATAGGGGACTGTGAACAGTCTACACATTTGGTAAAAAAAACAGTTTCTCTCATTTGATATATTGCATAAATATCAACAAATTTAATTTGACTTCTACAGTATTAAATCACTAAATTAAGCTAGTAAATGCATTGAAAACATACATTTAAGGGACAAAACTAGTGTCTGACCAAATCAGTAAGCTCGTATTTCAGCTCTAGGTAGCAAATAGTTGTAAGTATTTGATTTTCAGGCAAATTCTAACTCTAGCACACTTTTTTCTGTTATCTCCATCATGTTTCCCAATGAAAATGAAAGCACTGACCATGGAAATAAGGCTATTGAAGAATACTTTTACACATAATAATTGATGATATTACCTTATTTCAATAAAACTATCTTGAAGCACTGCAAGGAGCTTTCCATCACTAAAGAAAAAAACAATTGCATGTGTATATGTTGTGGTTTAAATCTGACTTAGGTTCATTTTATTTCCTTGACTTGAGATCTATTCTTCAGTTTACAGCTTGGTTACAACAAAGGGACCATATTTTAAGAGGTAACCAAGGTCCCAAAATTTATTTATCTCTAATGATCAATTAACATGCAGCAAAATTGTAATTGGTCATTTATTGAACTTTGTGCTGTACAGTTCAGGGAGTAAACATGGTCATATATTCAACTTGACCTTGAACTACAAGCTCAGCTGATTTTAATATCGTTCGCCCAATTAATCGACCCTGAACTGCACTCTCAGTTCAATTGAAACTTTTATGATTTTTATCTACACAATGTACCTGGACAAGGCAAACCGCCAACTGAGTGAACTGTTGATGATTTTATACAGCTGTGCTGGGAGGCCAAGAATTTGATTGCTGCCACTGAAATTGAATACATGTAGCAATAAATTATTATTATAAAATTATACACCATTAATGTACTAAATTATTTTTTACAAAATTACTTTTACCCCTCAGTTTTCAAAACCTACTAATGATAAATAAACACATTTTAGACTCTCATAAGGAAAATCTTTTTAACTGAAAACACTAAAACTGGTCGCAAGGGAGTTTTTCGTTTCCAAAAGACCTTTCCCGCATTCCAACAAACAATGGCACTGAGTCAAGGTCAGGGTGGACAAAAATACAGCAAATGTATGAAAATGTCCACCCCAACCTCGCTCTGATGCTATTGTTCAAATGCACTGAAGCAGAATGCGGGAAAGGTCTATTGATGTTGATTCAATATTTTATCTAAATTAATTTAAAGATCACCAAGTGGGGTCAAACATTGTAAAAATTGGTGCCACATTTAATTACCTAATAGTATACTGAATTCCCCTCAGCAACCACCAAAAGGAATCTACAACAAGAAAAAGAAAATAAATAATAGGTAACATGGAATGTAACAAACCTATATCAAAATTAGCACATGAATGAATAGCCTGTACATTCATTTCTGCATTGTACCAATAATAATTATTGTTCAGTCAATACAGTGTGACACAAAACTCTGGGGCTGAATGCTTTGTACATGTACCTATTCATCACCAAACTTACTTGCCAGATGAGCACTACTAAAAAAAAAATGCATATCAATGCATTTAAGTATGCATCATCAAAACTTATTACTGTTACTAATTCAGAAATAAAGAACAGTCTTGGTTATCCATATAAATTATAGATACAGTATGTCTGTATCATACGAGTAGGTAAAGTAAGTTGTCAACTCCCTGGGTCCTGTTGCACTTTATAGGTACAGGAAAGAGATTAGAAAAGTTTGGGTCCCTTAGGGTTGAAGTGAACTTCTTAAAATAAAAGATGTCAATTGTATCCTTTGCCATTCTCCATTGCCTAAGTTATTATTTGGGTAAGATATTAATAATTTTAAAAAAATAATAATAAAATACTTTGTGCAACTGTCAAGAACTTCTTTGGCAGAGATCCTCTCAGCTGACCAATATCAAATCCTGTCTTGTTCTAGAAGAAAACACCAGATACATTTAAAGTTAATCTTTGATCCCATGCTGAGCCTCATCTAATTAATGTTGTGTTATTTTCATATGTTAGTGATAGCCTTCTAGTTGAAGAATATTTATAACAAAATCATGAGGTTAAATATCTTATCCAGGCTATTATGTCTCTTATTACACTAATTTCACTTACTACTATTGCAAAACTTCTTAGGAACAACTCAAATTTCATCTAATTAATGTTGTGTTATTTTCATATTTTAGTGATAGCCTTCTATTTGAAGAATATTTCTAAATATGTTATCCAGGCTATTATGTCACTCATAACACTAATTTCACCTACTAGTATTGCAAAACGTCTTAGCAACATCTCAATTTGGCAAGATTCCTGTATAATCCCATGCTTATCAAACTGTAGCTAGTTTTGCTTTATTTGTGCTTTTTGTCTGTGTGCAAAACATAGTATAAAAGAAATATCCTCAACTGAGTATGGGGCTGTACAGAAATCATGCCCTCAAATAATCCCTGTCCCAGCTTTATCTTTCTGATGTGCTCATGACTCTTATGAAATATTATATGATAAGACCCTTAAATTTACAGGACATAAAATTTTAGATTTCCTTGCCAAAATATTAGCTTCATTAAGCCTACACTTTTACTAACATTTAGGCATACATTACTTGCAAAAAATTTCAGACACTTTATTTCAGACAATAAGGGCACTAAGACTCGAGGAGCTTTGGAACCACTTAAAAGTTTTATTCAGAAGGAGATGTTTTGGTTGCTTAAAAGTTGGGATGCTTAAAAATTTTGGAGAGTTTTATTTTCAAGTCCGAAATTAAAATCATCTAAATATTTTTGCAAGTAATGTAGCAGACTGCTGATTGTAACTGTATGTATTGGAATGTCAAACCCCCCAATGTTGACAGTGATTTGACCTCATTGTTTCATGCCTAATAATTCATAGCAATTCACAGTCAAAAGGTCAGTGGTAGTTCATCTCCCCCAGCCCCGTCCCCTTCTATTCCTCATCATCCCATTCGTCCCGCATCCTACCTACCCTCCCCCCCTCACCCAACCCAGAATTTTAATGTATTGAAACAAGGTCTCCAAGGTAATACACTAAATGGTTGAAAGATTTTCAGTTGATCGAGAGTTTCTCAACAATCTGGTTAAGCGTATATAAGCTTATCTGTTTAAGAAATCTCATAATTTTATATCATTTGAACGAAACCAACGCCACGTAGTAACTTTTGCATGTTACACTGGCGATAAAGAAACAGAGGGTTTCTTGAAATAACGGAAAGTAAATTCTAAATACCTTTCAAGTAACACAAATAAATACTTACCAAGATTTCTCCCCCGAGGGACCACTCTGCACGTATAAACACGTCGTACAAAATGTGGTCCTCCGTGACCGCTGCAGCCATGATGGAATTCTCCAATTGAAGGCGAAGAGACTAAGAACTAGCATTTCATTGGCTGAAGTAGATCACGTGAGATGCCACCGTAAGAAAACCGCCATCTTTGAATTGAGTTGCGTGTTCCTTCCGAAACAAGAAGTAAATTGCATCTCGTGTGAAGACAAACAAAAGTTTCAACAATTTAACGATCAAGCTCTCAATGGCGACAGAAACAACGTTCAGACCTCGCGTGGATCAAGAAAATGCTTCAGCCCTGGATATCAAGGGTGGAAATGTATCAGGTATAAAGTTAAGCTTACTAACTCTAGTTTGCACAAAGTCTTACATGTCACCATTTTATGAACGATTGAAAAGCGACCTTTCTATTCACACCTAAAAGCCGGGAACTAGAGTATACTTTGCGACTTAAATACACAAATATCGGTACACCGATGGAAAGGTGACTCTGCAGACACATGTATGAAAATCTAACGACAGTTTTAAAGCACAAAGACGAACGGATTTTAGCAAAGGGATTTTAAGCTTAAAACAGAAGCAAAATTCTCATTGGAAGTGGCATTCATTGCTATTGAGGACTTCAATGAAAATTCTTCCAATGAGCCAGTTTTGAACTTTCTTAATGTCTTTAGGTGCTATAATCAAATGGTTTTAGGTAGAGATCAACTAATATATTCTCAGCAATAGAGCAAGAATTAAATTAGTGAAAATCTTACTTTGAGAATCTAGCCAATCAAATCATCTGTCTTCAGAGCCACCTTTGCCTTGTGAAAAGGCTTTACTGGCCAAGAGGGCCAGGTGGCTTAACAGAAGAGAATGGTGCTGTTAAATCTTTTCAGTCCAACAATAAATTAAAGTGAGTTTACTAACTACATGTGTAGCTTGCAGAAAAAAAAAAAATTCCTGAAAGATTGAAAAGGGACCTCTACATGTTGATGTATAGTCACTTCATGCTATAGAAACCGTGATAAGGTCCAGGCTGATGGGCCACCTGGCTCGTATGCAGACTTTACCTTTACTTTTTTTTTCATGTTGATGTATATTACACTGATAATGATTAAAAGAATAAAACTACGACGTTTCAAAGTCATCTTGACTCCATTATCAAGCAGAGGTGTTAGCTGTAGTTTCGAGATTAAATACAAATAAAGGTGATAGAGTACATTAGAATAATAAAACAGTAATGAAAACGAAACACTTATTATTCTAATGTAAATAACTTTGAAATGTCGTAGTTTTATTCCTTTAATATTCATTATCAAATATATTTCGAAATGTTCTCTTATAAGGATGTATATTACAGTGTTATAAAACCTAAAAACTACATGTAGGAATGTTGTATGTCTTTAATATCCAAATATTGGTACACAGGGAGAAGTTTTGGTGCTGCAAAATCTTTCCAGTCAGACAATGCTCCTTTAACAACTCCACGACGTGCTCTTGGAGATGTAGGGAACACCATCAAACCATCCACTATGAAAGCCAGGAAGGGACTTGCATTAAAAGCCAACAAGCTAATGGGCAAGAAATCTACAACCACAAAGATTTTCCAAGATCGTGCAGGAACCCCAGCAAGTAAAGGACTGCCACTCTTACAACAAATAAGCTCTGCAGGTCTTAAGCAAAGTAGCAAAAAGAAGCAGGCAATTCATGTAAAGACTACAGAGAAACAAAGAGTGAAAGCCGAACAAGACCAGTGTCAAAAAGAAACAATGCTTCCGTTTACTGATAAAGGTATGAACAAAGGTGTAATATTTATAAAATAGAAAAACTTAGTGTGGTATACAAAAGTACATGTACAATTTCAGTTAGGGAGACCCAGTTCTTTGTCCAGGCTTGTACACTCAGGGACTTTTGAGTTCTTTTAACTTGCTTGCATCCAGCCACATGCACATGTATGTGTATGTGGAATATTGCATACTAGACAAAGGAAAATAAAGAAATCAAACTGATGCACAATCACACGATACAAATTAAATATAAATATGCAGGTTTTCCTTGTCACACAAGCACAAAGAAAGGTCTTCAAAGATCTGACAAGGATTTTTTTCTACAGGTCCTTGAATTAATAAGGGTCTTTCAAAGATCCCTCAAGATCTCTGGCAAGACTCTTAAAAATTATATGGCAAGTACTGAGATCATCAATAGGATACTCAAAGATTTTGACAAGAATCTTTGTGCATCTTTGAAAGAATTTCATCAACTGAAGGAGTAATATTTGTTCTGTTTTATTCTGTTCAGAGGATGCTCTTCCAAGACCCAGCTATGTTTCAGCAATCTTGAGGAATGTTGGAGCTCTTTATTATGGCTGTCAGTTTAGACCCCAGACTGGCATTGATTCAGATTCTGAAGACGACCCAGCAAATTTTGTGCACTTTGAAAATGAAAGAAGACCAAAAAAAGGTACACAAAACTCCAAAAGTTAAACTCTTTCAAGAAACAGCAGTTTGTATTTTTATCAGTGTAGGGCCTTCTCATGCTCCCTTCTCTGCCTGCTTTGAGACTCAGCTCATAGCGCAGAGTTATGCCACTCCACTAAGACACTTGTGTGAAATCCAAAATGGTGAACTTGCAAAGATTCACTGAAGATTTCAACAAAATTATTGGCCCAAGGATGCCAAGAAGAAACATCCTATTGATGTTGACATTGAAAATCATGGGTTTTCTGTTTTAAAATTTTTATAAACTTTGTGGCATGGTTGATGTTACCTGCAGAATATTGTAGAATGAAATCTATCCATTTCTGGGCATGCTTTAATGAGCAACTGCTAACAGATTCATTTTATGTTTTTTCCAGCTTTGCTATTATGAGTCTTTCTTATTATTATAGTCGCATGAGACCCAAGTTACTGCGTAAGCCCCTAATGTGTGTGTGTCTTGGTGTTTCTAGATACCTACTTTGATTCACTTCCATTTGAAGGAGAACTGGATTTGTTAACTCAAGGCTTTGATACACTCAGTCTTCCAGATATAGAATTGCCACCTATCGATATTGATTCACTGGGACTTGGCTTGTTGTAGAAATAGAATATTATTTTATACATTAGTTGAAAATTACACTGTAAATTTATATTAGCTGTAAATAGATTGTTTTGTTGTGTCAAGAATTTCCATCTTCTAGTTTGGTGTTCTTTTTTTTCCTATATTTTGAAACAAGTTTTTTCCTGTTGTAAATCCTTTATTTTTCACTGTTGTAATAACAAATAAAATTTACCACTTCCATTGTCTCTAGACTTGAGATTACAGTCTCTTTTAATTTCATTGCCTTATTTTGTTTCCATTTGAGATCCCCTGTTATTATTTACCAGTAATATTTAACTGAAATATTGAAATAAACATTGAAAAAAGCTGTGAATAAATGTGCATTTTGTCTTTGTTGACCCTGCATGTTCTCCTTGTCAAACATTTCCAATATTCTCTTTGGACAAATTAGCTTCTTCGTTCTTAATAAATGACTTGGAGAGCACCTTTATTCTCAAGATGAATGCCAAAGATGAATGCTAAAGATGCAAACTACTAACTGGTTTTCCAGGGATTGTGTAACTCAGTTTTTAAAAGAACTTTTCAGCTGGAAACCACTCACATGGTAGTCTCCTTCGCAGCCATCACACAATGCTTCTCTAATAACGGTTGCAAAGGAGATTACGCACATGCAGCTTGTGACTACAATTGCATTTATAGTGAGAACACTCAAATGGTGAACAGTTGATTGTTTAAGTGACAAAAGAGTGAGGACTCTTCATATTAACAAGAGTATTAAGCATTTTTAAACTGTAAAAGCACTTATATTGCTCATTATAACCGAGGAGTCTTCATTCTACAAACCCAAAAGAAATGTAAACATGAATGTAGAGTGTTTGCAGTTTGAGTGTCCCTACAGTGAACATTTTATGTCATCTCTAGAGTCTATATATAGGAGGGTAGAATAGACAAAAAGCCAAGCCAATAGAACAGCTCAAGATTGACAGAAATGGAAGGCACTATTGCATGCTCTATGTTCCCCATGGCACAAATGGGATTAGATAACAATAATGATGACAACGATGATCATAAGAGTCAAGACCATGGAAAAATTTAGTTGATTTGTAAATGCATACGATAAGAAAGATAAGATAATTTATTTAAAGTCATATACACGGGATGGTTACCCAGTGAGCCAGAGGCTCATGATAAAAGTGTTTGAAAAGCTAAAAATACTTCTCATATCTATGGCACATTAGGTGCGTTCTTAACAACTTATGGTAGGTTGTTCTAACTATGAGTAATGATATTTGTGTACAAGCTATGGAAAAAATCTACTATGAGCAACAACATCTCACAGAGGGAATTGGCCATTGACGAGGGCAGATAGGAAGGAAGGAAGAAGGGACTCTCCTTCTCTGCTTTTCTTCCTTCCCTAAAATGTTGCCCATTCAATGGACTCTCCAGAGATGACTGGAGACAAGTCAGGTGCAAATTTGTATATTTTTAACGTGAAAGCTTTGATATAACATGTTCTTCGATAGCTTTTGATGACTCACGTTCACATCTTAGGCATCTTGGGGTGGTATGTATTAAATTGGACTGCTAGCAGTATGGGGCAAGATGTTTCAGACCAGACAGAATCAAGACTAGAAGGGATTGGGACGAGACATGGGTGCGACACTCTCGCGTTCACGGATGAACCTCATCTGACCTTGAGAAAAAAAAGACCGGCTGCAAGGAGTCTATGTGTAAATGTTTCAACGTGACTGCTATTACATAATTCGATCTGCCTTAGCAAGGAGCTCAACATCCACGTCCATAGCTTGAGCTCAGACACCTGTGCACGTGTTATATGCACAGCTACACCAAATTGTTAATGTGTGTGCAGGATTTTAACTGTTCCTAGCTAGAGATGGATTACCTTACAACTGATTACAATATTAAGACGCATTCATGTACATATTAATATGCAGGCATATTAAAAAACCCGGTTATGACCATGTCGATCATGTTCATTGATACGAAGTATGCATCACAATCTCGCTTTAAAAAGTTTTCTGTTATAGATTCTAGAGGAGATCAGAGTAAAAGTCCTCAAGAACATTTCTTTCAATAAACCGATCTGGGCAAAATAATCCCTGATGCGCGTAGAAACTGGCGACACGAGTTTTGTTATTGTTATGGTCCAACGGTGAATGGAATTCTTGTCCAGCCTGTCACGCAAGACAAACCCGCGTTTTTGGCGGGTAGTTTAAGCCAATCACAACGCGAGTTTTCAACGCACCGGTTTCAAGACGAGTAAAACGAGCTACGCTCTCCTGTTTATAAATTCAAGTTTTACATCATCGTAGTAGAGGTGAACACGTCGTAGTTGGCTTTGTGGTGAAGAGTGCAGAAGTGCATGCTCGGTTTTCCTTGTTCCCAAGACAAAAATGGCTCCGGTAAGACTTCACTTTCGATTATTTAATGTTTCCGTGATTGTTTAATGTTGTGAATTATCTAAATTCTATTTCATGTCGGTTTCATAGAAACGTGGTATTCTTGAAAGACTTGACGCAGGGGAAGTTGTTATTGGCGATGGCGGTTTCGTCTTTGCGTTGGAGAAACGTGGTTATGTTCGAGCTGGTCCTTGGACGCCAGAAGTTAATGTAGAGTATCCTTCGGCAGGTAAATTTGATAGCCTGACTAGAATTTCGTGAAATATTTCCTGCCTGAGTAAAACTTTGAAAATCGTGACTTCACATTGTTTTGATCGACAAACACTCTTTGATCGCGCGGTATAGTTATTGAAATGGAGCAAAAGGTCGGACGAGGGTGTTGTACTTCATCGTATAATCAATCGTTTTGTCCTGTGTTTATGTTCAAAACATGTTACAAGGATGCCGGGAATTTTACTTTTAACTTAGTAAGCTTATCTAGCTTAATTTGTGGCTATTTTACTTTCGAAGTAATCGGCAGTTTAAAAACGGAAAAAAACCGCCAAATTCCTAGCGGATAAGTTGATGGCACGGCCCTCTTTAGTTACTCTTCTTCTTCTTACCGAACTTAACTTTCTTTCCAAACCTAACACTGAAATATTTACAGCTTGGCATTTGACAAAATAATATTTTTCTGAGGTTTGTTGAAAAAAGTGGAAGGACAGTTCTTAGCAAAACTCTAAATCATAGTAAACACAAACGGAGCTCAAATCGGCAACGCGTTTTTTTGTATCCGAAAACTGGAGTAAGGGTTATTTCTCTGTAACTTTGGTTGATGGACCTGACCGGCTACCGTCGTGCCTAACAGGTCATCTATTCACCGTTTGTCTAGGTCTTTGTATGAGGAAACCGGTTGCTCCGGTCGCAAAATTTTGAGAGAATATAGAGAAGTCGTGCATGTGTTCTGAACAAAAGCGGAATTCGGAATTCAATCGCACAATTCAACTTCCTTACCTTGTGGTTTCATTTTCTTAGAAGGGGAAACTATAGCTTCTCATTAGTCAAAAATTAAGGACATCCTTTGTCACTTTTTGCATGAAAGCGTAAGTTATCCCATTGTATTACATCACAAGCCCCCACAAGCTGTTAGCTTTATATCTCATCATGTTGAAATAAAGGCTTCCTATCCTATCCTATCAATATGTATAAGTACATTTTTTGACATGTCCCATGTATATTTACCACCCCCATCACAACTTAGGACCTAGGACTCTGCAACACTGTAGTGGCCTATTAGAAATCAAACTAGGGGAGGGGATAATTTCTCCACCCCCTCCCCCACCCCCCAAAAAATAATATTATGCAACAGGGGAGGATCTAGAGAGAAGGTGTAGGGGGTGTGCACCCCGCCTCCCACTGAGATGGAGCCTTCTTCTTCATATTTGCTTTCAAAATTTGTTTACTTCGCCAGTCAGTTACACCATTCCTTAGTGGTGCACCCCTCCTTAGAAAGATCCTTGATCTGCCCCTGGGCAATAATATTATTCTCCTCTCATAAAAATTCTTCAAGCAGTTGAGCAGCAAAAAATTCTTTCAAGCAAACTAAGAGATTTTTTCCCCTTGACTAGGTAATTATTTCATCCCCACCCTTACCCCTCCATTGATTAATTTGCTCCTTATTAATCAATCTCATTCCACTCCACAGTTAAAGAACTTCACAGAGAATTTCTGCGGGCTGGCTCAGATGTGATGCAAACATTTACTTTTTATGCCAGTGATGACAAACTTGGGAATCGTGGAAACACAGCAGCACAGATTGGGGTGAGTTTAACATTACTCATTTCAATGTAGCTATTGTACATTGAGTTTTATAAAAAGAGAGTTTTGGTTGCTATGGAGATGTTTGACTGCACATGTCTGCTTTGGGACTTGTAACGGTTGATTTTTTAACTTCTGACGTTTGTAATAATTATTAGTATTTGTTACGCAGTGCCAAGCCATCAACCAGGCAGCATGTGACATTGCCTTTGAGGTAGCCAATGAAGGAGATGCTCTGGTTTGCGGCGGAGTATGTCAAACACCAACATATTTGAGTGGTAAAGGAAAAGAGGCTTGCCAGAAAGAATTTGAGAAACAAATAGAAATCTTCCTCAAGAATGATGTAGACTTCTTACTTGCAGAAGTAAGTTTCACAGTAGTACATAAATCAAGCATGTGACTGTAAGCCTTTGATTACGAGATGGTATTGCCAGCAATAATTATTACAGATCATTAAAGCTAAACAATTTAACATTACGATAAAATCCATTCAATTAGTGTATATGTCTAATAAGTATTTTTACACTTACCACAAGAAGAGTTACAGGTATTTTTGTTTACATTTATTTGAAATCTTGTGTTATTTCCAATTCTTCAACTCAAAACATTTTTCGATATGTTCTTGTTATTAGTGAGTGCAAAAATCTAATTGGCTGGGCCAATAAGCAATACTCAACTAGCTAGCTCAGAAGCTCCAGAAGAAAGCAGACACATTTGATTGTGATACATTTTATTTCTAACTTATAAAACTGTAAAATTGTTCTCAGTACTTTGAACATGTGGAGGAAGCTGAATGGGCAGTGGAATCGTGTAAAGCCACGGGCAAACCTACTGCCGTTTCACTGTGCATTGGGCCCCAAGGAGATTTGCACGGCATTCCTACTGGGGAATGTGCGGTGCGCTTGGCTCATGCAGGTACATCAATGAGTCCAGAATAGTTTTCAACAACAAAATTGCAAAGGTTAAGACAGGTTAGGATCAATATTTCACAATCCAATGTTAATTGTTTTTGAAAATTTCATATAAACTTGCAAATCAAACCAATGATTCCAAAAAGATACCATATGCTAAATATTCTGAAAATAGAATATACCAGCAGTTTCTTAAACATTCAGTTTACCTAATGTGACATTTAACCAAAGCAAAAGGTCAAAGTACATCAATTTCAGTCTTTGTGGATCATACCTGATGATACAACTTAAACATCCTTACATTTACTACGTAGAGCTTAAAGCTTAGAGCTTAAAGTTTTCACCTAACACTTAATTAATGCATAATATTCTCTACACCTCATTTATGCTAATACATACTCATTTCTTCTAAGTCTCATGCTTTGTTCCGTCCATTAACAAACCACGTAAATTGATTTTCAAGGTCTAACTGTTAAAGTGTTGCATTTTTCTAGGTGCAGATATTATTGGTATTAACTGTCATTTTGGCCCTGATGAATCCATTGAAGCATGCCGTTTGATGAAGGCGGCCCTTGATGCAGCTGGGATTAAAAAGCACTTGATGGTTCAACCTCTTGGATACCTTACTCCTGATGCTGGCAAACAGGGGTTCATAGATCTTCCAGAATTTCCTTTTGGTTAGTTCCTTTCACTGTTTTTCTCTCTTAGGAGTATATTATGTAAAAGAGCAAACTTGCAAAACAAGAACATCATTCACTTTAAAAGGGTGTGTGGTTTGATTCCTTTTTTCACACAATTTCTGAAGCTTTTTTCTCGGAAAGTTGTTGGAGAGTGCAGTAAAAAAAATGCCAGTTAACCACAAACTTGTTCTTTGCAGCTCTAGAGCCAAGACTGATGACTCGATGGGATGCTCACAAGTTTGGTCGTGACGCTTACAATGCCGGAATACGCTTCATTGGTGGCTGCTGTGGGATTGAACCCTACCACATCAGAGCTGTTGCAGAAGAGGTGAGTTCCCTTTATTGCAATTCAAAGGAAAACAGTACGTTGCTAGTCATGATGTGTTTCAGTGTGATTTGCTCTCTGTGAATTCCCGCTATTTGTGATTTGTACAAAAAATGTTCTCTCTAACCATTTCCCGGATTTCAATATGCACAAGTCAACAATTTTCATCTTGTTTGTTACTCAGCTGGCAAAGGAGAGAGGAAAGCTGCCAAAAGCAAGTGAAAAACATGGCCCTTGGGGAGAGGGGCTAAGGTTGCACACTAAGCCATGGGTTAGAGCCAGGTAATGAAAATGTCTGTGACTTAAAAATCATAGTTAATAGAGGGGATGATTATGAAGTCCAGCAAACATCAAAGGAGAAAACAAAGATGCCAAGATTTATGATGGAAGTTCTACCTACAACTGTGCACAATCTTTGGTTTTTGCTCATACACAATCCATGAATTACATAACCATTTTTCATGCACGATCAAGGCCAAAAAAGCAAACAAAAACTTACAACAAAGATCCTTGTCAGGCTTCATACCCATTCCTCTTTATTAGCTATAGTAAAATGCAGTATTGCATTTGTGCTAATATGATGTTAAACATTTCATGGGAATGACAATCAGGAAAAATTAATTTTCAGGATGTCTTTGGTATCAAAAGTTTTGCTTCTATTGCACTGAAGTAACTTATAAGTTGATAAAATTATTATTAATTCTATGGCTGAGAGGTAACCAAATAAGCTGTTACTATAGCAGTTTAAATCAATACAAAATTGTTTTTCACAAAGGATATGGAGCTTGTGTAATTACAAGCTAAATAAAATTGTGTTGTACTAACAGGGCACGTAGAGGTTATTGGGAGAACATCAAGCCATCAAGCGGCCGACCATTCTCTTCTAGTATGTCAAAACCAGATGACTGGGGTGTTACTCAGGGAGACAAAGACTTGATACAACACAAAGAGACAACAACTCAAGAAGAGATGGATTCTGTCATCAACCGAGCCACAAACAAAGAGGAAGTTGTCAATGGAAGTAACTAAGATCTTGAAGTCATTGTAAATAGCCTATAAAAATTGCTGTATCATAGACGGAGTTTAGAAGAGTGTCTTTGGGAATCTTTCCACGGTAAATTGTACTTGTCAGTAGTAATGTCATTGACATATTTTGATGATTGAAATGGAATGTTATCCAAGTCCTACTTGGATCGTATTTTAATATTCTTTTTAAATTGCAATTGCAATAATGATATTTGCAGTTAGTGGCGGCTGGTCTCTATTTAAAGATTTGAATTTTGCCAAAGAAAACAAGTGCTGTATAATATATCCTCTTTTAATCGGCAAATCCACAGCTAAATACCTAGCAGTGACGTGGTTGAATTCCGTACATGATTTCCATGATTGATTAAGATAACAAATTAGATATTTTTTTTATTTTTCATTGCCCTTGTTAAATGTTTCATTAAATTCTTTGCTAAATGAATTTCAGTACGGGTCAGTTGTGTAAATAAGTATTATACGAATGCTGTCATGTTTTCTGTAACATATGGGATTCAAAATTGCACTTTGTAAGATTGTAAATTAAAAATAAATGTAGTCTCGCATAACGTCATGCTTTGTCAAACTTAATCAATGCATTCTCTATGAAATACTTAAAAGGTGATGTGCCCTTATAAACACCTACGCCCTATCCCCACCATTGAAATCAATGCTAAAATGTTGAGCATCACACTTTCCCTCCGAGTCTCTAAAAGTAGTATAGACAGCAGAGAAAGTACAATTCAAAGTAGACAATGGAAATGAAAGGGAATGCACATAGGAGCTGCAGCTAAGATGCACCAGATTAGCTCACTGCCAGCTATTTTTGTGTCCATCCTTTGCTACAGGTCAGGGTCACTGTTAATATTCATACCCAGATCTCACTTGGTTTGACACGTGGCCGTGGCTATGACTAAACATGGGAGGAGAATGTAGGGACTGGGACACAAGGACTTGGGGACTCCGGGAGGCAATAAACAAACAGCACCTGATATTTGTGCTTAATGTGTAAAGTACATTTTTCAGTGGTGGATAAGACACGAATGTTACAGGTTTAACATGAAAACGCATAGACTTTTCTAAAAGTCATTCCAATAATTCCTCCCTGGCCTGATTGTAAGTTTACCCTCTCACTTTGCTCGAGGGAGATAAATAAGTCAAGGATTAAGAAAAGGTCAACTTGTGGCAAGTCTAGAAAACACAGTTACTTACCACGAAAATCCTCCATGCCTGCCCATGAGGTTTACGACCTTTTCTGAACCTTGAACTCTCACAGTAAAATAGGCATGCAAACATATTGGGCTGAACCATGGATGCTGGGAATCATCAGGTACTGCTCAGTGATGTGCTCTTCAGCATGTAATACCATTTTTACGATAATTGCAGAAATTCTCGCATGCTCATTGGCTAATTTTCATTGTCAATAACCAAACAGACTCAAGAATTTATTGTTTATGCCATGCATCAAAGAGCCAGAGCGAACAATTTGACAATTTGTTATTGTAAAAAACAAATGATGTCAGTTTTTCATGCATCTGTCCTGTTATTGACTTGGCTATTGCCTCGTGGATCCACAACTACTTTGACCACGTTGTGACAAAATTCACGATCAATAACAGGGCAGACGCATGAAAAACTGACGTGAATTTGTTAACTTGACAGCACTGCAAATTGTACTAAACACATTCAGCACAAAAATCAGGTGTTGCTTGTTTATCACGTCCCCGAGTCCTTAGGTCCCTGCTTCCCATGTCCCCAAGTCCCCACATCCCCAAGTCCCCACGTCCCAGTTCCCACATCCCCGTGCCGTGGAAGATCTGAGTTCAACATTACTACAGCTCTTCCTGACCCTCCTGTGAAATATCTGCAATTTCTTCAGCTATAAAAAAGACGAAATATTCTTAGTCACACGGGCTGGCTGTTTGAGGCAAGCTAAGTTCTCTGAAAATTGACGTTGGATACATTGAAAGTCTTGCGAATCTCGGAGTATTATACTTCCACAGAGTATAGAAACTTCACAGCTGGTATTTTCGATGATGAATAACGTTTGTCTATAAAGCCAGAGTAACTCTTTAACGAATAAAATTCTGAACAGGGCCCGTTGAAGTCTGGCTACACTTGATAGGTCCAAACTTGACGGCTACTGTCAGAACTTGTCAGCCACTGTCCATTGAGTGTTTAAGTACTTTTTGAAGTCTCATTAGTGTTCTGTTCCTCGATAATATCGTTATCAATAAAGTTCTGATCATTTTCAAACTCTTGATCATCGTTAATTTCTAATTGCTGGACGTTCGCGTGCAACACCTCGGTTGATTCGGAGCTGTTCAGTCTTGTGAGAAACGCATCGAGCAGCCTTCTGTTGAGATGATCTGTTTGTGTGATCTCTCTTGTTGGTGTCGCCTCCTTCGTTTCTGGGTTTTCCGTTCCACGCGTCTCTTGCTGAATTTTTTCTTCAGAATTTTCAGCAACGGCCTCCATGATCAAAAACAAGATGGCGGATTAATATGACTTTGTAACCACGCTTTCGGTCTAGACCCAAGCCTCCAACGAGAGTTCGTGTAAACTTGGGAAAGTTTTGACCAGTTTTTGTGAAATTTCCCTCCCACGTTCGACCAGTTTTCGAAAAATCTAGATTCAAAATAAACATACCGTGTGTTTAATCGGAGAACGAGAAGGAAGAGGTAAATGGCCAATAAAGTGCAAAAGCAAAGTGAATGCTATATTGACTAAAGCAGATTGCTTTCCTGTAACTTCTGCACGACTGATTTTTTACTAAAATTAGTAATTCTTTCAGTAAAAAACCACAGAGAACTAGATGAGTTTCGTTGTGTTTAATGACTTACTCTGACTACAAATAATTCAAAGCATCCACCAGGAGCCAAGAATACAGCATTGTTAACGCCTATTTTCAACAGTACATTTGTCATACACAGAAACAAAATACACAGATTTTCTAATGAAAAATATAAAATCCGTTCAACTTGTAAAAAAAACTTGTTACTGAAGATAGGGCTCTTTTTATTGAGCTTCTGAGGTGTTTTCATCTGCGCCAACAAAACGTATATTACTATTCCCGTTTTGTGGTAATTTGGGAATGTTCAGATAAGGACAGCCGGCAACGTTTACGTTTGACAAGTCGATCTGTCTTCCTGACGAGAGAAGAATGCTCTCGAGATGCTTACATTTGATTACAGACATCTCGGGTGGGTTCTTTACAACAGCACGTGACAAGAAGATGTTGCGCAGATTGTTGCATTCGCTGAAAGACACGTGCGCGATCCTGTCGGGTTTAACACGAAGCTCAGCGCATTGCAAATGATGGCAATTGTCAAGTACTAACTTGTCTATGGCTTTAGCTTCAACATCTAACCGTGGTATGGATTCGTCGCTCTCCATTTCACAGAGCTGTAGCCCAATTTTACCAATACGCCTCGCTTGAAGATGATAGCGCGAAAACTTACAGTTCGTGGTGCGGATGAATGATATAGTACCAGCAATGACTTCGAAGTCCAGGGCAGCCTTGCTGTCGTTTGGAGTCTCACCCATCGTTACACTTAAATGTTTGAGCTCCTCGCATTTCACCGCAATGGCAGTCGCATTGGGCAAATTTATCGACACGCGCTCGAGCTTCCGACTTCGGATGAAAATTGCGCATGTTGACCTGTCTTGAGGAAATCCACAGAACTCGTCTGCCGTGACTGGTCCTCGTCTGTACACATCACAGAGAAAATTTTCCAACGTAGGACAGTCAATCTTGATACTTCCTAGCCTGGGAGCTTGACACAGTAACAGATTCAACACTCTTAGTTGCGGACACATAGCTCCATACAGTGTAAGGCCCGTCAGTTCACCAATGATGGAGAGTTTTTTGATTGTTTGGTGCCCCTTTAAAAAATTACGCAATGTTGTAATGGGCATTGCAGGGCAAGCCACCAACTCCAGATGATTTAGTCGAGTTGAACTGGATTTCAGGTTATGAAAGTTTGAGAGATTTCGCAAACACATTGATTCCAATGACTTGGAATAGACAAACAAAGCAGTAAGATCAAAGCAGTTTGCGAGTTGAAATTCCTTCAAGGCTGGCGTATTACAACGCAAACATTGCATTCTTAGTGTCGAGAGTCCATCCAAACCGAGTGTAAGTAGGGACGCAGATTCGATGGACAGCAGGCTTTTCCGGTCACGGTGAACCATCCCAGCACCAACAAACAAATGACGGAGTGTCTTCATTAGCTTCAGCATGATACGCAAGTGGTCGCTTGTAAAAAACAGCGGGCAAGTTCTTAGCTCCAAACGCGTCACCACAGTAGCTAGACGCTGAGAGGAAGAAATTGTTTTCAAGCACATATCTCTGTTGTGAATAATATGCGGAGGTAGTGTTGGTACAAGACCAAACCCAGATAATTCGAGCTTTGTCAGGTTTACCTTGTCAAGAAACGCGATCAATGTGGAAGGCGGGAACGCAATCGAGTCCAGCGCAAGTTTCAAAACTTTGAGTTGAGGAAATCTAAGAATAACCATCTGGAGATGTTGAGGCGTAATGAAGTTTTTTTCCAACGTTTCCGGTTGTTGGAACAACCATTGGATTTCTGGAGGTTCGGAACGAAGGTATTCAGTGAGATTCAACTCTTCCAATACGCTTGCGCACTGCAGTGTTTGTAAGAATCGAGGATCCCATTCTAACAGTGGCACATCTAAGCAGGTTAAACTTGTCAAGCGAGAGAGCAGCTCTCGTAAAGATGGATCCGTGAAGGTTCTCGTTATTGGGTGATCTCTTAAGCACGTGACATAATGTCCAAACTTAAAGAGACAATGCCGAAGAGCATCTCTGTGCCTCGCGTATTCTGTAACGCATAACGGGTATGCCCGTGTAAAGTGGATACATTTCCAAAGAGACGGAGTATTTTCAATCACGTCCTTCCATCGTTTGCACACCATTGAAAGGCGGGCCAAATTATCGTACACTGGATGAAAAAACGCGAGAATTTGCGCCAACAGTTCATTTGGTAGGGCATCCATCGTTCAACTTTTTGATCACTGAAGACAGTAAGCTACAATACACCGCGTGCGTCGTACGTCATAATACATCGACTCATCCGCGAGAAAAACGCACGCGCAAAACCTTAGTTAAACCACAAACCGTAAAATCAGTGTTAATAAGTAACTTCAGAAATGAGATGACATTTTCAGTCAAGCACAAACGTGGCGACAAACATCTGTCCCCTTTTCAGTGTAACGGTAATTACAATCCGTTTGAATTTATATAGCATTCTTTTACAAAGTTCGTTATTTGCGTTATACTGCATTGCGTCAAGTAAGTTTGAATAGTAACGGAAGTAAAATATATAAAGAATAGCCTTCATTTGGCGCGAAAAAATATATATGTTATTTGCCAGCTGGGAGGTCCGTCTAGTGAAAAACTGTGACCGAGGTCTTGAAAATGCTGCCCGAGGCCGCAGACCGAGGGCAGCATTTTCAAGCCCGAGGTCACAGTTTTTCACTAGACGGACAGGCCCTAAGCCGGCAAATAACATATTTATGTTTTTTTCCTGCAGTAAATTGGTTTTACAGATATCTGTCAGTCGTTGCTATTAAAATCACTTGAAATCAGACTTTTCTACCCTAAATTGAATGGCAGAAAGCGAGGAAATTCGTTAAGTGTATTTCACCGAAATTCTTCTGAATACAGCAACGATATGATCAGAGAGGTATACTCGACCGAAATTGACTCAAATTTTACGGCGAGAGAAACATAGGATTACGCGCCATTACAGCGCCAAGCTACAAACAACCAAGCAAACTCTCACAACTTCAAAACACTCCATTGAATTTACTTACAATGAATTTCTTTGCCATTTTAATGTGAACAGAGATAACCTTACGTTGACTAATCGTGGATGGAAGTGTTAAAAAGGCAAAAGATTGACGATAACCGCTAACCGTTTTAGGAGCGAAATAATCGCCACAGCGGGGAAAAAATCCGGTCCGTGGGCCGTATCGTAAAAAGCTAGACCGGTCACGAGCGCATGATTAGCCGCTGAAATTCTAGGATTTAGGATTCCGGCCCACTCAGATGCTTAAGGAAAAAATAATCTCGGATATTCCCCCGTTTTAGCTGGGAAATATTCGGTCACGTGACGTGTTTAGACCAATCGCGCGTGAGCGAAAATATTTGATGGATTATAACGTTAATTATCTTGCAAATGTTTTCGCTCGCGCACGATTGGTCTAAACACGTCACGTGACTGAATATTCCCAACTAACTTGGGAATCCCCAATTCCAAAAGCGCCCGTGTTACGAAAAATATTCGAAGGATACTAAACACAATAGTCTCCATTTGGCGCGAAAATATGCTCGGATATTTGTCCTTGGACATTATCTGTTCCTCAAAGTTCATAGTTTTCCTCGAGCTACGCCCTCGGAAAACTGTTTGCTTCTCGGAGCAGATTATGTCCGTGGACGAATATCCAAACAAAGGCTAGCTGTTGTTTATCTAACCAGGTGTTAAGACTACCTCAAGGAAAGTAAAAGATTTTGGCCATTACATTTCTGATCAAATCAGGTTTTTCCCATTAATGTACGGTCTCTTAAAGTTTTATCCGCTATTTGGTAGCCACTGAGGGGATGGGGGGGGGGGGGGGGGGTTGGGGTTGCAAAACTGTTGGCTTGTTTCATCAATGCTGCATGCGCGCACTCTCAATGCCGCCTCTAACCAACACTTAGACAAATATGACTCTGGGTGGGTGGGGCAAAAGGATGAGTAAAAAATAATTGCTGCTTATTTGAAAGACTTTTCAAAGTAAAGAAAAATGGCGTTTTCCTTTTAGAAATATCTTTTTTCGTTTTAGAGATATTTACGTTTTTGTAAGGAAAGTGATGACGTCATAGATGGTTCCACTAAAACAGCACAACACTCAATCGAGAATAACTCTAGAAATATTAAGGCAGTGTTCTTTAAACTTGGCACAAGAAATGTACATCACAAAAGAAACATAATGACACCCGTCGCTCCATTACCATGACAACAGTTATGCTGCTGGTTCTGTTTTAATTAAGACTAAAATTCCCAGATTTTATCTTAAACAAGGATCATCCACTCCCACCAATCTAATGGGGAGAGTCAAGACAATATGGGAACCATGTGTGTTCCGAGCAAGACCCTC
>Ga0126338_10000355_pt1 | contig 23558 bp, 17 predicted proteins | sample OrbCmetagenome_2_FD_92529 | JGI IMG/M metagenome (GOLD analysis project Ga0126338, IMG submission 92529) | Coral microbial communities from Petempiche,Puerto Morelos, Mexico - Orbicella C C metagenome | ecosystem: Host-associated > Invertebrates > Cnidaria > Coral | place: Petempiche,Puerto... | reverse complement strand
TCAACTAGTACGCATAGAAATCGAGAGCGAATATTCTAATTGTTGTGTTTGTGCTACTTTTTGAAAGCTCTTGTGCTACTTTTTTGTTCTTACCGCATTTTGGCATAATCTGTGACCTTTTAATGAACAGACGCACGGCAACGTGGAATCTATTTGTTAAACAGAAAACGCCGGGCAAGAGAACGAATCGGATTCGCTGACTTCCAATAACACACAGCTGAGCGGCTACTAATGACGCTTAGATTCAAATTTAAAGGCAAAAGAAAGCAAGATGATGACACTGATAATACTCTAAAGACTGAACCTAAGTCTGAAGATGTTCCACACACATCTCATGCTGTTCTGGAATGTCATTTTGTTCACTGTTCACATGGTCTTGGAGGTTTCGATTACAACATCCAAGACACCGGGGACGACATCTCCCGGCCTCCTCAATGCACGCCATGATGGAGTTGAGTACACTTGAGACAATGCATAATCCAAATAAACAGTTTAACATTTTGAGTATATTGTAGATATGCACGTCAACTGATTCATCTTTGTTTTCTTGATGTAAGGAAATGTTAAAAGTTAATTTGTTGTAGCTCGGGACGTCGATATCGCTGATAACGTAGTCACCAAATCCAATTGTAGTAAATGTTATAAACCAGAAATACAGTCCTTCGATGAAAGTCCAGCCCAGAAGATGGGTCACGAAAAAAGCACATTCCACCATTAACACAGCCATTAAGGCAACCGAAATCATAGCACTCTTTGTTTGAACTCGTTTTGGCTCTGGTCTTTTAAGGATTTTCTTTTCAAACTTCGTGACCATTACGTTAAGCCGTCTGGCAGTGAGTTCGCCGATGGATTTTAACGTGAGCAAAGCAATGGGAATGCCGAGTAGCGAAATGAAGACACATAATATCTGCCCGGCTGGTGTCTGAGGAGTGATGTTTCCATAACCTACAAACAAACAAACAAACAGAGATTTTAACATCATGCTCGGATGTAAAGAAATTCTGAATTATTCTGAGACTTTAAGGGGCTAGGTCACGGTATTGTAAATAATTATGTTTATTTCCTGAAGTTTTGAGTTCTTCAAATTGGCAGAGCTACAGTTTTAAATCTGAGCATTATAGAAATGGCACTTTCAGTAGATTTTTGAGATAAGCTTTTGAAGTAATGCCGTTTTTCAAGTTTGTCCAACAGGGATCTATTTTAATCTTCCCAAATTTTGTCCATCCGTGCACCTTCTTAACTTTTCTGTATTTCTTTTGAGTTTTTTTTTAGTCTTAAGCCGTTCAACTGTGCTTCTTAAAGTCAGCAAAAGAAGTAACTTGAATAGAGAAAACAATTCTCTATGCGCTTATCCTCCTGTTCCTAGATAACAGTTTGGGTGAAAATGTTTCTTTTATCCTGTTTTTAGCGGATAGCGGTAAAAGCAAAGCAAACTCGAGTTACATGTAGTTATGGCGAGCTCCTAAATAACGAGAAGAAAGAACGTAATTGTTTAAGAACCGAAAAAAACGAAAAAAAGAGCAAACATCAACTGTCTATTTTTTCTTATTCTTGGCAGTTTTTAATGATTTTACGATAGTCTTTCGCGTTTACGCAACACACGCCAGTTGGATGTTATTCGTGTTTTTCGTCCTGATTAAACGTAAGGCGACAACGTGAAGCAATTCGTAACTCAGGCAAAGGTTAAATAATCATTCATCTAGAAAAGTCTGTGCAAGAATTTAGCATACGTTTATTCTTGTTTTCTCTTACCGATAGTAGTTACTACGCTAATGACAAACTCGAATGCGGCTAAATAGGTCCACCGTGGTTTAGGGTTGCTCAGGGCTTCATTGGCCGTATTGGAAAAGTTGTTGAACTCCTCGATGGTCATGTTGTATTTAGATGCCATTGACGTATACAGTGAGTGCAATAACTGATATTTTTCTTTTCTGGTGTCTTCGCTTTCATGTTCCACTAGGACAAACAACCAAGCGCCAAGAGAGGTCAGTAAAAAGAAAACTAGAGTGCGAAGGAGAGCTGTTTTGAGTAACGGGTCCATCGAAGTCATTACACCCACACCAGTACCACTGAGCTATGCTTCGCCACTTCCTGATAGTTCTCTATGAGAGCTAGATCGAAAGAAAGTTATAACCTGAAATTGAAATGACTTGCAGATAAGTATTATTTAACAAACATGTCTTGATCGATGCCAGGAAATAGAGTATTTTCACATGACGTCAGGGCAGCCATATTGGTGTCTCAAGACAACGAATGTTGGTGTCCAAAACCAATCCTGTGGGAATTGAACTCTTTTCTTATATGTAAACACTTTCTTTTGTTCCAATAAATTTGCATGGCCGCTGGCCACGTGAGTGAAAACGCTCTATAAGAGAGTCTATTACAAAGTAAACTTCCTTTCGTCAGTGACAAGTTTAGGTGATGACATACTGCACACTCTACTCACTCACTCATCCTTATCGTCCCGGCTGGGATATAAGGTCCTGGATCTAGCTTAAATCTGTTGATTTAGTACTACACGTTGTTAGCCTTTTCTATTTTCCTCAACTAACGCATAGCGATAAATTAGGTTTGCAATTCCCGACGATGTTGCAAATTGTGCCCAAAATGCAGAAATCGATCATTCAATATTGTGTATGCCTCTCGTAGCTTCTCTTCTGTTTGTTGTTGCCTGTTTAGCCCAATTCTCTCTCTCAAACGCAGTTGCAGTTCACCATATTAATGTATTTTGGTGAGATTGCGTTCCCACGGGGAGTTAGGAGGAGAATTGTTACGAGGCATCAGTAAATCCTGAATTTGGTTCGACTCTGACACGACATCTGAATCAGAGTTGTTTTCCTGTCGTGCTACAGTCGAACCAAATTGCAATTAAGTTCGGCACGGCAGAAGCACGACGTCTGAACTGGGCCTAACGTTGTGATGGAAATACACAAATATACTGGAAAAACGCATACAAAAAGGGACTGAAACAAAACGAAATTATGCGAAAAAAACCTAACAGAATGTTGATTACGTGAAAATGAGATAAACGAATAGAATGCGATGACAACAGAAAGAATGTGCGCACAAACGGAAAAAATAACAAAAGAATTGAATGCGGTGGCAACAGTATTACTCCAATGCGCATGCGAAAACATGCAGAGTGAGGTCCAAATCAAGAGTAAATAAAGAAAGATGCGAACCCGTTTCTAGTTTTGTGACCAAAAAATTAATTATTAGTAACTCTTAGTCAACGCTGCTTAGTTCATACGCTTTTCAACTTTAAGCAATTGCCAGAAATTTCCTTTGCACTATAAATATTCCTTTTTGAGGATATGATCGGACTTGGGATTGATTAATATTTTTTATAATTAAGAACAATTCAATCACTAAGCTGGTTTGAAATAATTCATCACCTGTTTTAGCATCACTGTTGAATATTATTTGTTTAGTTTAGCTATAACTGATTGATTACTGACCGTACAGTCCGTACTTGAAAGATTGAAAGGTCCGTGGGAGTTTCACTCTTTTGACAGGAAATTGAAAATTTTCCATCAAAAAGTTTCTTTACCTATTTGTAAATAAAAGGGAAACCTTTCTCCGATAGAGAACTACTTATCTCTTAGCAAGCTTTAAAAATGTTTGAATTTTTTTTCGAGAGTAGTCAAATGTCAAGTTTTATTTGAATTGCGTACAAAACAATATACTATTGCTTTTTTTTACCGGAGCTAGGGTAGCTTACAGTGGAAGTCCGAACTACTTATCAATGTTTACGTTATCTGTTGAGAGGGAAATAAAGAAAGATGCAGTATGGAGTGGAAGACTGGGTACGGCGGTGATGTTTTCCCAGGTCCAGCATGTATTCCTTAGCGTGTACTGAATCAATCTAATCTATTTTTTCATGCTAACAAAGGTGATCTCCGTTTCATGCTGCTCATATATTGTTATTTCCCACGTTCTTTTGAGCTTTCCGCGTTTTTATTTTACAATTCCACGTCTGTCATCCTTGAAGGTGCCACGAAAGCTAAACGTCTCTGGGGATTGCTTGGTTCTTCCATGCCGTCGACGTCCGCGTGGTCCTGGGTTTTTGGAGAAATACATCCAAGACATCGGGGGCGACACTTGTGTTCTTCGAGGGCCTCCACGATGGAGTTTAATACACTGGAAACAATGCATAATCCTATAATATTATGACACACATATCCCATGATGAAAAAAATCGTTAAAGCACTCTTATGACTGTGGAGAATCCCTTCTTCATTTTCTTGAATTGCAGTGCCATTTATAAATAATTGCGTGATTCTTTGGTGAGATTTGTGATGAATGTAATCACCAAAACCGATTGTAGAAAATGTTATAAACCAGAAGTACATTTCTTCTACGAAGGTCCAGTTGGAGAGACTTAAATGTAACCGGGCGGTTACCAGCACAAATATTAGCATTAACAAGAACAAGATCACAGCACTCTTGGTTTTAATTTTTTGGGGTTCCAAACTGTTAAGAATTTTCTTCTCCAATTTCGTCACGGTTGTGTAGACCAATTTAGAAATAAGTTCGCCGATGGATTTGAACGCGAGCAATGTAATGGGTATCCCGAGTAAAGAGACGAAGATACACAATATCTGTCCTGAGGGTGTTTGAGGAGTGATGTATCCATAACCTGCAATAGAAAGGTGAACAAAAACAAAATGTTGACACAGAAAAAGAGAATATGTGGTGCAAAATTCGTTGTAGGATTTCCCTGGGTTAGAACAGTCCTTTAGATGGTGCAACACTTATCGACTAAGGATATTAAGCTGTTAAGCCCATTTTGAAGGAGACAGATCAAAGGAGACTGCCAAGTTCTTGCACTAATCTCAGTTTTTTCCCACCAATATATCAGACGACAATACCCAAAGCAAACATGATCCGTTAAGCCACTAACCAAAAACCTAAGTGCTTTTTTTGACAGAGAGGCTGGAAATAGTATCAGTTATGGCAGGGATTTGCAGTGAAACGATAAATTGTACTGAAATGCCATCAACATTGTGAAATAAATTTGGTTTACGTGGGTCATGCTTTATTCGATATGTTTCCCTTACCAACTGTAGTCAGAGCTTGCAAGACGAAATCTGTTGCGTGATAATAGGTCCACTGCAGTGTAGGCTCGCTCAAGGCTTCGTGTGCCACATTGGTAAAGTTATTGAACTCCTCGATTGTAATGTTGCATTTAGATGACATGGACTTATACAGAAGGTGTAACATCTTGTATTTTTCTTTAGCATCGTCTTTTTCTGTGTACTCCACGTGAATAAACAACAAAGGACTGAGTAAGGTCACGACTAAGAAGGCAATGGTCCGAAGAAGAGTGATTTTGAAGAGAGGATCCATCTTGGAGGTTTCACACCTGCTGTTGCTAAGGTGAGTTAATTCCTTTAAATGAGGAAAAATGATGTGTCTGCTAAATGCAAACACTGGGTCACTTTTACGACGCTTTCGGAAAAAAAATATTTCAAACTGCTAGTCAGTGAACAATTTTTGAAACTACAATAAGACACCGTCCTTGTTGGTCAGTGTGAAAAGTATTTCAATCAGGACATTACATCTTGCATCATCTAACGAATATCGTATTATACAAGAAAATTGAACATTTAAATAAAGTGCCTAGTGTAAACTGTTTACTCTGAACGCCTCGCCATCTGTCTTACTACTGTTCACCTTATTGTTTCACAGTTTTTGTTTCACATACCTCAATGTCTTAAATGTCAAGTCATTTCGCCGCAGGGTTCCCAACAAGCAGGAATAAAGACCTGTGTGGACACCTGATAAATGTGTAATTGAATTTAGTTTTTCACTACTTTGGCATCGTAAAATTCAGTTATCGAATCACTGTTACTGGGTTTGGATTTGAAAATAATTTTCATCATCCAACTGAAGTGCACGCCATCGCCTTCCCACCCATAACATAGTAAATCCGCACCTTTATTATGCTGAAACAACAATAGTTAGTCGTATTAAAAAAAAAAACTTTGCGCTTGTTTTGTTCCCAGCAGCGGCAAGTTTAATTAATTTAGTCCCACTGCACCGCCAGAGTACAAAATATAAGATAAACTTTGTGCCTGAAGTAATTGATTTCATTATCGAGAAGTCGGTATGGGGAAAGGAAAATTGATTTCTAATGCATCATAAATTTTTAATGTCTCAATCTGACTAACGGTACTGTAGAGCTTAATTTGTAAGCACTAACTTGGATATACCTCATCCAAAAAGTACTACAACATTAAAGGACAGATTTATTGGCTAGAATCTTGACTAATAACATTGGTCCTCTTTGCTGAGCCAGACTTAAACGAAGTATAACAAAGGCTAGAAATGCAAGAGTTAAATGAAATATAATTGGATTAAAAATACACATTTAAATATAGAACTAGTTGCGTCTTTAAGCATAATTCTTGTGATCGTTATAAATGTTCTACCACGAGTGCTCGCTAATTAAACACGAGAAGCAATTTCGGTGGTACTGCGAAAGAACATACAACCTTTCCTTTATCTCGCTCTCGGTTGGGAAAAGCACACATCTTTCTTTCACAAAACAAACAAATGTTGGCCCTAGCCTACGTCACAAACAGATTACACCACCGGGATCTAACTCACCAACTTTGGCATGTTTCGTATGGTGATCCTGGTTCGTAGATTGTAGAGGCTCTTTTTTTCGCTACGTCTATGAATGTATGTCAGTGAGAAATATCTTTGCAAACAGCAACTGAAAATGTAGTTTTTGCTAATCAGTTTCTAGCGACCGATCGCTATCATTTAATTATCGTGGTTGCATATAAAAAATTCATGTCCTTAAATTCTAAAACAATCGACTTCAAAGCACTCAAGAAAAAAAAGAAAGTCATACTGCTACAGAATTAATGCGAGAAACAAAAGACAATTCGGACATTACTTTATTTCTTTTTAAATTTTTGGTTTTCGTGCCAAAGGGTTTTGATGTTCTTACAACCTCTTCAATGTGCTTTTTCGATCAAATAAAATTGAGGAAAATTTTGACTGTGAAATAGGCGAGTTGATATCAATAGTTGTGTAAGGGATGTGACTTTGTGATATGTGAAGCATTGTTTGTAGAGAGATTTTCAGAACAGCTAAACGAGTTTTCATAAAACTAATTTGTAGATTTAGCCAAGCCTAAAAGCGGAGCTTCTGGGCCGCTTTGTTCAAAACCCGATCAAGCTAACCCAGGCTAAGCGAGAATTTTGATTTGGTTTTCGTAACTTTGTGGTGAGGTTTTCTGTTTATATTTTTGGCCTTCTGTTTTGATTTTGAATAATCTCAAACTACACCAGGAGCCCTTACCCTTGTTTTGGCAGGTGTCAATTGACCATAACATGGATGTCAAATATCAAAGACGTACGCTGATATTAGCTGGAGTATGGGCGCCATGTTGCGCGAAGTCGTTGTCGCTGGGTGCACGCGCCCGCGATCCATGCCGCTAGCCATGTCGACCATGAAAAAAGAGTTGCATGGGTTCTTTTTTCTGTGCATGCAAGTGGTTCTGTTCCTATAGTTATGGTGCTCCGTTTGGCGGCCCTTCGGGCCGCCGTAGCTCCGCTAAAATTGGAAAATGAATCCAAAGACATAACAATACTATATATGGGTATTAGCTTTTAAATATAAACAACAAGGTATCTTTTCTTTATTTCTCTTATACATTTTAAATGATCATACGGACCACTACTTATGCTCTGTTTTCATTGCTTTTTGGGCTTAGCTTGATGTGGTGTTTGGCAGTTAATATATCAAACACGAAAGACCGTGTTTGACCACATTCCAAACACCGAGATGAAAGTTGAAAATACGACCCGCAGCGGAGTATTTTTGATGAACTTCGAGGTGTTTTGTAATGTGGTCAAACACTGTCTTTAGTGTTTGATATATATCTTCTCAATCAAACTAAAACTAAGGAGAGATCGGTGGAATAAAATCGTGAAAATCTCTGCTAATTAAGATCAGCTATCCAAACACCGCCACGGTCATGATTTCCTTTGTTTAAACTTGATGAATTATTGACGAGTTTGAGAATCTTTCGTTAAGCCATGCCCCAGAAAAGTTGAAAAAATTAGATCTTACTATTCTTTTAAGGAATTTTAATACGTTCAGCTTTAAGTTAACAAATATTTAGTGTATGAATATTCGAATAGACTCCCTTTACATCACCAACATCACTGCAACTTTCATACACTGGTTTCAAAGACTTATTATCTTTGCGTTATTATCTTTATCTTTGCTGGTATCTTTACTTCTCATTTAAGATCACTCACAGAGTTGATGACTCTATGCATTCCTTCTGACTTTGGACATTATCCATATGCATTCTGAAAAGTGTTAGGACAGCTCGTTCACAAACCTTTGTCCTTGCGGGAGGGGAGGTAGGAAAATTGACATAGACGTTAGTGCCATCGTTTCCTTCCGTTTTTTTTTCCATGAGTGCTGTCATTTAAGTTCAGTTACTGAGAGTGACACGTTGTTGTCCTTCTGGAATCCATAATGTTCCATGTTTAAATGCGTCATGGTAGTTGCACGTTGCTCTGGAGCCGCGTCGGAATATTGCGAGTCATTATCTTCGTGTTCACGGATTCTCCGAGGAACGCATCCGGGACACCGCGGGCGACATTTCCGTTCTTCGATGGCTGCCATGATGGCGTTTAGTACACTCGACACAATGCACAGGGCTATTAAACAGTAGATCGCACCAAAAAGACCTGCGGAATAAACATAAGTTGTCTTCCTTGCGTTACCAGACTCATTCTTGTTCTGATTTACGGAGATGTTTAGAGTTAATTCTTTGATCCGATGCGGCTGCCGGAGAACATAGTCACCAAAGCCGATCGTAGAATAGGTTATAAACCAGTAATACACAGCTTCAATTAGAGACCAGTTTAGACGATGCATCACTAACAGACCATTTATAACAATTAATAACACCATAATTGCACATAACATCACAGCACTCTTGGCGTTCGTGTGTTTTGGTTCCGATATCTTGAAAATTCTCTTTTCGAACTTTGTGATAATTCTGTTAATGTATTTTGCAATGAGTTCACCGACAGATTTCAACGCGATCATCGTGATGGAAATGCCAACTAAGGAGACGCAAATGCATAATGTTTGGCCAGTAGGTGTTTGAGGAGTGATCCATCCATAACCTACAGAAAAAAAATAAATAAGAGAAAATATACCAGAGAAGAGGCTGATGAACTAAATGAAATGTATTGCCTTGAGTGGAGATTTGAAAAAAAAAAACCATTTATTTATTCATTAGTTATACACGAAAAATCATAAGTTACAAGCACGCTAAAAACCTATTATATAAAAACACTGAAATAAGTTTCAAAAATCATCCGGGTTACATCATTGTCGTATAGTAGCCTAAAGAAAAAAGTGAGGAGTTGATATTCTTTTGGAAAACTCCCGGTGAGTTACATTATGTAAGATCCTGAGGCAGACAATTCCATAAGGCGGCGCCACTACAGGAGCTGGGCTTTAAGTACTCTGTTCTAGACTTATATGGGATAAGTTTGTTCATCGAGTAGGAGGTAGGAGGTAAATAATTGGCAGAAACTACAGTGTAAGCTAAACTAAGGGGCTACTTTTTCGAGTTCCAAGTGAATACTCTTAGATATTTTTATTTAAGCAGCTTTATTTCAAGGAGACCATAAAAACAAAAAGGCCAAATCTTCGTTTGCATCATTCTCATAGTTCTTAATGGTTCATTTTCAAAAGACTGCAAGAATCATCCTGTGCAAATTGTTTCCCAAGCCAGGTATATGATAACAAGCTAGCACGTGGGAGTCATCAAATTTTTTTAAGTAAAGTTTAATAGGTTATTTGGTATTTTTCCTCTGCTTACCAATTGTAGTTAAAGCATGAAGAACGAAAATAGCTGCACTATTATAGGTCCATTGTGGTTTAGGTTCGCTCAATGCCTCATATGCTATGTTGGAAATGTTATTAAATTCTTCGAGGCTCATGTTATATTTAGATGCCAGGAACTGGTAGAGGGAACACAGTGACTGATATTTTTCTTGCCTATCATCTTTTTCTGTGTACTCCACTAAAACAAATAACCAGGCACTGAACGAGGCCCATAGCAAGAAGCCAAGAGTCCGGAGAATTGATGCTTTGAGAAGCGGTTCCATCTTCAAGTCTTAAAACCTTCATCAGCTGAACAAAAAAGGAAACAATCCTAACATGTCATGTAATCTTCACCTCGTGAATTCCGAACAAAATACAGAAAGCTGAGATAATGAGGCTGGTGGCATTATTATTATTATTATTATTATTATTATTATTATTTGCAAATAAAGGTGTCAAGAAGATGTCATTTTGCTATCTCCTCAGGTTTTTAATCCATGAAGGACAGTTTTTTGTCCAGACTTCAGTCTCCAATCATTTCTAGTTGCCGTGGTAAAATCAGTCCGTTGACGCATACGCTCCGTACTTATTATAAAAGTGTTTTTAAATAAGTATATTTATAGCCTCTGTTATGAGATACACTGCTCCGTTGGCTGACAGAAACCTTTTTATACACTTGTTCAGTCTATATACTCACTCGTTTACCAGAGCTCCCAAGATAAGTCATGAAATTTCGGGGTAAATTATTTGTAGTTCATTTTCCCACTCAAGAATCGAACATATTAGTAATTTCCAGGCGACGTAAACGGATGGTTTGATTATGATTTCAGACATATCAACCAGCTGCCCATCAAATAAGCAGCACATTTATTGGGTTCTCAAGTAGCTGAAAGCTCTGAGCACCTGCTAATTGAGCATGGTTGTATTTGAAAGGGTTTGTGTCAACACGTTCAATAATAAAGCTTATATTAAACTTTCAAATTTCAGTCACATAAGCTTCAGAGAGAGGTCATTGATGGTTTGTTCTTGAGTGGGAAAGTGAACTACAAATAACTTTAAAGGACAACGAACGCAAACTTGTCCCTTTACTTATGTTTAATAGGCCTTCAGAAATAAGCCAAGTTAGCATTGACAGAAACACACGCGCCCATCTTAAAAGACGGATCTATAAATAAGATAAAGTATATGCCTTTATTTTAAAATGTCAAGTAGGATTATTTCTCAAGTGTTATTTGGAAGCTACTGAAGGTTTTGTTTAGTTTTTGTTTTTCGCGAATACCATTTTATTTCCTAAATTGCGATGTAAAATTTCAATATCCCCCCTCTTTCTATGTAAACACTGATTTTTCTTTAACCTTATACGTCCTTGCTCCTTTCGATATTGTCAAATTCATTTCAATTCCAGTCAGATAATTTATTCTAAAATAGTATTTTGCCAGTGTTTATATACACAGGACTGGCTTGTAGGCTTAATGTGACAATCACATTCAAAACACTTTTGATATCATGTCCTATTTAGAGTCTATTTAATGCACTGACCTTTATTCAAGGTGAAGTCTTAACAGGAACCATCAATTTCTTGCCGTCATCCTTGAAACGTCAAATCTCTATAATCACAGCCAGCTAAAAACGTCTGTGCATGATCACAGCATTTAGCATAGCTCTTGACAACGCTGTTTATTTTCTCGCTGTCTGGGTATTAACAGCTATCTTCTAATAAACTTTTTTATGCCTTGAAGGTATGCAAATTGGCAAAGAACCAATCATCATTGAGTGTGTAGTGATGGCTTGTGAAACCCCGCTGGAAAAATGCATAATGACTTTCTCAGACAGATTAAACTTATTTTAGTTTAGCCGGGAACTATGAAAGAGAGGTATAATTTGTTGGCGAAATGTCTGAAAACAAATATCTCGAATGTGCCTATACAGCTGCTACGTAATGAGTTTTTAACAGTACCCCTCCCGCTACGGGCCAAATTAATAGAATCTTTTAAAATAGAATATTCACTTGCATTCAAGCTCAGTCACCAGGAAACGTTTAATGAGCAGGTCAGATGCTATTGCTAATGATGATACTGAGGCAAGAGACCATTTCTCTTGACTGAGGTCGTTTACCCCGTACTCCAACATAGAAAATGAATACAAAAATGATTTCCCGGTGCGAAAATAGGTTTTTCAATCCCGCATCCCGAGACTCTTTAGCTCAATCCCGCCATCCCGCCCTACTCAGAATGTATTTGATCCCAATCCTGCCTGGTTAGAGTAGCAGTTCTCTGACTAACGTTCGTAAAGTGTGATTTTCGGTTTTTCTTCCCGCATCCCACCGTCAATTTCAAAACTATCCCGCATCCCGCCTGTCAATATGGGCAAATCCCGCTCCCGCCGAAGTGTTCTTATCCCGCATCCCGCCACCCGATGTTGGACCCTCAAAGAAGTTAAAACCAAGTTACCCTGTTGTTACATGATGCTACTGGTGTCTTAAACTATTAAAAATAATTTTATCAATACAAAATGGCATTACGGTATAAATTTCTTCGGTTGTTGTTCAAAACTTTATTTTCACCCATTTCTACGACTTTTTATTTTTTTCGGTGAGTTTGGCACCTCTTTACACGATCCAGGTTGATTCTTAGCCCGGACTGAATCACCGTTTAGAGTTCTAAAAATATAGACTTGCTTCGAGCCTGGCTCGGGTGAACCTTTCTACCTACCAAAACGCGAAGGACTGACATGGGCTAGAAAGATGGCAAACAAGCATCATTCTTTGTCTTTGTACAATGCGCACCATGTCACGGGTTATTGTTACTTCTCTATCGGTATTATCTATCTAAAAGCGATACATTTACAGTTTCGAAAGCATCACTACGGAAACCCCTCTACGGAGTCTGCATAATAAATGTCTTAGTATTAGTTTTCTAACTCTACACTGATGGATTTGTTCCAGCCTACATAAAGTTCTTTAAAATTAAAGCGCGTGCACAATTACACATTATCAGGTCTTCTTACGGCAGAAAAGCAGATGCTTCGTACACCGAGAATATGCTGAATTGCCTTTATTACATATTTTTTGTAACTGTTTCTCCTTCATCTGTATAATGCACATGAAAATTTTAAAAAAAGGCCAACATTTTAACGTCCTGATATGGGCAGAAGCAAGGTAAAACTAGCAGAGCAGTCATCCAAACACAACCTTCTTCAGGACTGACTGAAGTGGATTTACTAGACATGGCCTTGTGGACCGATTCCGGATTTAGTTGTTTCTCAGCACTGGATCCGGCCTGGATTTGGCGGTCGCTTGATTTACATTGCTTGGAAAGATCGGTTTCATATTTCAGTTTCCGCTACTCGATCATACGCGGGAAATGATTTCTTTTGGGTAGTATGATGTTGGTCTTCTACATGGGTGGTATGCTTCTGTCTATTGTTCTTCTGGCGTGTCAGGTAAACAGTTAGAAATGACCTTCTAGGAGGCAAATAGCTACATTATTAGTCAGTATAGCATAGATGTTATACTTTGAGCATTTGAATTATTTTATCTGCACATTTTTGGCTATCGTCTTTTACTTGTTCACTTTTGCAGAATCAAACTTCGCGTTGTTGTGTATAAACCTTTCTTATCCGCGAGTGCTCTCACTTAAGTTCAGTTACTGAGAGTGATATCATGCTATCCTTCTGGAGTCCATAATTTTCCATGCATAAATAAGTGGGGTTAGTTTCACGCTGCTTTGGAGCGTCAGAATATGGAACATCATTGTCTCCTGTGTCCTGGGTTTTTCGAGGAACGCATCCGGGACATCGCGGGCGACATCTCCTTTCTTCTATAACAGCCATGATGGCGTTTAATACACTCGAGACAATGCACAAAGCAAATATAGTGTAAAACGTAAAGAAAAGTTCAACGAGCGCGGTTTGTTCCTCGTTGAGTGATTCATGGCTTTCTTGATATACAGAGCTATTTAAGGACAACTTAGTGCTCCTTTGCTGGGGTTTCTCAACAACGTAGTCACCAAAACCGATTGTTGTAAATGTTATGAAGCAGTAATAAACTCTCTCCACGAGTGTCCAGTCTGTGTGATACATTAGCAACACACTATTTAAGGCAATTAAGGATATCATTGTCGAAAACAAGATCACAGCACCCTTAGTTTTCATGTGCTTCGGTTCCAACCTCTTGAGGATTTTCTTTTCGAACTTGGAGACAATTGTGTTCACCCATTTGGCAATGAGTTCGCCGATAGATTTAAACGCGAGCAGTGTGATGGGGATACCAAGCAAAGAGACAAAAATGCACAATATCTGGCCAGTAGGTGTTTGAGGAGTGATCCATCCATAACCTGGATAGAAAAAAAATACAAACAAAATAAAGATGAAATGATTTGATGGGACATCGTTTTTTGCACTGGCTGAAGAGTATGATGAAGGAAATAAGATGCCGAGATATTTTCAAGTTGGCTGGCAACAGTATCCAGTACTTTCAAGTAGTTATACTTTGACGAGTCATTACTAACACAGTTATTAAGCGATGCTGCAATATTAGCATCAGGCAAATACCCACTGTTGGTCATTTTGCGGTCATCTTCATGGCATAATAGATCATAATAGCAACGATACAACCTGTTAAAAACACCCTTAACTTAGGCTTTAAAAGCTTATTTTTTAAAAACGGCTTAGCCTGCGAACAGGCTCCCGGCAAGCGCAATCTTCACTTTTGTGCTCTTCCTCTCGCTTTGCCTGCCGAATGCGTTCTTTTCGTCCTCGCCAGGAGCCTGTTCACAGGCTAAAAGCGGCTCAGTGAAACTCATTTTTTATTAAGGAATGGTCATAAGCATGTTAAGATACAACTTTTTCCAAAGTTTTAGAAATAATCTGTAGGAATAATCTGTAGATGGGCAAAATTGAACTTGCACTAATTCATAAGACTTACATCTGTTGTTTTTGTTTGCTTACTTCCAACCATAAGACTGTTTCAGTATGGTGAACTGTCATCAACAGCTGTTTGCCGATGCCGCTAAACGTACTAAAAGCTTCGTCCTGTAAAGGATTTCTCAAGTTGCGATATTTTACCTTTCTTTTTTGTATATTAATGTATTCATCTGTTTTAGATAATTTCTTTCCTTACCAATTGTAGTTAAAGCTTGCCAGACGAAATTGACCGCAATATCATAGGTCCATTGTGGTTTAGGTTCGCTCAATGCCTCATATGCTATGCTGGAAATGTTATTAAATTCCTCGAGGCTCATGTTATATTTAGATGCCAGGAACTGGTAGAGGGAATATAGTAACTGATACTTTTCTTGCCTATCATCTTTTTCGGTGTACTCTACTATAACAAATAACCAGGCACTGAGCAAGGCCCACAGCAAGAAGCCAAGAGTCCGGAGAATCGCTGTTTTGATAAGCGGGTCCATCTTCAGGTCCGTTTACACCTTCATCAGCTGAACAGAAAAAAGGAAACAATCCTAACATGTTATGCGATCTTTACTTCGTAAATTCCTAACAAAATACAGAAAGCTGCATTTAAAGAGAATTTTGAATATTTGATAATGAGGCAATGAGGCAGGTGGCACTATTTCTTTTTCTTGCAAAATAAAGGCGTCAAGAGGATATCATTTTGCTGTCTCCTCAGCTTTTTAATCCGTGGATGACAGACTTCAGTCTCCAATCACTTCTAGTTGCCTTGGTAAAATCAGTCCGTTGACGCGTATGCTCCGCACTTAGAAGCCAAGACTACGGAGAATTGCTGTTTTGAGAAGCGGGTCCATCTTCAGGTCTTCACTGAACAAAACTGAAAAATAATTCTTTAATGATGGATGAATGTGCTTAGCTACACCTAGTTGGTTCTAGAAACAAATATTTCAAATAAACAGGATAAACATACTAGGCTTTTTAAAAAATCCTAAACTGGTGCCGTGTGCGGGGAGACAGACCAGTTGGCTAAGAGACAAGTAACCGAGGAGTTGAACGATGTCTACCGAGAAGCAAATGTAACTTAGTGGTCAGAGTGGAACTTGAACACGCGACATCTGAATTTCAAGTCCGGCGCCCTAACCACTCCGATAAGCTGTCTCTACTAAACAGAAAAAAAAGACGAAAATATCCCTAACGTTTTATTTGATTTTTCCGCATGAGTCTAAAGAAATATACTAAAATCTGCATTTATATTATATCAGCATGTTGATTAAGAAAACATGAGTTTAGCGTGGTAGTTAACGGTTACAGACTAATAAGCCGGAACACACAATGGACTCCAAGAATCAACTTGCTTGAATTAGGTATCATTCTTTTGCATACTAATGATTTTTTCATTATTTAACTTATTTGGGACAGTCATGTAAAATACTCGTAAATCAATTTATGGAAGTAAGTCATGTGATTAAAATTTCATGACAGAAACAAATGACACGAACTTCAAATGAAGGTCTATGAATGATTTGAATTAAATACATAAACCATTTCCAATATTACCACATTTTTGACAAAATTTTTAACTCATCGATAACCAGCCTTTACACTGAAATAAAAGTCGAGTTATGTTTTACATGTTCCGAAGTAAATGGAGCTTGCATGATAACTGCATGAAAACGTGAACGTTTGCCACAGGAATATCGCGTAAAGGCTTTGAAAATGAATTGCCTTTAAAAAACGTGCCTGCAGTTAGTATGCACATGAAATGGATAATATATCTACATCTTTATTGTAAAGTAAACAAAAAACACCTTGGAAGAAAAGGCGCGCTAAGAGCTATTCCAAAGCTGTACCAGACCTTCTATAAAACTCGGAAGAAACACAGAAATAGCGCGCACGCGAGCTGTTGACGCAATGATGGCGAGAGCAAGCCTGAGAATTAACAAAAAAGAAGAGGGTCTATTATAGGGGGTCGTACATTTCTTAACCACCATATTTTTCTCATTGGAAACCGCAGGGTGCTTTCGTTCCTCTTAAAAAAACTGAAACCGCCCTATTGGGACGATTATCATCATGACCGATATTTTAACAGTACGTAACAAATTCATTACGATATGTTAGCTCAATAATCGTTTTCTCCTCCATTCAGTAACCAGCGAACAAAACGTTTTGACGTCTAATGGGCTGTTCACAAAAAGACAAACATTGCTCGACATGTTTGAATGACTGCCACAAAAACACGCGAAAAACCGAAAACAGCGAGCAAAGTTTATGATTTTCCGCAACCACGCGATAATTTCTTAACCGTAAACTGCGAGTTAAATGTGACTGTACCTAAAAACCGGCACTCGAAATTGGCTTAAACCGCCAAACCGCCGGAGCAAAATAGACGCTCATAGAACACATTCTCTAGGGAGTGTTTCCATCGAGTTTCTGTAGAATTGGAAGCGTTATTTGAAGGAAATTTATATACTATTCTGCTAAAACAATAAGATTATTCGCTTTCTATTTGTATGAAGTGATAGTCGATTTCAGCTATCACCTCATAGAAATCTTAAGCTCGTACTTTGATTGTTGAACGGTCTTAGAGTGACTGGAAACAGTTTCAGCACTTATACTTTAATGGTTTAATACTACCATTCTCTTGAAGTCGTTGCTATAAAATTGTCATCAAACATACGCCCAAAGACTGATGGCCAAGATATGATGACATTAAAGTTACCATGGAAAAGATAGACAGACTTTCTCTGGTGTTTCCATAACCTTGATAGAAACACCGAAAAAAATGTCTATTTCTTAAATATCCATATCAAAAAGAAGTACTTTTATGAGCTTAATGTCGTTAGCCAAGATTTAAACATGAGGTAAAATCGACAAAAAATTGTATCAATAATAAATATGACGAATTCTACTGGAGAAGTTTTGTTTTCTTGGCCAAGATGGCTGAAGTTAAGTCGCTGTCATAAAGAAGGCGGCCTCATACATCTGTTTGCGTAATGTTAAAATTCCAAACATTTCATGATGATGCATTTTGAATCTAATAGCGAAATAATCAGCCGGGTTTAAATTAAGCAAAGTTTGAGAAATTGAAGTTGAGTTCACTGATTTCAAGAAAAAAAAACTTTAAGTAATATTACTAGTATTTCACCAATATTAGCGCCAAACTCAGAGCCCGATTAACACCTCTTGGTCTAATTATTTCTTGCAAACACATAAAAACGACTTAGAAGTGCGACATCAGTATTCAGAACACAATACTAATAATAATACTTTTATGATCTATCTAATGCACAGGCCGTTGGGCAAGAAAAAACCCTCAACGGGAAAAAATTACCTTTCTCCGGCAGTCTTAACCTACCTGTCAAGCAACAAACGTCAAACCTCCATAGCGAGCTGAAAAGCGCTATGCCGACCAAAACAATTAGCTCATCTCATTTATGCTTTCCCGCTGTCAAGCAGGCCGAGTTATAAACAGCCCACTAATGGACAATTTTTTTATGTCTCAAACTTATGCAAAGTAGCAAGGTAACCAATTATCAGTGAGTTTGAAGTGATGGTCTGTAAAACCCCACCGAAAAATACTAAATAACATTCCCAGATGGATGAAACTCATTATTTCAGTTATGTTGGGAAATAAGGAATAATTTGTTGGCATGATGTTAGAAAACAAAGATCTGAATTGTCCCTATGCAGTTGCTGCGCAATGAGGGTTTTTAAAGTACCCCTACCACTACGGGCTACATTAATGGAATCTTTAATTAAGCAATAGACCACAAGTTTTTATGGTTTATAAGCTGATAAACCACGAGGGATGTTGGAAGAACAGGAGAAGAATTCGTAAATCACGAGCGGCAGGCGAGTGATTTACGAATTCTTCGAGTGTTCTGCAAACATCCCAAGTGGTTTATCATGCCCCTAAACCATAGCAACTTGTGGTCTATTTCTTTTATATAATAATTCAGAAGACACGCGAAAATTTTAAGTTTACTGGCACCAATCGGAGCGTGCGCATTCATTTAATTATTATATAAAAAGAAATAACTGATATTCACCTGCACGCGAGCTCAGTGACAAGGTATTGTAATGTATTGTCTCCTTAGCAGATCAGAGGCCATTGCTAATGATGCTACCGATGTCTTTTATTCCGTATGCCGGCAAAAACCATAATGAATATAAAAATGGCGTTACCGGCAGTGTTAATAAGATTCTTGCAACTTTCTACAGTGTATGTTGTTCGAGGATTTATTTTCACCCATTTTAACTATTTCCTGCTTTTGTTTTTCGGGGAGTACATTGCGTGTGAAACGATCGAGAGAGAAAGCAGGTTGTTTTTATTTCGGAATATTTGAAGGAAAAATGATGATTTGTTAGCGACACCACAGTTTGAATATAAAAAATTCGTGTTAATTGACTGAAGAATGATTGTGTCCATGCACCTGCTGTTTAACTAAGCTCATCGGCCAGAGCCGTAATTATGACTTTTCAAAACTTAGAATATTCGCTTCCATTTCATCTCGGTAGCTAACAGTATGCAGATGCAATTGATTTCTCTGTGATGTTGATGTTTTCACGTTGTTGGGGAATTAAAAGCAACTCACTAATATTGGACTTAATGACTTCTAATGTGTGAAAGTTAGTGGAAGTTATGCAAACTAGCAAATTATTGTCAATCAGCAGTGACTTTAAGGTAATTCCATCGAAATAGAACTCACAATAGATTTTCTTTCAAACTTTGCCTGTTGGCTGCCTATATCAAGAGAACTTAGAATTTGAAATAAAAAAGGGGGGGTCCCCATATTCGTTTAGGAACAGGAGGACCTTCAATAAGCCCCATAACTCCTGATTATTTCAGAACCATTCACCTTACGCTTTAAGAGAGCAGAAAAATAGGGAGAAAGTTAAGCGAGAAATTCAACAATGGATGTATTGCATAAATGTTAAGGAGCAATTTGGTAAACGTTTCATGACAGGGATACAAGATGTTCCAAGCACGCAGTGTTCTAGGGCCACATTAATCTTTTACGAGTGCTAGCTATGCTCTCATTTTTCGTGATAATTTTTTACTCTGCAATAGAAATTGGTCCATATTCACTGTATAGAAAGAAGGTGATCTCTGCATTCAAACTTAATAACAAAATCGTTAGGTCCCAGTACTCGTTTCCGAGAAAAAAACGATGATTTGTCTCTCGCAAGCCAAGAGCCACCATTTTTTATATGTTGTATATGTGCACGCGCTCGTGAGCGCGCGCTAATGACGCGAAAATCGTGCGCAGTAGGGATGCGCAATGCAATTCTGAGGAATTACCTTAAAGCGATTGTCTGTCGAACATCGCCAAAAAATTATTGATGTATTTTCGTTCCATCTCCCTCCGGTCGCTTCGCGCTTCTAGTTTCCCCTTCTCACCCCCCTTTGAAGGCCTGCCACGCTAGAATAAACTCTTGACCTCTCCTTTTTCTCTACCAGACCCTGCTCGTCGCCCGCCTGATTTTTCGATCGTCCTCACTGACTGAGAGCCTTTTCCTAAGAGCGCTCTATACAAAATATGCGGAAAAAAATACAAATATAAAGCCAGAAAGTATATTTGTTTTGTTTTTATATAACGAAATAGCAGGTAGAAATCCTCATCGACTATTAGGGTGCCCAAAAGTCAAACTACATGTAGAGCAATTTATTATGGCAGAAGTAAAGAGTTGGATTAGTTGATCCAAGACATGTTTTGTTTAACAAATTAAGAAGCCTCGACTGTGCTCCGTTCTGTTGTAAAGCATGCAGGAAGGGGTAGAAGTGTAGGGAGAAACACGAGACGCAGTCGAGTGTTTCCCCCTACTTCTTGAGTGCTCTACCGTTTCCTAAGTGCTTTACGACAGAACAGAGCACAGTCGAGGCTTCTTTATTTGTTTTATGATAAAGAATCCAATAATTTCGCCACCCATTATTCGGCTGAGTTTTCAAACCAAACTTTATTTTCCAAACGAGTTAAAGTGGCGCCAGCGTGCATCTGTTCTCTGATAAAGCACGCTAAAATAAGCCGATCACAATCATTGCTAGAATAGTTCAAATTATTTGATTGGCTAAAGAGACGAAAGCTGTCAATCACAAACTGGGCTTCAGCTAAGCTTTCAGTTTCGAGAGGCTTTCAAGAGAAGAACGATGCTTTCAAAGTTCGCTTTTTAGTTTGATTTTTAAATAAGGATCAAAAGGTTTCTGGTCCAGAGGAATCCGGCCGTATTGTGGGTCATGAAAATGGCAAAGTTTGTGGATCAAAATGCGAAATGCTGAGTGGCATTTTGAAAGAAACTACTGTTATTTACGGATTGCAACTGGCGTCAAAGTTGGACAGACTAGACTGCTCCCACTGGTTCTGCTCCGAGTACAATGGAGAATATCAGAACAAGCTTTCAACTGATCACTTTGTTGAGGTTCACTTCGCTGAGGTGACCTGAGATCGCTAGTAAGCAAACGAGCGTTACTACACTACATGTAAGGTAGATGTTGTTTCAGCATTTTTCCAAAAATAAAGCTTCTCATCGTTAACAGAGACAGCTCAATTGGTGTTTTCTGTCGTTGTTTTACTTCTTAACTACGGTATAATTTCTGCCTTCGTAGCAAATATAAGGTCTTTTATCGAAGCATTCGCTAGGTTGAGAATTTGTTTATTTCGCTAAGTGTTTTGTCGGAATCTAGCAAAACTTATTATTTTAGTACAGTTTTAACTCTACTGTTGTTAGCAATGGTCTCCGTGCAACCATATTTGCTGAAGACAAATAGCTCGTTTCCACCGCGTTTTTCTAAGTCACAGGGAACGTTTAATTTGGGTCAAATTTGTCAAAATTTCGAAGCAAAAATTTGAACATCAACCCGTGCTTTGTTCTCTGATAAAGCACGCTGTTTCAGCTAATCAGAGCGCGCGTTATATAGAAACTTTATTGCAATAATGACTATGGCTCAAAGAAAACTTCCCGAAGTCTTCTGGAGTATCCAGTTGTTAATTAACAACAGTTGAAGTTTAGTTACTTGTCATACCGGGGTTAAGGAATTGAACGTGATATCGAAGTTGATAGAGTTCGGACGTTGCCAGTGACCCAGATTTGGTATGGGCACTGGGGAATTATTGGGAGCAACTTGGGAAAACCTTTAATAGATTGGTACCCTTCCATAGCCGGGGTAGTAACTAATGATGAAAGAGAATAAAGACAAAGCTACCGGGCTTGTGCCTATACTACAATTAAATATCTTTTATTCACATTTTCATGATTACATGTGTTGTCTGCATGTAGTTTTTTTGTATTTAAGGATGTCTACATGTAGAGCATGTTTCACATAAGAGCTTCAGTTTTGAGAGCAACGTAAAATCGAGATCATTTCTACTGGCATGTTACTGCAAGAAAGGCGAGTAATCAAAATTTAAAGCAAAACCTTTTTCAACCGATACGACTCGACAAGTCAAGGGTGTCAATTGTTGCCCTACTATGTGTACCGGCATTATGTACAGAGATTTCGTGAAAAAAGATGGGTTACTTGATAAACGTTCTTTCTCCCATGTGATCATGACTCTAAGCAAAATCTGAAGTTTGCTATCCAATGTTTTCAATTAATTTCATTCTGTGATACCGATCCCATACCTTCCTTCTCGAATCCGGCATTCTCCATTCTAAAGTGTGTCATCCCTGCTTCACGCCGCTCTGGAGCCTTATCTAGCTCATTTTCCGGGCGGCTCTGCCTATTTCGAGGAACACATCTGGGACATCGAAGGCAACTTTTTCGTTCTTCAAGAGCGGCCATGATGGAGTTTAACACACTTGAAACCACACACAGTCCCAACATGCATTGAATGATGAAAAATATGTCAAGGAAAAACAAAGTGGTGAATTCCTCTCTGTTAGCTGGTTCATCTTTGTTTAGGTCATTTTCGCTGGTATTTATGAGCTTTATAGAATGCGTGGGAATTTTATGAGGAATATAGTCACCAAAACCGACTGTTGTAAGTGTTATAAACCAGAAATATACTCCTTCCACGATTGTCCAGTCCCAAGAAAACATCGAATACGATGCATACAGAAATAGAATGGCCACCATTATTGAAAACAAGATCACGGCACTCTTAGTTTGCACTTTTTTCGGTTCCTCCCTTTTAAGGATCTTCTTTTCAAACCTGGTGATAATTTCGCTGACCAATTTTGTAACAAGTTCGCCGATGGATTTTAATGTGAGCAGTGTAACGGGAATTCCAAGTAAACAGACGAAGATGCACAATACCTGGCCAGTGGGTGTTTGAGGAGTGATGTATCCATAACCTGCAGAACGAAATAAAACCTAGCTTTATTTCAGGAGTAGGTTAGCAGGAAAGAAGACACTCAGACAACGTTGTGCTTGTTTTAAAGGCCTGGTGAAATTTAACTCCTCGATGGTCATGTTGCATTTAGATGTTATGACACGAACAAAGGGAGTAACAAGTAGTTACCTTGATTTGTTACGTTTTGTTATTAGTGAGGTGGCTTAGGGTGATTTTAAGGCTAGATCGTTACAGAGTGGGAGAAAGCATGAAATATGGCACAAAGAATCTTGTTGGTATAAGAAACAAATTTAGCCTGGGAGCCACGTGATTCGATGATCGGGGGTAGCGGGGAAGACTTGTCATTTCAATTCTCGATAAGCTTCATTAGCATGAAAACGAGGCTGATAAATCAATCCATAGCTTTTATGCTTTTGATCACCAAATTAAACCAAAATACGTCAACAGCTTGTAAATTAGGTTGTGTGGTTCATTTAGATAGCCTTA
>Ga0126338_10000354_pt1 | contig 23565 bp, 15 predicted proteins | sample OrbCmetagenome_2_FD_92529 | JGI IMG/M metagenome (GOLD analysis project Ga0126338, IMG submission 92529) | Coral microbial communities from Petempiche,Puerto Morelos, Mexico - Orbicella C C metagenome | ecosystem: Host-associated > Invertebrates > Cnidaria > Coral | place: Petempiche,Puerto... | reverse complement strand
GTGCGTTTTGTGTTTGGTGGTGGGGGGGGGGGGGGGGGGGGGGTTAAGCAAGATACCATAGGTTAGCAGCAAATAGAGGTGATATTGAGGGAGATGGGGGGTCATGAAAGATACCATTGGGTAGGTTGTGAAGGGAGGGGGGCCTATAAAAGATACCATGGGTCACTTGTCAGGGGAGGGGGGTGGGCTGTAGTAGAGACCATGGGTCACTTGCCAAGGGATGAGGCGGGGCTATAAAAGAAACTGTTGGTATCTGGATAAGGGTGGGGGGCTATAGGAAGAGACAGTAGTCTCAAGTTATTCTAGTGGGTCCCTTATATGTATAATAGTTTTGACCACTTCCCTTAGCTACTTCAATTTTTCCAGGTGATGGCTGCAGCATCACAACCGATGACTATGCCTTCGAAAATCTCACTCTTTTGCAACAAATCAATTTCAGAGCTCTGTTGTTATCAGCTTAAATAAACCTGGTGTGCCCAATCGATGAAAACCAATAATTGATATAATCTATTCTAATCAATATAATCAAATTAATCAATTAAAACTGGACATTGATGAAAAGCAATGATCAAGAGAGTTGTCAGAGTATCGATTTTTACTGATTTTCATTGATTGTTAAAATTAATTTTTTCAGTTTTACATGTACATGTATTTCAGTGGCAGCAAAACAACATAATGCTCAAGAGATTTTCTTTTGTTCATGATGAAAACAAAGAAATTCAAAGGAAATTTTGAATTGTTTGAGCCCATTTTCCTTTACTGACTACAAGATACAACAGCTTGAAACATATCAAACTACAGCTCATTTTTTAATTGGGTCGACCGTCTGTTGTTATCCCACCCAGAATGCCTCTTTACGGCTACCGATTTTCTTTTCCAGGATAAGTGATTCTCCTGTTGTCACAGCAAATCCATACTCATAGAAACCTTTGACTTCTCCCAATCAGTATGACATCCATGCATTATATAGAGATCACTCTCTTTCAGTTACCTGGGAGTTATGCACGTAGCCGGCCTGACACACATGCTGTCTCCTCAAGAGAAAATTTAAAGTATCCTCTTTCAAGACTCATCGATGAAAAGCGATACAATTAATAGCAATATTTTCATTGATTAATCAAGGCAATTGATAATAATCGATTAATAAATCGGTTAAACTACAAAATACAGGGCCACTTTGGAAGGTGCATAAATTTAGTGGCTCGTTTGGCTCATTTGGCTTGGCAGTGGATAAAAGAATGATGAATAATCTTTATATGTGTTAAGACCTAGGTCTATTTATTTAGTGGCTTGTTTTGCTTGGCAGTGGATAACAGAACAAGGAATAATCTTCATATGTGTTAAACACGGAGCAAACCTATAAAAGGCAAGAAGATGCCACCTTTAAAGCACTTTGTTGGCTTTTTTTGAGTAATCATTATGGTGGAAAGCCAAAATAATCGTCACACAATAGTAGTGGCCTTTTTTTTCATTAAAACAACAGTCATTTATATAGAATAATATAAGGTATGTAATAAAAATACAGTGAAAATAAAACTTACATCAACACTTTGGAAGATGCCTTTCAAAGAACTAGAGAGACAATCTCAGATAGTGCAGAGTGTAATTTACGACTCTGATGCAGTAGTCACACAGGTCCTAACCCCTGCTGTTCTCTCCCTTGGTAGTCAACTAGGCTTTTTCCCCTTTGCAGAATATGAGCGGACAAAAACTTGATAAGACATAATCTTAGCAGTGCGTGTTTCATGTTTGTGTTTTGCCCAAAAATAACTTACAGCTCCTTACAATTACAGTTTGTCAAGACAGTTTTAAATTTATTGTGGTATTTTATCTTGAGTTTCGTTCATTTTGTAGCATTACTTTTCATGCCAACATTTGTAGTTTGATAATTTTGTTTTCCTTGCCAAGGTATGCAACAAGATACCTTTGTTTCCATGAAAATACAAGAAAGATGTGTATTTTTTTAACTCACTGCTGGAGATAAATGGAATTTTACAAGTTAAATATCTGCTGAAAAATCGAAGAGGAACGATTTTGTTTTATTCAAAATGTAAATTTTCATTTCACTGATAAACAAGAACTAATCTAATTATTTAATTATTTCCAGTTTTTGCGTGGGTGCTATGGTATCTGAGGTTTCCACCAAGTTTGAAAATGTGTAATTTGCCTAGCAGTAACCACTTAATTTCAAAATCTAATTAAGAATAGTGCATTCTAATTCTGCTGCCAGCCGAGTTGGTGTAAACAATAAAACCACATCAAACTAATACACAATGCTATCGAGTAATATAACCGAGGAGCGTTTCAACAAGAAGTATTGAAGGTATAGAGATCTTTAATTGACCAAAATCATATCCCACATCGGTGAGCGAGTCACCTTATTGACTGATGAAATTAATTAGAGGTTTCAGTAAGTGCCACAGAGTCTGTGGCAATAATAGCGAAGTTTCTTTTGTCACAAATTTACTACATGTAGTTTTACATGTAGCTAATGCAGGAAAGTTTTGGCTGAATATGAACTTTGGGCTCTCTTTCATAAAAGAGGAAACAAACAAGCTGCTAAGGAGAAGCAATATGTTCCCATTCTCGATTTCAACCCTGGCAAATACACAATAGTTATAAAACAGCAGACAACATTTCTTGAATCGAGCTAGCGAAGATTCCAGAAGATAACACAGTCACAGTAATGTTTTTTGCACTAAAAGGAGAACTGATGTTACCTGAAATATAACTGCTATCCCCAGCAAAAACAAGGGCGTGATATCACTCATTACAAAAAATAAAAAAAAAGCGTGCATCTGAACTCGAGAAAAGAGTTTATCACACTAGCAATGCTGGAATGCATGCGTCTTACATGTTATGTTCTACCACAAGGGAAAGCACTCAACGTTCCTGGATAGTCCTGTATGAAATGTATCTTTCACCTAACATATAGTCCACTTTGACGCTAACTAATCTGCGTGCGTGTTTGGAGCAAATTGCTTTTGTTCTTAAGAGAATGGTACCACAGGGATAGCATGAGATTTGCAAAACCAGACATATATTTTTGTCACGTTATCAAAGAGAGCAGAGTAAGTATGACATGTTTTGCATAATGCACTCGGGTACCTACCCCACCCAGCCCCCCTTCCCGCAAGGCTAATTGATTAATTAAAATTAACTAATTAAACAAACATTAAAGTTTACACCTTATGGCGTTATGGTGTTATTGGATTAGTGCCTTGAGTAGCGAACAGCAACCCCCTCAACCATCCCAATAGTATACTCTGCACTAAAAAAAATGAATTCTCTTTGTCACTTCATGGAATATTCAAATTTCACTGCTAACTTAAATAACAAAGCTGATGTCTGCAGTCAATGAGCTACCTGCTTCCATTCATCTGAGCATGTCGTGAACAAACACAAATCTCGTAAGAGGTGATTTTGGTTAGCCTGTGAACACAGACGGATTTTGGTAGGATATTCAAACTTATTCAGATTTATGAGCATCATGATTGTGCAAACATAATGTAAATTGAACAATACCGAGTTATTCCTCAAACTGTTCTATACTCGGAGCAAAGAAATTGGAAACAAAAATTACTATGAAGAAAACACAGAGAACTTGAAAAATGGCAGAGTGAAATTTCATCTGAATATCAACTTTACAAAAGAGAAGGAAGACTCAAGGCTGAATGGTCTGAATGCAATAAAAACAAAAATTGTGTTCGTAAAAGACCGACTGTTCTCCAAAAGTGTTTTTTGGTGTGAAATTTTGTGCAAAGTTTGAAGTTGTACTACAAAAACAATTTCTGTCAGTCGTTGTGAATCACTCAAAGTCAGACTTTCCTACCGTAAATCGAGAAGCAGATAGTGAAGATATTCATTAAGTGTATTCCACACACATTCTTTCAAATACAGCAATGATCAGAGAGGTAAACTCGACTGAAATTGACTCATTTTTTACTTAAAATTGTTCAGAGAGACACACAGGATTACATGCTATTACAGCACCGAGCTACAAACAGCCAAACAAACTCTCACAACTTCAAAAAACTCAATTGAATTTACTTACAGTGGATTTCCTTGCCATTTAAAGGTGAACAGAGATACAAACTTGCGTAGATTAGTCGTCTATGGAAGTGTAAAAAGGGCGAAAGATTGATGATTACCGCTAATTTGTTCACGAAAATAGATCAACTCAAAGCATTCCGCCCGCTGTGGCGGTCCGGATGAGAAAATTCCGCTCACTCCAGGAACCAATCAGATTGCAGGATTTGTTGAATTCCGCCTGCTCACAAGTTGAGAAAAAGATAAAATACATTACCTTTGCAGTCTGCTTGAATCTGGGTTTTTTTATGAGGTTTAGTTTCCAAACTTATTTCTTAATTGTGTTAATCCACAAAGGAGCAAACACACTCCATTTCCTTTTCTGGCATCAAAAGCATTAGACACAACATTTTATAAATTTGAGTAAACAGCTCGAATTCATACAATACACTTTTGAAAGTGGACGAAAAAAATTATGAAGTTGAAATGGAAAAAGTCAGTTATCTTTCTCAACTCTTCTCCTGAAGCTATCATTCATTTAGTTCAAAAGGTATTGCTTACTTCTAGAATAAAACGGAAAATTACACCCGTCGCTCCCCATGAACTTTGAGTGCAACGTGCTAAAATTAGCCTGAGTGAATAAGCCGATTAAATGGGAGCATTGGTCATCCCTTGGGATTTTTGATTGGCAGGCTGAGCACCTTAGTGGCTCAGCCTCATTACATAGGGTGCTTTCCATTGTGCCAAACTGACCAGTCAGAGATCAGTGGGTATACCTGAGGAAGATGGAAGGACATTTTCCAATTAAACAGGGCCAACCAGTACGAATGGCTCTTGCCATTTTTGATGTCTTTTCCAAATTCCCTAATTAGGGCAAAGAACTGGTTTGTCAAACATGGAATGGGGAATTTCAGTCGGAATATTCTGACTGAAATAAGTGGACCACCTCCAGAGGTGATCCCGAATATTCCAGTTGGAAGAAACCGAAACAGGCCTTTCCACTTGAATTCCAACTGAAATTTCTGGAATCTTTGGCATAATGGAAAGCACAAATAGGCTCGCTCTGTGTTTAAGGACATTTGTGCCAATTGTTTCTGCGCATCCTTACTGTGCACACAAATTCACCCGCCATGTCATGCATCAAGCGCACACTAAGTAATAAAATGAACAATTATAGGGCAGATGACCATTGCTATAGCTTTGCCTGGATTTAACAATCTTAGATGTTCGGTGACCCCTATTTTTCTTTTGATGGATCATTTTCTCTACCGATTTTCTTCATTTAGTGAAAAAGTGAAGAAAATCTATTGATTAGAAATTTGAATTTTTTGCAAAATGCACCATTGACTTCGTCGGTGACCCCCAATTGTTTTTGTATTTCTGAAACAGGTAACTCATTATCTGACTGCAGTAAAAAAATTTAAAAAATCTAAAACATTCTATCGAGTGGAACGTACATTTTCGCGCAAACGTCCTTAGGTCCGAGGTCTAAAAATTTAGTGGCTCGTTTGGCTCGGCAGGCGCAAATGAGCCACACGAGCCAGCTTGTTTGGTGGATGATTAAAAGAGGCCCTGCATTCTGTGGTTTAGCCGATTAAAATCGATTATATTGACTATATCGATTGCCTTCCAATGATCGATTTTCGTCGATTGGGCACGCTGGGAAATAAAATATCTAACCTTACCATTTGGTATCTGAACATCTGGTTCCGATTCGGAGTTCATTAGACGTAGTTTTGCAAGCCCATAATTCTGTCGGAAGAAAATATTGTGATAGTATTTCAATCTGGAAGCACGAGACAGCAAACAACGCTCGGAAATACGACATGTTTGTAGTACTAAACCCAAAGCGGCCGCCATATTGGAATAGCTTGGAACCTCTCGGCCCGGAAACACTACAGAAAGGAGCGCGCGTGGCTTGTAGATCGTCTATTACAGTTACATGACGTAGTTACTTTGAGGAAACTACTGTGGCAAGGGGCTTTGTCACTGCAGTCCTTTTACGATCTGCTGGTTGGTCTGTATGAGTGAAAACCGTCATCATGTCATTTAAAAAATTAACTATCGCTTCTGTGGACTGCAAGGGAAAGCGCATTTTGATTCGGTAAGCTACGTTTTTGCATTCTGTGGGTATCATCGTTTCCAAACTTCGTGTACTTACAGCTTCAGATATGATCCGGGTTTAGAGTGAACCTAAAGCTTTAGACTTAATTTGTACTTCCTTTTCGGAAAAAATGAGAAATGCTATTTTTATTCGACAGAGTGGACTTCAATGTACCCCTGAAAGGGAAGGAGATTACGAATAATCAACGGTACGTAAAGTCGTGCAGCTAATCATGTATATGCACGAAGTAAGCAAATAATGCCTACCCCACCCTTCAAACTACAGTTTACGTGGGTTTCGAGGAGGTTTCTTTCTCTAGGTTCTGTTTGCTACACAGTCTATGGCCATCATATGGTACACTTAAGATAGCTGTAGGGCCGCAGAATTACCGGCGAATTTAGTTGCTGATATCTGACACGGCAGCCGTTATAGGCACTGCTTTCCTCTGTTTTCCTCATGTACACGTGACCAAGGTCACGTGGACACGAAGTGCATACATTCATACATACTTTATTTGTCATGTAGGTCATAAACTCATTAACACCTGCATGAAATTGCCAGCGACCCACCCCTAATTCCCTGGCATTTTTTGGAATATTTTAGAGCAAGCGAAAGTGCAAAAATAAACCATATGTGTAGTAACCACAAGATCAAGAAAGCTATTCCACATTCAATTGCCATTTTTCGACGTACTACGGATGTGCTGCATTTAACTGGGTTCTTTTGGTTACAAAGAAAAAGCTTAGAATTGCTGGGTTCTTTGCATTGTCACCTTTTCTAACATACCATTGTAATACATGTAAAAGACTAAAACCATCAATACACTGTGTCCAATTATGAAGAAAAACAGTACAGATAGCGTGGGCATTGAGCAAATAAAATGATCTCTGTATTGATGCCATGTTTGTTGTTTTATTGCAATCCTTGTGCGTGCACTGAATTGCATTAGCAAGAGCGCACATGAAAACTGTGTTCAGCCACCTTAACTCCAGCATAGAATTTTGAAGTAATTCATTTAGCTCAACTGGTGTTACACAATTGAAGTCAACTTTCAGCTTTCGTTTGTTGCACCATTTCTTGAATTTTTTGATCCCTCTTGAGGTGGCTTTCTTCATATTTTCCAGCTGAGCTTTTGCTTCTAATTTGTCCAAATCCTACAACGCCAAATCTGAGTTTTGACCGCTAATTTCTTCGATTACTTCAGTTTTCGTTCAGCGGTGATTGGCCACATGTAATAGAGGATATTACATGCCCGCCCATGGATATGAATTTTATCTTTGAGTGTTCAACTCGATATCTCACTATTGATATTGAGTTGAACACAAGAAGATAAAATTTGTATCCACAAGCAGACATGTAATATTCTGTTTATTATATAAACATACTAATGATGATGTTTTTGACGATTTTCCGAAGATTTCCGACCACTTTCCGAAGATTTTCCAAAATTGTTCCGAAGGCCAGACAAGCGCTTCTGAACATTTCCGAACATTTTGCGAAGATTGCTGAAAACGACCAAAGAAGATCTGAAGATGTTTCTATCTTACATCAACAAATTTAAGTGTAGTTAAAGGGACAAGAGAAAAATGTTATCAAAAAGGAATGATATCTTCACAATGTGAAAGATAAAAGTAGAATGATGAAGATGTGATTTTTTAGTAAAGGGAAAAATCCTGGTATTTCACTGGTGTTCATATAATAAATTGATATTAATGTTATGATCAAATTATCTCATTGTATATATATCAGCATGAGCCAGATCAGGGTATTAGGCCAGATTGAAATAATTGGCAATGATTCCAGAAGTCAGAGTGTTTATTAGGCATCGGAGATTGGAGAATTCTCCAGTAGCTACACAGAATTCTCCTGCTAGTTTGGATGGCCTGTACATATTTTTTTATTCACTCGTACAGGGCACGAAATTTAAAAAAATCTGCAAGTCACCATTTAGCAACTATTAAAGTGGTAAAAAATAGTCGCCAAATGGAAATTTTTAGCTACCAGATGGGAACTAGTTCAAAACTAACAAGACAATCTGAGATCGTAAGTTGGGCTGTAGCTAGAAGTGCTACTACGACCGAGTGTTGATCATTTGCGGTGTGCAGCGGTTCTAAGAATGGCATGTGTGATACGTACCTTGCTAATAGATGCATGTCTCAAAGAAATATCATGAAACTGAACTGAAATATATATTTCATCATCAAAACTTGCTTATTTGGACTGACTGATACATGAAAGTGAAAGCTGTGGTAATTGTATTGAAGTTGATTTGAGTTGTGAGTTCACTTATGTTTTAGGGGAGATTGTGGTCACTGTCACGTTTGGTATTTAATAATTACACATAAGACTTTGCACCTGAGTAACAGAGTGCGTAAAGCCCTACAATACAGCATTCACTGTTCATTGCAGTTATTTCATATGTATTAATCTGCACTCCTCTGAGTTTATAAGTGTCATCAAGTGAGTGTTTATAATAGTCTGGAAATACTGTACTAAGCTCTCAATGGATGGTACATCTAAGAGGGGGGCGTTGGCAGTGCATTTTACGGTTTTTCTGGTTTTGCCAAGGAAGTTACACCCCGCAGTCACGCTAAAACTGTAATTCCAAGGGACCATTAACAGTTATAGGAATAAATGACAAGCCTAGTCTCTTTAGCAGCAGTTATTTGGGTCATAGCAGCTGCCAAGCAGACTATGAAAAGCTAAAGATAACATCAAAGCAAAAGACTATTTTTCAAATATCACGTGGCGGGGATAAAATCTTGTGGACTTTGACCTTAGACTGTGGACCAACCAGTTTGTATAGCTGAATTGTGAGATGTCTCCCCTTTTCATTGCCGGAATAACATTGCGTTCACTCGCTGTGTTCAGGTGGAATAAAAGCAAAGGAGAGACTGTTTGGTTGTAAAATATACTAGTTTGATTGTAAAATGAGGCTGCCATTGTGCGTACACACATGAAAATTCTGACAATGGCAATCAAAAAGTAACTTCAGTTTCTTTTAAACGAAAATCATCTAAAATCATTTTATCGTGCAATTTGTTTCTAGTTCCACATTGCTATAGGTCTGTGGAGCCCATTTACACAAAAAATGAGCTTTTTAGACTACGAAGTGTTCTGCACTAATGAGGGAATACGCAGAAAGAACTTCAGAAAGTAAAACAAGTTTAGGTAAATTAAATAACAGAAAGAGAGATTCTGAAGGCTACCAAAGCTTTGTTAGTGAGGGCTTTTATTTTGGTTTTCGGTTTTGGACTTATTTCTTGCGGTTTTGTGGTTTTTGACGAGTTTTTACATGGTTTTTTGGTTTCTAATAGGCCCCTACGCCCCCCTCTTCTAATAGTGCACATGTACCAGAGGGATGGCTTCTACTATATTCGTCTCTTGCATGAGAATCAAATATCTTATAACTCCCATTATTGCGTTCGACAGGACGCATTTCTAATCACGTAATGCATAAAAATTCGAGACCTGTGAATCTGTCTATCTATCGGGAGACACCAATTTCCCCCCCCCCCCAAAAAAAAATTCTTCAGGGGCAAATGACGTCATGTCTATGCTCGTCGCGTCTCCATGTGTTCATGGCATCTCCATGTGTTTATCTGCTGTTACCGGCAAGTTGCGTGTTTGAAGTTTGAAGTTAGAGTTAATGGCGTAAAATGACCTTGTAACTAAGATTTATCGATGTCTTCACGAAATGTGTACGACTTTTAATCGGGGCAAACACAAAGGTGCAGTTCGGCTGCTTGTTGTCCACTGTCTTGTCTTCGACCAAAAACCAACACTGCTTTGAGCGGAATAAAGCGATGGAGGAAATGTGTTGTTTCACTTTGCTAGCTTTGATTTCTGTGCACAGAATATATTACTTTAACTTACCGAGTTGTATAGCTCGGTAGATGGCCATGATTCGTCATGCTTATAACTGTCTTACCGAGTTGTCTAGCTCGTTATAGCGGGTTAAATGAATGGAAACAGAAGCCGCACATTTAACTAGAGAATGTTGCTATGTAAACAAACACCTAGAGAGAATGTTCAGCTAGTTAAACGGCTTAGTGAATAACAGTTTATTTATTTTACATGAATGTAAATGATTATGTTGTTCTGGTCCCGTTTAGTCTCAGGTCATTGAAAGTAAATTAAAAATAACAAACAAAACTTGGCATAGACGCAGAGCCTGAATTATGAAATTGTACAAACCTAACCGAATTTCCCTTCGGGCCAATGAGAAGATTTTCATGAATGCAAATCGAATGGGAACTTTAAAATTGCTTACAGGCCAGAGTTTAAGCTTTTTCTTTTGTTTGCGTTTTGAATTCATGCTGAGTTTATCTCAAAAAATTTTTTTGAAGGCCTACTATTTTTGCAAGTCTACAGAAACTGGCGCCGTCATGCAATGTTTTGAACAACAAAACGGCCATCGTAGTCTATACAGGGGACCTCTTCGCTGGCATGGACTTTGATACCATGATATATCTGTCTGTGTAAAACCTCGGTTGTTCATGAAAAATGTTTATTTTTAGCAATAGACAGAGGTTGAAAGTCAGCTAATTAAATCATTTAAGGTACATATATGAAAGTGACAGTGTCAAATGCACTCATGATCTTTGATTACTGCTAGTCAGTATAGTAGATACTGACACCAACACATTCTATTGTCAGAATAAATGAAGAATAGTTTTGTGACAAGGGTGATTCAATGCCCTATCTTTAGACATACTGTCTGATATCCCTCAATTATCAAATGACAATGATGTAGATTACCCGTGCAGCATTCACTATAATGATGATGATGATGATAATAATAATAATAATAGATTTATATAGGGCTAAAAAAATTATAAAATATTCTCAACCTCTTTACAATGTAAGACTAAGATTACGATAAAAATATAAGAAAAATGTGTTTAAAAATAATGCAATTGAAAAACATATTTTAAGACTATGGCATACTATATGCTAATTTAAATAAGTAAGTTTTTAACTTTGATTTAAAGACAGTCGGGGTTGGACTTAGTCTTAGTTTGTTCCAGAGAAAAGGTCCAGAGTGTGCAAAGGCATGATCACCAAAATAAAATTAATGTCCTGTGTTTGGTTCTGGGAACAGCAAGGAAGTTATGGTCTAGGGAGCGCAGGCAATAAGTTGTGTTAGTCTTTATGTGTAAAAGGTCTTTATATATTCAGGTGCTTGATTATTAAGAGCTTTGTAAACAAGAAGTAACAGTTTAAGCCGAACATGATAAATCCCAGGAAGCCAGTGCAGATCGTACAAGGCAGAGGTGATTTGATCAAATTTGGATAGGTTAACAATTAGTCTAGCAGCTGCATTAGTTTAGTTTATTAGTTGTCTTTAGTCTTTTGCCAAATTCTGTACAGGTCAGAGAATGCTTTACTGCAAATCTTGCCAGTATGGACTGACATAGACATTGTAGTGTCAAACCAGGAGCCCAGATTGCAAACACTTGCTAGAGGTTGGATAGTGGAGTCAGCAACGGTAATGGAGTCAATTGAGATTTTTGGTAACTGATGGCTGGAGCCAATAATTAAAAACTCAGTCTTTGAGTCTTTGATTAGTAGACGCTTATGAATTAAGCAAGCTCAGACATTGGAAATACAGGCTTCCACAACCACCAGAGCGTAATCTTGAGACAAAATGTGAAAAGGTCTCTTAATTTGAGTATTTTTGAGCAAAAATTCCTCTTGGGGGTTGGAAGGGCTATGTGATTGGTGAGTGTGGGAGTTATGCATGTGCATGTGTCACACCAATCACAGTGTGGGTTTTATCAAAGAACAAATCAAAGAAAAAAAATAAGATGGTGTATACATTAATCTGGAGAGGTGTCAGATTACTGTAGTTTTTCAGTCAAACATTTTATGGCTTACTATTTAGCTGTCTTACCATTACTGATGTAACATCGTATGTACATCATTAATTCCCAGTTTCTCTCTTGCTGTACATCGCAACCAAAAAAACTTGTCAAATTAACCAAATCATTACTGTAAACAGCTCCATGAATGCTCCTATCTCCAACACTTCACAAAAAAATAACTCTTGCATGCCTTGCGTCTTGCGTGCCTATGTTTGGCCTTATAGCAACTGCTTCCTTTATCGTCCTTCCCTCGCACTCATCTTTCATCTTACCTAGAACTTTTTTATTTCTGTCACTGTAAAGCATGTGTTCTTTTAAATAGTAAACAGTTGCTTGTGTCATACAAACCAATGTCTTCCACCATGTCTCTGTAAACGTCTTCCGTCTGGATATCTAAGAGAAGGCTGTCTGTGTCTGTGTAAATAAGCACACACTTCGACTCATACTTAGTTTTCAAGTACAGTGAAACCTCTACTAAGCGGATGTCCTCGGGACCTTCCCAAGTGTCGGCTTAATAGAGGGTGTCGGCTTAATAAAGGTTTATTGTGTAATGTTTGTTAACAATTAACATTCAACGGTTCCTCTGTACTGTAATAAAGTTTGAGGTTGTTAACAAAGCTATCCAAAGTTCAAGTTCATCACCTTTTATTACAAACTTTAATTTGTTTGTAATAATGCCCTTTCCATACAGCAACGATAATACAAGTACATTTAATCGACTATTTCAAGGACATAATCCAATGCCACGTTGTCAATTCAGTCCGGTTTCCGCTTAAGGTGGCCGAACACAGTTTTCGCGCACGTTTTTGCTGATGCAATTCAGCATGCGCACAAGGATTGCAAAAAAACAAACATGCCATCAATAGAGCGATCATTTTATTTACTCAACACCTGCCCTACCTGCGTTATTTTTCTCTATAATTGAACCCAGTGTATTGATGGCTTTAGTCTTTTATTACAAAGATATGTTAGAAAAGATAACGATGCAAAGAACCCAGCAATTCTCAGCTTTTTCCTTGTTACCGAAAGAACCCAGTTAAATGCAGCACATGTGTAGTAAGTCAAAAAATTGCGATTGAATGAAAATTGCACTCGGAAATACGCCTTTTACTCGAAAACCCCTCATTAGAATTTTACGAAATTTGGCACGAAAATACTTAAGGAAATAAGTAACTGGAGTATTGAAAATAATTGAACTTTAACAAAGGAAATTCTAGATATTCCAGTGAACCCTCAATAAGGGATAATTAAAGATCTCTGCTAAATTATTAGCAAAATGGTGTTAACTTGTGAGAATCGCTACAAGCTTGTTGCATGCAAATTATAAAGAAAATCTAATAAAATCTAATTTCTATAAATAAACAAAACCGATTTTAAAGGCCTGTTTATATTTATTCATGTTGCCATGGTACATACGTCAGCTTAACCATAAAAAAAAAAAACAAAGTTTGTGTTGTTAACTTGCTTGCTGCCATTTTTGGCGACTGAGGGATCAAGGGTTTTAGAGAAAAAGGTGAATGAACACAGGTATCAAAGACTGTCTTCAGCCACCTTAATAGAGGTTTTCAACAATAGAAATTAGCCAAAAACTATTTATTTTAGTGTCTGCGTCCGCTTAATAGAGGTGTCTGCTGAATAGGGGTTCATTATAAAGGGAAGTATAAGACGTTAATTTTGGGACCAGGCTAAGTATCCGCTTAATAGCGGGTGTCCGCTTAATTGGGGGTCCGCTCAATAGAGGTTTCACTGTAATTATAGAAAAACTCATGCATCAAGATCTTGTTGTTCTCGAGAATTGTCATACCTGTATAAACAGGCTTGTTCAGGAGGAGCTTGCTTTTGTACATGTGTATGCCTCCCAAGCCATTTCCAAATGTCTCATGCCTTGCAAATGAAGGGCTGGCCACCAAACGATGTATCTTGTCTGACTCCCAGCTTTGGACAATCTTTATATCGACACAGTTTCTCAAGTTCTCCTTCACTTTGCTGAACACCGAGTTGTACATCAGTTTGTAAAAGTTACCTCAAAATCATTTTTTGCTTTCTTCCTGAATTCAGTGTTCATCGAAATGTATGGCTCCATCCAGTATTCTTGTTCGAACTCAATCGCTCTGTGCACCTTTTTCAAACGCAGCCCTAGTTTGAGATAAAACTGAAGGTTCTTGTGGTGTGCCACATAAATTTTTTGTCCTCTAACGTCAGCACTAGCTTCTCGCTGGTTGGTGGGTCCAATTTCAAGTCTTCCATCAAATGCTTTGGGTAAACCGACATCAACTCCTTTTCTGTGACCTTTTTCTCTGGCACAAGTGGATAGCTGCTGTGTTCTTTGTGCAGCTCTTCAGGGTACTCCAAGTCTACCTCTAGTATCCACCCCTTCTTTGAATTGTCTTTCATTTTCATTATTTGTTCTTCTGTGGGCAAGACACGCTTCCACTTAAACCCCTTTTTGGTAGTGGCAAGCTCATCGTCCAGCTGTAAAGGGTATTGGCATCTAAGTAAGTTTTATAATTTATTGGTTTGCCCTGGTCATATCCTTCAACCAGGAGGTTGTTTACCTTTGCATAACGCTTGCTCACCATTGAGATGCCTCCTCTCATTCCTCTCTCAATGAAAAGGTGCATGTCTTAATGATTCTGTCAAGAGCTCAAACTCCACACCCAAAAGTGTCGGATAAATTTGCGCTCACTGGCAAACATAATAAGAACGTATCGTCCATACATACAATTTTAGATGACAAGCAAGTCGCACACGCGATAGCTGAAGGGTCTACATAACATTTACAGATTGGTAACACAGTTGTACTTTTGCCAGTCTTGAAGTGAATTGAATGAACATTGTCTGAATTGAATGAGCACTCTATGAGCATTGTATGAGCACTGAGATATATGGTTTACAGTAGTAATAATGAAGTCAGGGTACGATTTATTTGCAGTTTTCAGTTTTTTATGAAGTTTTGGAATTGTGCTGATTTATATTTTCTGTCAACGGAAGAGTGGTTGTAATTAAATGATCGATAATCGTTTTGTCAGGGTGAAGACAATACGAATGTTCATTGATGACAAGTATACGGTTAAAACAACAAATAAGTTTTCAGTGAGGTAGTTTATTAAGCATTGCCAAATATCTTTAAAGATAACAAGGTGTCGATTTCAGAGAGAGAAACTTGTACTTTGTGGCTTTCCTTTGCTGTTTGTAGGATCAGCAGAGTGCTTTTAATTCCAGCTTTTAAATGAAGATTTGGGGTGGATTTTGGTTTATACAGTGCTGGATAAATTTGCACTCATGGGCAAACTCAAAATAACATATCTTTGATACATACAATTTTAGATAGACAAGTGGGTTGCACACGCGATATGAGAAGTATATGGTTAAAACAACAAATTAATTTCTGGTGAGGTAATTAGGTATGGTTTGCACTTGGGAAAAGTTTTCATCTTTGCCGTCAAAAAAAAAAACAAAAATTTGAAACCGCAACCAGAAAGGAAAACGGAGTGTCACACTGGTGGGAGATAATTGTCAGGAAGGAGATACTAGATACCAGGTTGTCTACCCACATGCTTTTAAAAGACATGATATTGATCGCGATCTAAACCGAAGCAAGTATGCGTCCCATTGAAGGAGTGCTCATAGTTATTACAGTGATTCTCCATGTATTTTTTCAGCTTAACCTACAGCAGTTTGTTATCTTTCACTTGATGTACGAACAATGGGCAGATGAATGGTTGACTCTTTCAGCAGCGACCATGATCAGAGGAAGAAATCGACATCGACAGTCATATCATGGTAGACAGGAGCATACTGTGGGTATTCCACGTTATCACCGTGAAAACCTTGAAAACCTCGAAATTGTGCAGGATTATAATAAAAGCCACGTCCGCTCATGATGAAAGCCCGCGAACTAGAAGCAAACTCCTCGCGTATATCGTCTTTCATGTTACGCTGACAAGCGTTGACAGTTACCGCTGTGATTCCCATTTTTTGGCTCAACTTGTTGAAAATCTGCCTGCCCCACCCAAGCACTATGGCGTCTTTGATGTTTTGCCGGTTCGCAAAATTTTTGCCAAAGCAGAAAACCTGCGGTCGCACTAGGCAAAGGCCCACAATGACAGATTTCCACCGCAAAGTAAACAAATTCTGGCAAAGATTTCCCAAGTGCAACCCACACCTTAGCTTTGCCAAATATCTTTAAAGATAATAGGGTGTTGATTTCAGAAAGAGGAACTTTTCCTTTGCTGCTTTCCTTTGCTGTTTGTAGGATCAGCAGAGTGCTTTTTATTTCAGCTTTTAAACTAAGATTTGGGGGTGGATAACACACTGTAACAGAAATTCCTTTATTATGTATTGGAAAATTTAGAAATTAATCTTTCTTTTGGGTTGGTACATTTTGCTGACCCTTAGCCCATGGGCTAACACAATGGACCTGGTACATGAACTACTTGAATGAACTACCAATGGACTGCCCTAAATGTAAACCCCTAAAATTTCTAACACAAAGGTTCTACAGTTTAGTTTAAGAATCAGTTTGTCTGCTTATGTTCCAATCTTCTAGGAACAATTTTTAAACATCATCGCTTCTGCATGCATTGTGTGGCATTTATTCAGAAGAGCATCCCAGCTCAAGCTTGGCGAACCATAATTTATAATGCGCTGGATCCAGCCGGTATTTTTCTGTGCATAGCTTTCTAAAGGATTTAAAAAAAAAAAGGCTCTAAGTCTGCATATACCACGAAAGGGACTTTCATCTGCTTATGGTGGTTTGTGAAACACACCTTGTTCTCTTCCTCTTTTGGCAGCTCTGTACTTGGTGGTCTTTTCAGCAACCCTTTGCATTTAGGTTTGTGCCTTTCAAGTAGATCCATTCTTTGGTATCCATGCAAACAACGTTCACAGAAATGTTTACTCTCATTATGCCTGTTTTGATCATACAAGAGAATGCTAAACCTTTTTACATAGTTGTAGTGTGTATTTTCACCTTGCTGGATAAGTGTCAAGTTTATTTGTGGAACAGCGCCGTCTTTTTCGCTGATTCTGTGAACAATAACATGGTCATTTTCCCAGCCAAACACATTTATGGCAAGATCTGGATTTTGCTTCTTGAGTTTATCAGTTGTGAAACCGGTGTTGGAAATTCAATACCTGTGAAATTAAGACCTTTGTTAGTTGGATAACTCCCAGGTCTTTTTGGATGTCTACCTTTTGGTGCTGGGAATATACCAGCACAAAGTGCCCATCTAAGACACTGGTTGTCTCTGTTTTGGATGTTGATGATTGCTTTCTTATTTTGTTACTTTTTTGGAGAGGAAAATAGCTTCCTCCACGAAATGGTCCATATTGATTAATACCAGTGATCGAGTGATCACTGATTGGCCTTTCAGGTTAGATAAAGTCTTTTATTTATTAACAAATGCATCCAAAATCCCGTCAATCACCCAGCCTGAACCTCTTTGTGATCATGCCTCTATTTCATCTTTCACTTGATCAATGAAGCGGTTAAAGGCGTCGTTTATCATTGTTTCATTCTTTCTGTTAAGAATAACAGGCTCATTTTGTTTGAAATAAGCTCCATGTATAATTTTTTGATGATTGAGAACTTAACAAGTAGCCCAAATTGTGTTTTAACACTCACCAAGCGGGCAATTTCATTTTCAGTCAATCAGTAAATCTTGTTTTAATTTTTTTTTTTTGTGCAAATTAAAGAAGATCAGCTTTGTATGGGTAACCTTCTGGAACAGTCATTTTCCATACATGAAGCCATTCACTAAAATTATTTCTAAGCAATTCAAAATCAGTGTGTCTCTCTCTCACAGCGCTTACAGGCTTGATAGGCCTCTTTTGTCTTTTGTTTTGTTCTTATGAAATTGGTCCATAGAACAATTCCAGCATGTCAGATGAGAATCTTGAGGCGTCCATTATGCTGTTCATACAAAGGCAACATATTTCTTCAGTAGAAAATAATTCTGTTACCCATTTACACACGCCTCTTTCTGTTACCCATGTTAACGGGGGTTCTGTTACCCATTTTAATTTTACAAAATAAGACCCCCAGGGGTGATTCATTTTACAGAAAGATGAATGTACGTACTAGTACCCTTGCAAAGGATTTCATCGTGGATTTGATGGTCGGTGCCTTCTCTGTAGTCACAATCCTTTGCTGCCTGCCTTAGTCTGGTAGAAAACTGTCCAATTGTTTCCCCAGGTGCTTTTAGTGCTTTCAGCTGTCTGAAGTAGTGCCTTGCATATGTTGTGTCGACCTTTGGAACAAAGTACCACAGCTTTCTTATAATCCTTCACATCTCCTGTGTTCGGGAGAGTGTAGAAGATGTCTTGAACATCTAGTCTAGCATACATGAAGTCACTTTATGGACCGAAAAGCACTGGTGACTAGCCTAGTTTTTTCACATTGACCTAGTGGCAGTCAATTTCTTTCATGAAAATTAGTTTCTGTAATAAAGGTAGAAATGCTGTTATGGTTTCAGAAACTTGAGAATTTCTTGTTCTTGTTTATCTCTGTCCATTGTACGTAAGTTTGCTTTATAAATTTGCTTTCCTCACAAGTGTGTTAGCAATCTTGTTCACGATAAAAGTATGGCATCAATTTTATCCACACTCAGCTTATCGGTCTTTCAATGAAACTTGTACCACATTTACAAAGAGACATAGTGATAAAGGACAGTAATTTGTCAAGTTACCATTTTTATCTATTTACTTGCAAAGCATGGTTAAATAAATTGCTGTATGTTTTCTTAGTACATATCTTCAGATGTGATGATCAATCGAGAATAAATAGGAGTGACATACAATGCAGACAGCCTAGTGTTTGGAGTGTTTACTTTAACTTTAACACACTTCCTTGCCAAAATGAAATTTTCCAGAGGGTATGGGGGGTGTTCATAATACTCTTGGAAATTCCAAAGTAGGCTTGAATTCTGCTGCTCTCTCATGTCCAGTCTGTGTTCCTCCCCGAGAAGAGATGGCTGGACACGTGAGTGGCAAAGCATGTCTGTGACTTAAATTCATAATTTAATTCATGCAGCGCTCCCTTGCTGGAAATGTCATCTGATTACAACCTGGACAGGCACACATGCACTTACAGCTTGAAACATTTGCACATTTGGCATTCTCATGTGTAAAAAAATTGGTCTTAACCTATTTTTATTTATTAACCAGGAGATTGCATAAGCAATCTATAAGGTTTTAGTTGTGGTGCAGATTATGCAAATCATATGCAAATGATGTCCTTCTATCATCTGTAAATGTTTTGGAGCAATTCTGCTGACCAGTAGACAAAGCTCCTGAAATCGTTGCATTAGGCAATATAAAGATCTCTGAGTCTTAAATAACCACAAGAACAGCTTTGTGAAGGCTCTGTAATTCTGAAGCTCAAAGAAGTCAATGCACTCAACTCGTGGTCACTGCTGACACGAGCGCTGGGTAACCAGGCCACTATTACACAATGTTGTTGCATCCTCTTTCTTAAATACAACATGACACAAGCTCTGAGCGGCAACAAATAAAATGAAATAACAATCAAGTGTAAAATAAAGAATGAAAGATGTTTACAAAGGCAAATTTAACTGCCCTACACAAAGTCCATCCTAATGTAAAATGAGAATATAACGAAGTAACAGTTCTGCTTGACTGCACCCCTCAGGGCTGGCAGTAGTCTTTGAAACGGATCGGGGTCCTCTGGTGGATCTTCTTTCAGTTGGCTGAGGGATCTCTGAAGCTCTTTGAGAGGTCCCTGGTCGTTCTGGAGCCGTGTCCTCAGGTAAAGATGTGCCCGGCTGAACTGGGTCAATGACTCTTTGGGACTGGTCATCCGTCAGATGTGGCTCATCTGGTTCCCCTACATGGCTATTGATTGCAGGACTCTTGCATTGTTATCAAATCCTTCCTGTTTCCCCTGAATCTCTTCCCTTCAATATCAACTTCATACAATCTTGGCGCAACTTCCTGGAGACATGTTGCTTTCTTCCACAGCTTCTTTCGATCTTTTGGATCTGGCTTCATTCTTACTATATCTCCAGGCTTGAGCTCTTTTAGTCGTTTGGCCCCTTTGTTGTAGTAGTGTGCTTGTTTCTCTCTTCTTTGTTACAACATCCTTGGCAGGCTTTGGAAGCTTGGGTTTCAGCAATCTTGCTGAAGTTGGGAGGAGAGTCCTGGTTCTCCTTCCTATCAGCCTCTGTACTGGCGAGGAATTGAGCCCTTCGGTTGGAGTATTCCTCCAGTCGAGTAGAGCGAGGTAGGGATCCTTGTGGTCAAACACTGCTTTCTTGAGGATTCATTTGGCCGTGTTAACTGCTTTCTCGACTTTTCTGTTTGATCGAGCATGGTGTGGAGAGGATGTGATATGCTCAAAGTCCCATTCTCGAGCAAATGTTTTGAAACAATATGGCGTGCCGTTATCTTGTAATATTCAGACATTATTTTACTGGGGACGGAAAGCTGAGTTGTATACTAGCTGCCATATCTGATTGATTTCCTAATATAAAGATTTAAATAGAAAAGTTGTGTTGTGGTTTTCTTTAGTTATCAAACAAAACGCGAGTCGCCAGTACTCAATTTTTGGTCGCATTGGCGACCAGTGAGTCACAATTTCAAGCCCTGTCTGTCTTATCCAGTGTAAATAGATCCACAGGAACCTTTGACCAGGGCCTGTTGGGTACTTTCTGTGGCATGAGGGGGTCTTTGGGTTGCTCCATGCAAAATGAATTGCATGTTCCGCAAGCAGAGAAATGGTCCCTGATAGCTGCAGTCATTCTGGGCCAATATAGGATTTCCCTTGCTCGCCGAATGGCAGCCCTCAATGCCAATGTGGCTTGCGTGGATTTTCTTAAGCATCTGTTCATGCGTGACTCTGTTCCCTCTGAAGAGTATTTCATCTTGTACTGTCAGTTCGTCTCAGTAAGAGTAAAATGCACGGATTTATGATGGGACTGCTTCTCTTCTCTCTGGCCACCCCAGCTCAGTAGTCTGCTTCTGCTGCTGCAAGACTGGATCATCCTTAGTTTTCTGTTGAAAATCTGCAAGACGCTCTCTTGTCACGGCAAGATGTTCACTCATGTTGACTTCCTACTGATTGGATGAACTCTAATTCATTCTGTGAGATATGGTCTGGTACGGGTAGGTACACCCTGCTCAAGGTGTCTGCTATGTACCTCTCTTGGCCTTTCTTGTAGACAACTTTTAGCTGGTAGTACCGACCAAAGGGGGTATCAAAGGTGGTGAGTCTGCTGGAGGCTTCATCTAGCGGTACCTGCCAGAACCCACTTTTAGCATCTAGTACAGAGAACACTTTTGCTTTGCTAAGGCTGGGGGCAACTTCTTCAATGGTAGGAAGAGGATAGTGAGGTCGCTTGATGGCTCTGTTTAGATCTTTGGGATTGATACATATTCTCAGCTTGTTGGGCTTCACCATTGTAACCATACTTGATACCCAATCTGCTGCTTTGCTCACTGGGGCCAGAATGTTCCCCTCTACTGTTCTTTTCAATTCCAGTCTTAGTGACTCTCTTAGGGTAACAGGTACCTTGCGGGGGTAGGTGTATCACTGGTTGTGGTTTTGGGTTGATCTCTCTGTGGTAAGGGTTTGCAAGGCATCCAAGGCCTTCAAAAACATCTGCACATTCTGTCAAGATGTTGTCATCAAGGACTGTCGTCAACGTTGATGGCATATACCGGCTGTCTTGAGTTGTCATATCCACATGATGGAGGGAGTCTTTCACCACAACTTTTAAGAAATCCAACCTTGGCATGACTCTGCACTCAGAAGTGGTCTCAAATCTCCGTCAACAACCTGGAGCTCAAGGACATGGGATGAACCATCTCTTGTGCACTTGAGTTTGCACTTCCCCACTGGGTACATAACTGCTCCTTTGTACATGGTTAACTTGACCTTACTTTTCTCAATATAAAGGTCATCAGGATCTCCCATAACTCTTGCATAGTCCTTCAGTGGTAGGAGGTTACAAGTTACTCCACAGTCAAGCTGGAACTTGACATTAACATGGTTGTTTACCATCATTGTTATAAACAATTGACTAGCAACTTTATCAACTCTTGGTTTTCAGTGATCCGATTTTGTGAGTGACCATGTCAATAGCAAATTTGTCTTCCGTATGATCTTCTATTTCTACCAGATGGAGTCGTTTGCCTGTTTTTGGTTGTCTTGTTTCCTTTGTTCTGCACTTATTTGCAAAATGGTTTGAAAGACCACACTTCTGGCACATTAAACCATAGGCTGGGCAAAGGTTCTTGTTCCTTGGATGTCTTCTGCCACAGAATTTGCAATCTATCATCAGGAATTCACTAGGCAGTTTTTCGGGAGTTTTCTCGGTGTTAATGGCACTAATTGATTCATTGGTTGTCTTGTCTGTTTTTATTTGCTTCAGTTGGATTTGAGTGAGTTCGGATGACCTGACTTTCTCGATTGCAGTTTCCAAGGTTAGCTTTGCATCTCTCGGAGTCATTCTCTTACTGAGGAATCTTGTATTCCAAAAACGATCCGATCGCGGATAAGTGACTCTTCGAGTGCTCCAAATTCACAAGTGTTCGCTAAGTTTTTCAATGTGGTCACGTAGTGGTCGATGGACTCACCACTGTCTTGATTTCTCGAGAAAAATACATAGCATTCATATATTATATTGTTCTTTGTGGGGCTGCAAAACAACTCGAACTTCTCCAAAACTTTTTCAATTTTGAGTTCATCACCTTCATCATCCCATGTGAATGTATTGTAAACATCGACAGCCTCTTTGCTGATTACAGTAAGTAGAGTCGCGACACGTGTTGGTTTATCTTTCTTTGCTATGCCAGTTGCTATTTCATAATTGCTCCACTTTTGCTTGAATTTCTTCCACTTCTTGGCTGTGTTCCCTTGCTGGAGTTGTAGAGGCTTTGGTGGAGGCAGGCCAAATGAAGTGGCGGCCATGTTGGAGTTCTTACATAGCTTATTTGGGTTTCAGTTTGTGGTGTTCAGGAGTTCATGCGAATCTTTGTGAGTAAATCCTAGGTAACCACTTTTCTGACACCATGTAAAGATCTTCGAGTCTTAAATAACCACAAGAACAGCTTTGGGAAGGCTCTGTAATTCCAAAGCTCAAAGAAGTCAACACACTCAACTCGTGGTCATTGCTGACGCGAGTGCTGGGTAATCATTCACAGGCACATGTATCGTTCTACATTTCTAGGTCAACATCTATGTGACCGCGATTGTTGCACTAAAAATGAAAACTTGTTTTGTTTGCTTTCTGGGTATAGTTCATTTAACATTTCTATTACAATTCTAATCTTAACCCTTTCACCACCAAGTATTTCAGACAGAAAGTACCCTGGACACTGGCTTTTGTGATTTTTGTGATTATTCCTTGAAATGCGCAAGTTCGAAAAAGTGCAATTTTCACATAGAAGAACGCATTTTTGTATAAAGCACACCCTATATCAATTTATTCATCAGAAATTTTTCTTTCATTTAAGGTAAGTTATATGTCTATAGATACAACACTGACTGAATTACCACATTCTTAATTTAGTCAATATGAAAAACCACAGACTAATGGTATTGCT
>Ga0126338_10000353_pt1 | contig 23579 bp, 12 predicted proteins | sample OrbCmetagenome_2_FD_92529 | JGI IMG/M metagenome (GOLD analysis project Ga0126338, IMG submission 92529) | Coral microbial communities from Petempiche,Puerto Morelos, Mexico - Orbicella C C metagenome | ecosystem: Host-associated > Invertebrates > Cnidaria > Coral | place: Petempiche,Puerto... | reverse complement strand
TAGGCAACTTGTTGTTGCCCGGAGCCAATGACGAAACCAGCTTCAATATCATCAATAGCTGTGCGAATCTTTAATAATAATAATAATAATAATAATAATAATAATAATAATAATAACAATAATGTAGGTCCGTTATACGTGCATACATGAAGTGCTTTCCGGCTTGGACGAGAGGCTTGATCGGCACGTAGTTCACGATAATTGCATGTAGAATGCATGGGAATTGCAGGGCACTCTTAATTGACAGCGAACTCTCGCCAAGGTTCGAAACTGTGTGAATAATCTGTCAATTGTAGATATCTTCAGGCTTTCTTTCTTTCTGGAGATTCCTTTGCTCCTTAGTGCGAGGCGAGGGCGATGGAGCTTTGTTTGTTGTTCTGTCGCAAACTTTGCCCCTGTCATCGTCTTCACCCACGAAATGACCCTGCGTGAATATTACTTTTTCATAAAATTAAAAGAAAACAACAATGCGTGCTTCGTTGCACATCAATATTTGGGCGCACTTATAGGCTATTTATTCTTAAACATGTCCCTCCTTTATTTTCATGTAAATTATTAACTCTTCGATCGATCAGCAATTATACAACGTTATATTTCTGTATGCGCCCTTTGCCAGTAACTCACTCACCACCCTGGTAAAATCTATCATTTCAGTCGGAAACAATGACGTCTTGAGAAAAGTTCTATTTTTGAGAACATTCTAAATTTCCTGATGCCGAAAAATGTCACCCCGGCCAAAGTACACTTTTTTGGGACAAGTGCGTGGGAAGTCACGATCAAAATAATACTTTGGGTCAAGGATCATAATTATAAGCGTTCCAGATCATGGAGATCTATTCAATTCTTTTAAGAATTAGCAAAGTAGACGCTAAGCCATCTCGTTACGCTGCCTTTTTAGCCTTAGTTGGCTGATGGATTTATTGCCGGGTCTTTAGACAGGGTCGTGAATTGTTTATATTCCATTTAACGATGTTTATTCAAGTTCCACCTTACTATTATGAGTCACACTAAGCTACTCTGCGGACCATTTTTGCCATACTTGATCTAAATCGAAAAAATAATACCAAGTGTATTGTAATACTGGGACAGAAGGGAACCAGACAAATTAAGCTGGATTACAGTCTTTCTCCTGGTAATAGCCAAACTACTTTTTTTCATCATCTTTGCAATAGGCATTATTATTCTTTCAAGTACAGTATGGTGAGCGTTTCTAATTGTGAGAACCGAAATATTAGTTGGTCGAAGCTGTGCTCACCTGGTGCTTTCAGCCGTTCATCATGTATCATGGGACAACGCCGAATTCTCCGATGTCCTCACTGAGGAGTTCGATGGAGGGAAGACAGTCTGGCTTGTCAGTGATCATTCAGTGTTCTTTGCCTTGGTCTGTTTGTTCATGTCACATAGATCATGATCTTGACTCAAATCAAATTGATTACCACACGGGACCCGTTATTGAGATTCTAGTAACCGGGATGCATGGTATTAAAGAAAAATAAAAGAAGCCTCAAAGCTCGCGTGATTGACTGCTAAATAGAAAAATAACTACCCTAGGTATAATCCAGAACACTAATGATAGGCATTCATTGTAGTTCTACTGTAAATTGTCCTCAAAAACTAATCAAGAGATGATACTACCGAAAAACGCTCCATGTAGAGGTTTTTATGAACCTTCCTTTTAAGCACTATCAAAGAAATACATGTTGTCGGTACACCTTAGTTTGTCCTTCAGATTCTGATGAACGAAAAGATTTGATAATTTTCTAAATCCCCATTACCGTTTAAATGCTAAAATAATTCAAAATGGCCAGTCATGATTATTGATATTCTGATCATCTCGAGAAATTTTCAAAAGGAAAATTAGTAGTAGAAAATATATCATAATTAGTGAGGAAATGCTTAGATGGTTAAACATAAATGTGATGTTACGGTAAGTCCCTCCGAAGAAGCCCCATACAAACTTATTAACTATGTATAGCAACAAATATTTTAATTGAGACCTTAATTAATAGAAAGAAAAATAACCGCATACACTGGCCACCAGAGAAACTGCGCGTAGCAATTTTCAACCCACTACAGCCTATTCAGAAACTAGCTCGTTGGGCTGTGACGAGTCTTTTTGACCACGGTCAAATGGCAATTGTTGATTTGAGTTACGACCCAAAACAGGGTATAGAGGTCCACTCACGTTAACGTAAATGCGACTAATTAAATTTAACCGCTCTGTTTATCCTTGTGCCTCAAGTTTATGAAAAAAAGACACAAATTCAAGTTCAACTGAATAATCACACACTAGAGTTTACGCCACAAGGTTTGAACACCCTTGTTCTTTTATTAAAGTATGCTGTGCAGTTCAAAATACAATACATCATTTGATAGGATAAACATGCATTTACCGTCTAAATCATAGAACAATTAACGACGAACAGCACCAGATGAAAATACTATTCGGTAACTTTCTTTTGAATGACTTCACACACAACGTTTCATGCTCAGACTGTCACGGTTTTGAAAAGCTAAGTGCTAACAAAATTTGGGCTGGATCGTTGCAGAATCCAGTCTGACCTTGAATGAAAATTAAGCCGAGCAAGCATACCGAGAGGGATGAGGTGATCTTCATTCAACGAACTGTTTTCCCGAGGAGTATATTATAATAGCAATTTTAAAGAGTCAAGCTACTGAATTCACTCGGTACTAAACAAGTTGATCACCTGATTGATCGAAATAATGTTTCCTCATCTAACAGGTGCAAACGCTTGTAACTTGAGCAAGATCAGTGTCCGCCATAATTATTATAATTTCTAGCCTCTGAAATTTCACTGCTTTTGTCTTAACTTGCAAGAAGAAACTTTTCGTAAACTTTAACACACACCCACTGCGAAAATATGGGGAAAATTTGTGGAAGTGTTTGTTTGGAAGAAGGGGATTGTCATCTAGAGATATTAATGGAGCAATAATCGAGGTGGATCGCTATAAGGCAAGGTGTTGGTGGTTGCTGTCTGTCGACTCCCGTATGTCAGGAACATCACGGCCTAAGACCATGTTCAGATTAATTGCGATAACAAAGTGTAGTTTAATTTAGCTAAACTGTGCAAAAATTGATGATTAAAGAAATTAAAGCTTAACTTGCTTAAATTACTGTGACGTGTCGTTCAGCATGGTTTGCGATGGAAATACTGAGCAGACCTAAAGCGCAAGAAATTTCACTTTTAACCACAAAAGAAGCCCAATTAATTCGAGTGCATGCTTGTATCCGTAAAATGTTTTAAAAATTAGACACTCGAATCGAGTGGTTGACTAATTGACCAATTAGTCACCTCTCAGACTTATATACCACGTTGAAAAATCGCGAATTCAGAAGGACAGGCGCAAGTGTAGGTTCTCGCACGAAGCCAAGAGTTCGGCGATTTACATGTTTGTACCCATTTGATATGTCTTGTTACGTAATCACTCCGTCTGTTCGTCTGTCTGTCTTGCGTTAATTCTAAGAAGGCTTATGGCCATGGGTGATTGACCCGCCGTTAGAAGTCTAAGACACATGAGCTGATTAAATCTCCTTTCCGGTCCTTTTTTGTTCTTTCTGATCGAAGCTGATCTCGAACAAGTGCACACTGTGATCTAGATCAGTCTGTTGTCTCCAATTAGTGAAGTACAATGGGTTCGTGTAATCCCCTTTGTGGGACCGAATGTTCTCAGCTTTACTTTTCTCCCATGATAATGAAATCGGTCTTGGAGGCAACAGATGCAAGCACTCTGTCAAGGAGTGTTCCATTTAGATTTCATCTTCCGTTGTTGACAAATCAGTCTTCAAGGATTTTCGCGTTCAAAGATGATCAATATTTACATTGCCTCAACATGTGCAAAATCCATTAAGAAGGATTTCTAAATATTTTTAGCTTTTGCTAAGCCAGGGATAAAATTCAGGACTCTTTAATGTTATCACGGAACCGTAGTTGTATTGGCCGAATGGTTAATCGCACAAAAGCATGTCTTTGTCGGTCTATTGTTGTGTACCTCAGTACGGAGACTAGAGTAGCTTTCACAACAGTGATAGCGAGTGAAAAGATTAACAACCACAATGCCAATCAATCTATCCATATTCGCTAGTAATACCGGTAGGGATTGTAATTCGACTTCAACAGTAAAGAAACATAACGATTGAAACGCTTTCTGAACGGAAGTAATACTTCACTAAGCTCATCCGAGCAGCGTGTAATTCCACTTTGTTCTTCTCTTTTTTACGACCAAATCAAGGGCTGGCCATGTAAGTTAACTTCGAAAAGAGGCCCACAGTGCAAGCCTTGACTTATAACAGCGCTGATTACACACAAAATCCCCCTGGAAATAATTTGAGCAAAAAGTATGACAAGCATTCTAATCCAAAAAGTTGGCCTGTTTACTTGGGGTAACCATGCATTCTTTTCGCAAAAACAAAAATTGTGTCGGAAGAGCTTTTGCCGCAAGACTGTACTACTTATATTTTGTCACTGTCAAACTCAATTCTACTTTAAGAACTAACACCCGAAATCAACAGACAAAGTCTGACCTTGATTAATGCTTTTTTATTTGCCAATTTCCCTGCCGACCTTAATGCACAAACAACTGAGCCTAAAAGTCAATAAAGTTTCTCAATTTTGAATAAACACAAGCGTAATTATCCCAGTCATTTCTGAATCTTCTTGACGTCCTGGAGAACAAAAGATAAAAAGGTTGTTAAAGTATTCTTTTCCAGTCGCCTTTCGAGACAATACGAACAAAAACGAATTCACTCAATATGTTATTACTTGCACAAAACAGATAAAGCTAGATAACCAGACTCTTTTCACCCTGTTTCACCTTTGATGGCCGAGCCATTTAAATAGTTCAGCTGATAAAACAATCTTGGCACAAAAGCTGCTCAACGATGAATTACTTGAATACACAAGCCTTTCACTGCTTATTCTCTGCGAAACTGAACCAAAAACGAAGGGTTGATTGGTGGAACTATACCAATGACTTGTTTCATAAGAAAGATCTATCCGTAGTTTGTTTTCCTTTCGTCCGTCTTTAATTGCGGCGCCGAGCTTTGTGTAAACAAGCTTAAAAGTGACCTTCTCTACTAAAGTTCAACGCTATTTATTGCAGTTGACATATCGCAAATATTTAGTGATTCCTTTACAGGCACGTGAGCCATTAAAGGTTGACCTTTCTGCTTGAAGCCAACTGCGCTCAAGCGTAGAATCAACCCAAGCAGGAGCTAAACGATTCCCCCGGCGGGTTTTCACAGCAGAGGTTGATTAAATGCACATTGAAAGTCTTTTAGTTCGTGTAAATCCTTTTTACTGTGCAAATAAAAGTCTCATTACCAAACCAGATGCTAATTTAACCACGCCAGGAATGTTTAGTGCGGCTTTTACAAGACAAAAGCATATCACAAGACTAAGCTATACAAATAAATCTGTGAGGCATGAGCAACGAAAAAAAAAGATTAAAAATTGACTTGTGGTCTGTTGGACACTTCATTAAAATCGTCTGATCTATCCCTTAAAATTCCAAGACCTATGTATTGGCCATGGGGGCTAAAGTTTATTTTTAGATCTACCAATACGATGAGAGATAGGGTTTTAAGTTGTGAACAATTAACACACAGCATTCTTTTGATTACAACATGGTGCAATCAATGTTCCACTTTCAGCCATCACAAACCATTTACAATCTTCTTGATTTCGGCTCCAGCTTTGATAAGGAATGATGCGCAGTCGAAATTCCCCCCACGCACCGCGAAATCCAGCGCGGAGCACCCTTGCGAGTCCAGTAGCTCCACTTCAGCCCCGCAATCGAGCAGAAGTTGAAGGCATTCGAAACTTCCTTCAGCGGCTGCGTAATGCAACGCTGTCAGTCCAGACGGACTCTGGTGGTTCACATCGATTTCCTCTTTATGCATGAGTCTCGTTAACTCTGCCACATCGTTGTCGGCCACCGCAGTGAAGAATACAACTTCAGGAGCGAACGAGACGCTTCTGGTTCTCTTGACACCTGCTGGGGGATCCGAGAACACTTCCTTGCTGCGCGTTGGCCTTTTCGAGTGCATCCTTGCCATTTCTTGACAATCCGGTAGAGACACAGTTCTCCTCAAGACACCCAGGTCTTTTTCGCTCGGCGGCCAGTTTATTTTATGCGTAATACTGGCCTCGGAGTATTTCCTTGCCTTGACCCGGCCGTATCTTTCATCCTTCAGCCTCTCTACAGAAGGCGCAAAACCACAAAAAGATTGTCGACGATAGCCGTTCATCGCGGAAGAGCTCTGGAAGCCCTCGTGAGCAAACACGTCAATTATAAACCACCTGAGGCGTTCGTGTAAGGCTATTTCGCTTCCACTTGATCTTAGAGTTTCTTGATGACAGAAATCCTTGAGAAGGAGCTCTGAGCTACAGCAAAGTTGATTCCAGGCCAAAAATGCGGCTTGAGTTATCTCATCGTCTGATAATCGTCTGGTGGACAATATCAAAGAACACATCAACTTGCCTTTTCCTCATGCGCTCTGTCTAGTTGACATCATTTGTCAACCGCAGTATTTTAGGCTGCATTAGTAGTGCGTGACGTCATTGGCGCTAAACAATACGTGTGTTCCTGGGTCAAACACTATTTATACCGCGGCCGCTTCATTAATTGGCGGGGTTTTCCCTCCCACGTGGCTTGCAAATACTTACTTAAGCTGAACATGACTGACCAATGCATTGTGAAACCGCTTTTCACCAGACTCACCAAAGTACACATAAGCGAAAAGAATAATCAGAAATATTGGCTTAAGCGGAAATCGCAGGCAAAGGCTAAATGCAGATGATTTAAGGATCATTATTTTCTACAGAAGCCGCGGATAAAAAGCGAGAGAAGTTTGTTTTTCACGGCATTTGTCTAAATCTCCCTGCCCGCGGGAGGCCGAGGGGGATCAGTATATCTGCGTTGCAGTATGTAGACTAAACAGGTATATGCCACGCTGAAAGGGTGCAGATTTTGAATGTGTAGTAGTGTGAAAATGCTGCTCAAGATTTATCTATTACTGGTATTATAATGCTTCCAGCTGAGGCGTAATATAGGGTGCAGACTACTGAGGTCTGATCTGAAGTAGGACGTGGAAAAAGATCTATTTTTGCAAAACGATCCGACAAGTTATGATGAAACACGAGCACACACCATTCCGCCTCCTCCCCACCCGATAATGAAGAACTAATCAGGAGGTTGTCTTGCTTAGCCAGTTGGCCTTTATTCTCCGACACTCACTGTCTGTCTGTCGTAACATCTTTCTGGGTACTTTGTGGTTTGATAAATAACCTCAAAATTTGTTTGGCAATCGCTGCTTGGTGAACCCTTGGTCGTAGTATACAGTTAGACTATCTACATTCATTTTTCCTCACTTCCAGTGTTAATAATACTAACTAATAAATAGCTAATTCTCCAATGTTAACTAATGTTAAGTGTTAACTAATACTCCAATAGATAAGATACAGGTTGCGTTGTTCAACAGTCACAGTAACCCATAGATGATATCCAATGCATACATGCATGCATAAATACATAATCTCCTTTCGTGCCTAATTGACACATGAGGCCGTCACTGATACGGTCCAATGTTACCTCCAGCTACCCATCTCTGAATGTGGCTCTAGGTCCAGCCAGCCTCTCTCATTTCTTTTGCCACTGATCTTCTCCACGTCAGTTTCGGCCGTCCTAGCGATACCTAATAGTGTTTGATAAACATGTCGTTTCTCTTTACAATGCCAGTACACTATCAAGTAGACAGGTACTGACAATAAAGAATAGAGTTAATTACTAAAGGGGATTATAGTTTTCCAGCTTAACCGTACAACCTTTTCTCCTATCGTGTGTAACTTATGTGTTGCCATCAGGATGATTTTGAGATTGACACAAAGGATGGAGATGTTATATGAGCTATTTTTGCCATTTGTAATTGTCCTAATGTAAACCTCTCAACTTTGTGATATGACTATTTCTAATAACAGATAAGGTGCAGGTTGTCTATTTAACAATTAGACTATCCGATATAGATTTCTATCGCGTGATAGTTGAAGAGGGTGCAGCTGACCCGAGTCAACTATCACGCATAGAAATCGAGAGTGAATAATCTTATTGTTTTAGCAGTTAGATCTACTAGTCGTTCAAAACTTCAAAATCCTCTTCACATGCAGACACTTCGAAAACGTAAAGAAGCGGCCGCCATTTTATTGACAACCGCACACACTGGTAGTAATAATAATAAATTTAGTCTTATATAGCGCTACTTCTTCAGAATTACAAAACTATATATGAATCAACTAGATATACATGTAAACTAAAGGAACTAAAGGGACTAAATATAATCGTAATTACAGTTTATAGATACGTTTAAAAAGATGCGCCTAGACTTTTGACTTAAATGAAGTGAGCGAGCTGCGTGTCCTTAATTTGATCAAGCAGGGCATTCCACAGTCTAGGTGCAATATGCGAAAATGCGCTCATGGTATCCATATGATTTAAGATAGAATTTGGGCTGGACGAGAAGTCCCTTATTTGCAGATCACAATGTCCTAGATGGATAGTAAGGTGTTACTCATTATCTACAACAGAACAGATAATGAGTAGCGTAGCCAATCAGAGAGCAGCATTCGTGATAAAACCCCAGCGAGTAGCGTATAGCCAATAAGAGAACGGCATTCGTGATAGAACCCAAGTACATTTATTCTAATGCCTTTTAGATAAAATGAATCTCGCTCCAGATTTTTTCTTTTCTTTGAAACACCTTTTTTTAGCTTCACACTCCATATAGTTAGCATAAAACGGTAGACGTAAACGAACGAATCCGTCCGATTGGGAATTCAGAGCGGAAAATAAGAGAATAACGTGGAAAATAATTCAATTTTTCCGTTGTATAACAAACATAAGTATTCCAGTGTCTCATTGGGACTGTAGAAATGCATCATACTTCTTTAATTCAGTGCCAGTAAAGTGTTACATAAGGACAACAGCTATACTTAGAGAAGATTTCCTATTGTAATCTTGATAATGCAGGAACAAGGTGTTGATCTCTCGATTGCAAATTAAAATATCTGTAGGTTAATAAACAACAAGTTAAGAATGTGCTGTGACAACAAGAATTTCTCCTTCCTCTTCGTCCCGAGCTCAATAGAGTCTCAATACATGCCACTGCTGATAAATTTGAAACAATTCGCCCAACAAATCATTGTTTGAAAGGATTTCGCTCCTTTCCGCGATGTCTAACAAAACAACGTTGAGTTTTTCTTGCATCCTTGGTACATCACTATCCGTGCTGTGTCTCATTGTGTTGTCGGCTTGGATAATACGAAATGAAACGAGGCACTCGGCGCTCGAATATCGCGTCATGTCTGTAGAAACAGCTTTGGGTGATCTAAGGAAGAAGCTAACTCATGTATCCGTGACAGAAGAGTTAAAAAAGAGTGAAAAAGGTAAGCATAGCATTTCCTGACTATTTCAGATCAAAAACTTGAACAAAGAACTGTGTAACTTTTCATCGCGATATATATACGTGACTTTTCATTCTTGTATTATCGACTGTGGTCTGGCATACTGCCTGCGTTTGATTTAACACGAGGAAGTTCTTTCAGACTTAGCTTTCACAGAAGAGGATATAAATATTTAGCATTCCAAGTGGGAATGAATATAAACAGACTAAACAATTTGAAATCAACTTTCGGCTTCACTAGCTCTTTCCTGATCACGGAATCTCAGGCAGTAACGAGCTGTCGGGAAATGCCTGAGACTTTTTGATTGGTGTTACACAAGATATGTTATAATTATGGTCTGCACTGTAATATGAAATGATCGAAGTTCGGCAAGTAAAGAAAAACGTTCAATATGAAGTTCGGGTAAAGAAATATTGTGACTCATAGTATATTTCTGATTTTGACGCAGCTGAAATCCAAATAAAGCTTACCAGAACTGAAAACTACACTTTTTCAATTACGATATAATTATAAATTCTTGTTTACAGATGTGGGTTTCGATGACCTCAAAAGTCACCTTTTGCGTCAACAGAAAAGCTTGTCTTCGCCAGCCAACGATCCTTCAGTTCAAAATGAGGTCACCACACAAATCAGAAAAGTGTTTTCAACAATGATAAACACATTCTGTGCCCGAGATGAGAAACTCTGTTTGCAGGGGCCTAAGGGCGACAATGGAACTCCTGGGCTGCCAGGACCCATGGGAGGGCCAGGGGCGAAAGGGGACAAGGGAAGGCAAGGTTACCATGGCAAACCAGGACGAATAGGTCCCAGGGGAGAAAGGGGCGATGCGGGAAGACATGGAACAAAAGGAGAAAAAGGTAAGTCAAGAGAGAAATCATATCTATAGTGACTTCAAACCCTTCTTAATCGACAACCAGCGTGGGACCATAATGTTACCTCACCCTAACAAACAGAGATTTTAAAATATTAATGACAACTAATTTTCAATGCCAATTTAGATCCTATAGCAATAAGAGAAAAATTGAAGATATTAGGAATGCGGAGTCTTTGTAACTTTTACCTATTATATTAGAGAAGGGTCCAACTAGATGGGACCTTCAGTTCCCAGTAGAAGGTTATATATCACCAGGGCACAACCCTCTCTGATCTTCCGTTGAGAAAATCTATAATCCCGTTTATGATATTTTATCCTAACCATTCTGTAGAAACGGTTGATTAATTTCATTTCATTTTTCCCAGGTGACCCTGGTCAGTCAGTTTTTGCTCCCAAAATGACAACCTCACCAATCTCGTTAACCGTTCGTGAACACACGTCAGCTTCGTTTCAATGCAAGGCCGAGGGGCTTCCCACACCTGTAATAGAATGGACGCGTGCTGGAGACTTACTGACGAGCGACCGCCACGTGATTCAATCCGATGACACATTGCTGCTAACGAATGTGACGTATGCTGATCACGGGACTTACACATGCTCAGCTGTCAACGTTCTTGGCAACGACAGTGCCACAACCTATCTAACTGTACAAGGTGAATGTTTACTACTCAAAAATAATATTTCCACGGCATTTTCGAGTTGTACTAAATTTCCAAAAGTACTAAGAGCTATGTAATGTTTGTGCCAAACTTTACGGTGCATCATCTAGGGGTATTTCAACATTTGAAAGGGTGAACTGATGGTCAGCACCTTTCAGTATGCAGTGATTCAACGGCAGTGTCTAGTTGGGGCACTTCGTAGATAATCTGCCTAATTTCATTGTAAGACCACCCAAGTTCCAATGAAGTGGCCTGTTTCTATTTGCACGCAGGAAAGAACGGCTCTCCAGTTTTTAACTAAATGGTGACATGCTCCAGCTCAAAAGCTAGCCAGAAACACATTTTAATGTGTTTCAAATGTTTAACACTTTGAATACCAAACTTTCGCCAAAAAATACCGTTTTTAACCGTTTAGTCAGGTTTTTTGGTTGCCATGACGCTAAATAAGCTTAAGTTTTGCTTTTTTTTTTAACCAAAAGGAGAGCTTTTTCGAGGATTACGTACAAAATTGAGCAACATTTCAATTCTAGGCATGCGTATAAGCCAAAATTGGAGTTTTTTTTTACCATCAACCTATCTCAATTTTGTTTGTCGCCCCTTTCCTTTTTTTTTTTCTCGGCCCCTTTACTCTGGCTACCTTTTGCGTTGCATGTTCTTTCTGGCTGCCGTGAAAAGTTGGATGTTAATTATGGGCGAAGCCTAGAAATGGACCTTGATCAATCACAGGCGTAGTGGACCATTTTACCACCGTTTTTGCACCAAAACGGATAACGTTGTTTTTCGATTTGCGACGTCGGCAATGTCGTCGATATTTAAACCTGACCATTGTAGGGAAAGGCCTAGCCTAGCACTACCATCTGCTTATCAATAATATCTGGTGACATTTAAATCGATGACGTCACAAGTGGTACAAAGAGCACGACCATTAAGTGGCCGTATATGGCCACTTGGGCGTCAAAGGGCTATTATAAAAACATTTGGTGAAACAAACTTCGCCATTGCTCTCTGTTCACCTAACTCTACCACGGTCTTTTGCAGTTTCAGTCGAAATAACTCAAGGGCCACAATCGCAGGTGGTAGAAGAAAGCGGTAATCTACTATTAACATGTACAGCGACGGGTCATCCTCGACCGAGTATCAGCTGGGAAAGACTTGGATCCAGTTTGGATACCAAGAGGTTCATTGTTGACGGCAACAACTTCATGATAAATTCCTCAAAAGTCTCGGACACCGGAACGTACTCGTGTAGGGCTGAGAATGTAATTAATTTCGATACTGCTTCGGCCAGTGTCATTGTAATTCCCAAGCTTCGTTTCACTGCAAGCCCGCCAGGAAATGTCACGGTATTGACGGGAAATACACTTCTTCTTCCTTGTCAGGCCGACAGTACAAATGTTCCTGTGGTGGTCACCTGGTCACGAGCAAAAGATCACCAACTGACGGCAAGGCACCGGACGCTGGCAAACGGCTCGCTCGTTATCGAGAAAGCATATCATGTCGATCAAGGTATTTATACCTGTTATGCACGAAATTTGGTAGCTGTGCGGACAATCAATGTTACCGTCCGAGTTATATTACCGGGGTCATGCAGTGACATAAGGCAAGCGGGCTTTTCAGTTAGCAAAACTTATTACATCAGCCCGGGTGGGTTGGCACCATTCGCTGTTTACTGCGACATGCGTGACAAAAATGGAGTCGGCGTGACAGCTATCAGTCACGACAGTGAGGAGCGAGCTTTGGTTAGTGGGACCGAAAGTCCAGGTAGTTTTCAACGAAAAATAAAGTACAATGGCTATAGCAAACAACAGCTGGTCAGCCTTATCAACGCGTCTACAAACTGTGAACAATAAAGTACGAGTGTTATGGATCAGTGTTGTTAGACAGCAATAAAAACGATTATGGCTGGTGGGTGTCACGTGACGGCGCCAAGATGAATTACTGGGGAGGGGCACCCCCGGGAAGTCAAAAGTGTGCATGTGGAGTCAGCAAGTCTTGTTCGTCATCAAGATATCCTTGTAACTGTGATGCGAATGAAAATGTGTGGAGAGAAGACAGCGGGATTCTGACAGATAAGTCAACTCTTCCCGTAACCGAACTCAGGTTTGGAGATACTGGGGGCAGCGGAGAAAAAGGATATTATACACTTGGTAAACTAAAATGTTACAACGCATAGTTTATCCAAAACGCGTTGTTCACCAAAGTGAAGATTCTTGAATGAATTGAATATTTACCAGGTCCTACATTGGTTTTCGGCCTTATGCGCCTACTGGCGCGTAGAGACTTGATGATGATGACAACGATAATCGCTTTTTGTGATATGGCATATTTAGATACAAAATTAGCGGAATACAGGATCATTGGGGAAAAAAATTAATGGGATATTTAGATCAGATAATACGGGATATCGAGTAGGAAAATCGTTAATTCTTGCAACTGGAATAAACGGGGTACGGGATGTTAAGGCCAAAAATTAACAAAATGTGTGATACTAGCGCGGGCTCCTTTCCTGAACAGCAGAGGCCTGTTCCATTTTAAGTGATACCTTTTAGGGGTCAAATAAAGCTTGAACCACACCCACATTGGTCTGCTTTAGGGGTTTAATTCAAATTTTTCAACGAGTATCCCAGACTTTTTTATATGCAAGACCCCCAGGGATTGGCAGCTATTCCTAGACACTCCTGGGATTTCCGAAACCGTGAGGGATCTCAAAATAACTTGAGCTGGATTTCCCTAGGAATAACGCTTATAAGGTCTCTCTTGGTAATAAGTACAAACAACTAATTAAATTAATTGAATACACATATGAGAGATTCCAACTTGAAAAGTCTCTTGTGATCAATTGAATCCTAATTCAATCATTGGTGTAAAGGTTACATAAACTGGAATTTTACTGAATTAACGATCAAAAGTTATGTATTCAGTAACCTCATTTCGATATGTTGCTTGGTAGCAAGTTATGTACTACAAGGCTCGTGGAAATTAATGTAATTTCTATTTTATTTCAAGTTCTGTTTATAAATCTAGCTTTCTGTAATTATCAGGTCAAAATGGGATTATGTAAGCATGTCAAGCAATTTGTTAAAATGCATGTCTTACTGAAATCGTTTGGTCGATATTGTAGAAAATTCAAATTGATCAGATAACCTCGATTGAATTGACAAAAAGCTGTCATTGTTCATTCAACCTAAGCCCGGGTTACCCCTCGAGGGGGCCCGCATGTAAAAAGGACGGGGGGGGGTGCTCTTCGTACCATTTAGGGGATACAGAAGTAGTCTTGGTACCTCTTAGGTTGTTCAGCCTCAAGAGGTCCATAGCGGGAGCTTTCGCGGTACCAACTGGATTTTAATTTTGTCTCAGAATTGGTACCTCTTAGAGGTGAAAAAAAAGAAAAAAAAGCCGCGCCCACAAAGCAGGATCAGGAGTTCTCTTCAAAATTTTGGTCGAGCACCCATGTCGGTTTCCCCCGAGATTATCGCGCTGAAAATTTGAAACCTCTGCAGCTATAAATGTATAAAAATGAAATGCCCACTAGCGAGAAATTTGTTAGATTAAGATACGCCAGCTTTTATATGCAAAGTTGCGTACTAAAAAAGCGATGTAGTAGCCGCATAGAATACCTTATAAATAAATGCTAAGCAATTAATTTTCTTTTATGTGCATTCATTACTCCGATCCCTTCGTGCAATTTATCATTTCATCGGAAAGTCTTCGTAAACTAAGTGCTAATTTATGCCTGTCACTGCATTCTCTTAAACGGCCACGACAAAGTTAAAGCCCTGTCCACACCACGCAGGAGGAGTTGAAAATGGAAGAATTCACACTGATTCACCTGATTATCGTGACACCATCGTTTTCAAAATGTTTTCCGTCCACACGAAAACGAAAAGCCGGCGTCTTCAAATTCCTCCGGTTTCAAGAGCGTTTTCGAAAAGCTCCGTTTTCATGACGGATTAGTGTGAACGGTGGGCCTGACTGAATAAAATAAAGCTGCGTTTTCAAATTTCTCCTGCGTAGTGTGGACGCTGCCTAAGATCATTTTCCTCTGAATCAGCTCAAGTGTTTTACGTCGAGCTGTACGCCTCGTGTCATTCATTAGAGCGAACTAAAACAAGCCCTTTTCCTTCTTAAGCTGCACTTGTTTCCATCTTGGTAGAGACTCGAACTCAGTCCTCTCCATGTCGAATACCAAGAAAAACTCCTCATTTGACAAGTAACGCTATAAGAAAGAGGAAAAAAAACGCAACATCGCCTTATTCGCGGTTCGGTCATTCTTATCGGCTGGAGAATTTGTACGAGTTTATTTCACAACCAACTCAGTACAGAGGTTCAATAACCAAATAAACTTAACCAATCATATTGATATATTGTCGGTCCAATTGTTTTCCAAGTATTCTGTCAAGCACTGTCGAGTTGATCCCGCAGAGCCGATGTAAATGTTTCTTGTAGTTTCATGGGCTTACTCTTCTAAAATAATTTACCTACACAAGGTACTTTTTCTCTAACTTCCAACTCAGTTTTCCGTTTTGTTTTGTTTTGTTTTGTTTTTTTCTCAAAAAAACTTTTATTAAATGCCTTCCATGAGTAAACGGAACCGCGCTTGAAGTTTATGGAGTCTTTCCAGTCACGCAGTTGTGGAATTTTTTCTAAACAATTTCAATTCAGCAAGCTTGCTAGGGGCTGCACCGGAAGAAAGTTGGCCGTTGATCTTTTTTGTACGGACCTCGATGTACTCGGTCCATATTACCCGATATTTCCCCAGTACGACCCTCGCGCGTGATTAATATACCCTATGCAAATATGGCGGACCACTCGGTCGTCGCTCGGGACGAGTTGCGAACGTGAAAGCGAGGCCAGTTGGGCCTCGGTGTTATGTTTTGACAATGCTTCCCCAAAACAATCTTGCTTCTTCGACAATCTGCTTTGTTTTATTTCGCTATGCCTACGAGTTTTTGTGTTGCTGAATGCTACCAGAAGGGAGTGAAATCTTCCACAGGAGAGAAAGTGTTTCTTTAGTTTCCCTGTTCGCCTCTGAGGGGAAAACAGACGAAGGAAAGGAGTTCATGATCGCTGAGGGAACTGTAAAAGTTTGTTTCCTACATTTCAAGCTAGAAGATCTTAGAATATGTGTCACCGATCGCATTTAGCTCCAAGTCGTTGTCAGTTGGCTCAATGTTTCAATGACGGGAGCAGTTGAAGTTCATTCCCTTGGTGATTCCACCGTAATATTTGTTTCGTGCAATTCGGTCTGAGTAAAGTGGTGGCGGACGTAGACAACTAATTGTCTTCTTCTTTTGAGACAGAGAATGTATTTCAAGAGGAGCTTTTCTTTACCGTGGGGAAAGTGCTGGCCAAGCAAATCGTGTTGGAACACCACCAGACACCGCATAAGCTCGTCATTTAAACGATTTTCTAAGATCTTCCAACCTGAAAATGTAGTGAACAAACTTCACTTTCCACGGCGATCGTGAACTCACTTCCTTCGTCACAACGAATTGCATGGATCCACTATTTTCCCTTAGACTGAAGCGAACGTTGGACAATTTCTGTCCCTTCTGGTGACATTCAGGAACACAAAAACTCGAAGGCATAGCGAAATAAAACAGACCAGATCGTCGACGAGGCAAGACTTTTCTGGGGAAGCATTGTCAAAACTAGTCTCGCTTTTATGCAACTCGTCCCGGACGACGAGCGAGTGGTCCGCCATATTTGCATAGGGTGTATAAGACATGATGTAATACCTCTCTGTTTGTCTTATCGATTCCTCCAGGGAGAAGATGAGATGGCTGCGCCAAGACTTCATACGAGTAGCTAGAACCATCTGTTTCAGTGAAGTCGCCACTGTTATTGTTATTCATTGCTTTCACAGTCTACAACAAAGTAATGAAGATCAGAAAACATTAATCACTTAATAACTGGCCCTCAGTTTTTTATCCCCAGAACATTGAGGTCGAGGAGAAATAAAACTCAGTTTCCCTTGGGGTCAGTCATTAAGTGTTTTGTGATATTTCCCAACTCAAAAATAGAAAAAAATCTGCAAAAAAATTTTGACGCAAGCCAGCACAAAAAAAATTGGCCGCGGTTTCAAGGTGAACGATCTGATCACGTGCCAGTCGAAAGTTCAAGTTGTTGTTTCTCTAGGGAGTTATTGAGTTTTGTTCGTTCAAGGAAGTTAGTGACCTTTGAACCACGACACGTGAAACGTTCTCCTCCATTCGGAAAATCGTATTTGAGTTGGGAGGTATAACCATTTTTTTCCCCGCGATGTTAATGTTGTACAGATGAAGTCCATCAAATAGAGCGGTTTTGATGTACATCCTCGAATTCTCGAAACCGATACTAAAAGAGGTATACGGTACTCACTGTACGAAATTGATATATTGAGTTTAGAGATTAAAAGCGTTCGGAACTGAGAGCTAATTGAACAATTTAGAAAACGAAACAAAGAAAAGAAACGGTTGTTATTTTTGCACTGCGAGCCTACCTGTGTAGTTATTCGTATCTCGGACACTTTTTTGATGCCTTCCTCTCCCATTTCTTGTTTTATCTCTTCATATGTCTTTCCTTCCTGAAAGTGGAGATGAGAAGTAGAGGACTCAATACCGTGAGGTCTCACTGAGTTACACCCTAATATCTACCTTGGGAACGACTGGGTTAAGTGACAAATCGCCGATTCTTTCACTGACAATAATGAAAAATTCAAACAAACAAAAAAAGTTACAAATAGTGTCGACATTTTAAGCCATTTCCAGTTGTATCTCGTAATTGTTGGATTCTATTAGACCATTATCGTATTCTCGGTATTGGACTGGAACTAGCTTGAAATGGAGGCTCATGCGGGGAATATCATGAAAAAGAGGTCAAAGTCATTTGCATTTGAAAAGACTCCCGGCATTAGCCTCAGTTGCAAGCTAGTTCCAGTCCAATACGGTCTAATAGACTGTTTTGGTATTTTCGAAACCTTGCTAATCGCATTCACCAGAGCCCTCTGACCTCTGCATTTTTGTAGACTAGGCACCAAAAACCCCTTCCCTATCCCAGACTAAATTATCTATACACCGACCACTTTTCCGCTAAATCATACCCTACACTAGACCAAAAACTGTCTGATTTCTATACCCTATCCCTGACTAAACTTCTTGAAAACCATTCCAGCTCGCTCGCTTCCTTCACAACCAATTTTGGCCAGTCGATCTAAACCTAGTCTATCTTAACTCATTATGGAGCAATAAATAAGCATACTTACGCTCCATTTGTCTCGGTCCCAGGCCTGGAAGTGTCCAGTGAAATTCAGAGGCTCGTATCCCTGTTTAACCTGTATTATCATCGTATCATCCAAGGTTCGACCAGAAGGGTCAGATCGTACATAGTCCTTCAGAAAGAGGGAAAAAAAACAGAGGACGCTCGTAAAACCATTGCATTAGCTGTTATCGCACTTGCCAAATGTTACAAAGGATTTTAACGGACTGACGCAGTCGAGACATGATAAAGGGAACACTTAAGAGAAATATCACCTCTATTGCCTCAATTTCACGGTCGATCGTGAAATTTCAAAGACATTTCGCACAAAACGCATCAACTGACTTTCAACTGTTTCATGAAAAAATGCAATCAATTGGGCAAAGGTACACGTTATAGTTTGAACATGCGCCTAAGCGTGAAACCAGCGCCAGAGGCGTATCTTCGAACCTTTGACCAATCAGGATGAGCAGAGCATTTTCAGTTGCTTTGTGAAATATATCATTAAAAACTTAATCATTGTATGATGCAATTCAAGAGTTTTCAATGGCTTAGCCATCATGGTATGTGAACGAGCAATTATGCCATGCATTATAATTACGGTAAGCGTGGGCGTAAGTTTTTTGGGCGTTTTTATTTTTATTTCATTTTAGTTTTCTTACATATTTTGGGGGCGTTTTCCATGAGACAATTACTCTACTCGCACTTGCTGGATATGAGAAGATATAGCTAACGCCTCGTTGGTTATTTACCATCTCATATCCAACGCGCGCTCGTGGAATAATTTTGAATTTTACCATGGCCACGGTAACAGCTTCAGCTTTCTCGACTTCGTTTGCTCCATCTCCAATCCAGACGAACACCTGAGGAGAAAAAAAAGATCGAATCAGTAATAGACAAAACTTATTTCATTTTTCAGAAAACAATTCACTTCATTTATTGCAATATCTGGCAGAAACCTCATGCGTCTATTCCTCGCGAGAGCTATGATCCACTGATAAACGAACAAACTAGAAAAATGTCAACTTTTACACAGAACTTTATTTCTCTTTATAATACATATAGGACCCTGCACGCGCTCTGATTGGTCAAAAACCATGTTTTATCAGAGTATAAAACAGAAAAAGTGTGTTTTATTGTTTTTTGCCACATTACCTCTACATCATAGAGCAAATGAAGAAGCCTAAGCCATGTATTACACTATGATAAAACACTCCGGATATTTGAGAACACTCGAGAAATGTAGAAAACACTCGCCTACGGCTCGTTTTTTCTACATTTCGCTCGTGTTCTCAAATGCCCGAATTGTTTTATCACAGTGTAATAGACGGCTTAGGCTTCTTTATTTGTTAAATAATCTCATTTTCCACTCAAAATTCCACACTCAACGTTCAGACGAAAGTCAATTTCCACAGTGAAAACTGAGCTTAAACGCTTTTAAATAACGAACATGACTTCGGTATCTTCTTAGATCAAGACTTGATCTACCCCTTTTTATCTGACCAGCTGACACACATCTTTTACAGTAACTGCAGAAGTTTTCGTGCGCTCATTGGCTAATTTTCATTGTTAGTAAGTGGACAGACACATGAATTTATAACTTCTACCTTTTTGTTACTGTAAAAAAAAAAACAAATTGAGGTCAATTTTTTATATGTCTGTCCTGTTACTGATCATGAATTTCGTCATACAACCATCAAAGTAGTCTGCGGATCCACTCGACTATCGCATCGTGGCCTGATCAACAGCTACTTTGACAATGTTATGACGAAATTCATGATCAATAACAGGACAGACGCATGAAAAACTGATGTTAATTTGTTGAACTCCATACTAGAAATTTCAAACATGGTTGTTTGAAAACACGGCTTTTTTGTGAAGGATACAGGAAAGCGCCTTTTTCTGTTACCTTTTTAGACACTTTTGCACTGAACATTCTTTACTACTGTACCTCATCATAGGTGTCCAGGAACATAACATCGTCCTCAATAAGGTCCTACAAGAAAATTATGCAACACTTATCATTACAGCCAAGTAAATAAACGTGATATGAAATCGAAGTGAAAAACAAATCGACATGTTTACCTCTTGACAAAATTCAAATATCTCTTCCACTCTAAACGCGCCGGAAGCGTTGGAACATTGAAACAAACGAGGTGGGTAGCTGGGCTTTTCTTCCTGGGAAACGAATAAAAAGGTAAGCTCATTATTTTTATTAACGTCACTGAAAAAAAGCTTCCAAGTGAAAAAAAAGTGTACAACTTGCTGAAATAAATAATACTGATCAAACAAGAAAAAGTATTTTACGGCATATCGCGTGCACAAATGAGCCACACGTCCGTATTTGGGAGGAAATCACTGTTGCATTCGAATCTACCTCTATCAGTTTGCTGTTACCTCCATACGTTTCCCTGTAGAGTATTCTTCGTATCCACCAATAGCTTCCCAAAATGTCCTCGGTTCCTTCCCTTCTCGAATTGGCTCCACCTCCCTAAAGAAGTTATAAATCAGGTGGTAATAGCTTTGTAATTAAGTTTGCGACTGACAGTTTCGGTCCCGTTCGCGATTCTAAGGACTAATAGTAGAGCCAATAAAGTATCAAGAGACTAAATCATAGTCTCTTAAAAGTATCAAACAAATATGCCGAATCATTTCTGAACAAGTTATAACAAGAGATGTCATGGGATAACATGAGATATCATATGGTCACATTTCTCGACCTAAAACAGTACTATTGATAGCAACAGTTTAACCTGCAAAAACCCAAATTTTTAACGCATGTCCGCTTTAAAACGAGCAGATGACTAAAAGAGCAACTTGGCGATTCTTTTTACTGCTGAAAAATCTTTGCAGGTTACGTGCAATGAGGAAGATCTGCAACGTTGAAAAACGTAGGAAATTAGGGGCGCCTTAAAATCTGGGGGAAAAAAATGTGCTCTTGTACCTATAGCTATCCCGTAACCTGCCTTACCAACCAGCAATCAGCGAACAGTACATCGACTTAATAAAAGTACAAAACCGTAGTTTTTCAAAAGGCTAGCATTGTACCTTCCAACCATAAGGTAATCGATTAGCTGTCTGGCATTCCTCCTTTCAGCCGCGCATGCTCCCTATAGAAAAATGAAACGAACCACTCAATCAACCGAATGGGCTGCAAAAAGTACAGTGTTGCTCAATAAAGAAACGTTCGGTAGAGTTTTCCACACTACATGGAGACCATATCAAGTAGTTTTGCCAGTATTTTTATTTTTGTTTGCTTGTTTGTTTGTTTTTGTTGTTTTTGTTGTTGTTGTTGTTGTTGTTATTTTGTTGTTTTCACTGGGGAAATAAAAGATCAGTATCGTAAGAAATAAAAACCAGAGGCAGTTGTCTAATTCCTTGTTTACAACTCGGGTTTAAGGTGGCTTCTTCCTCTCTGCTCCTTCCACCTTGCATTTTCTGTTGCTTAATCAGAACGCAGAATTTCCACGGACGTTATAATAAGTCCACTCCATTATAACAAGGAAACACTGTTACAGCGGTAAGCTAACTAGAGGAAAATTGAAAACACTTTTAAAGAACGAGTTTATAGAGTAGTAACCTTTCCTCTCCACAAGTAGGCCACATAAGGAGTCTCCAACACAAACATGTCTCCTGAATTCAGCGAGGCAGCTCTTCGAGGCACCTGAAATGTTTAGAAGCAAACACATGAAAGTAAAGGTGTAAAAGAGTTTCGTCTATTTAATGTACGTAGTAACAATCGCCGGCTTTCTACATCTTGGAAACTCTTCGTTTTAAGTTAAGATAGTTAGAACAATAAAAATTATATTAACAAAACCACTTGCTTGTTGGAATAAGAAATGTTCCTAATCCTAAAAATAAATTAATAAGTCAATTATTACTAATTTAAGAAACTGCTTAGTTTGTTCGTCAATGCTGAGCTGATAATGGTTAAGTGAGGTCGGTGTGTCGAGTGAAACAATGGACGCTCCCAGTGTTAGCCTTCATGTAGCACGAGCTTCTAACTTGATAATGAACTTAATGTTAGTTCCGGTACGGTTGCGCAGTTGAAAACATTTAAAGCAGAACACCAATTCAACAGATGAACTGTCAGATTTTGCGTTGGAGTTAGTACAGACCTGCATTGCTTTAGCATTCATGTCCGACGAACCACGAACATGAAACATTCTCTTGCCTTCGTGGTCGTATGTATCCTCCTCTGAACCAGCACGGTATCCAGCTCCTCTGCCACCCTGTAAATTAAATTAATCGCTATTAAATATACTGATAATGTTAAACAACCCGTGAAGCACAGCAGGTGGACACGAGGATGCTTTTTTAATGTATCGTAACGGAAATGTTCTGAAGCTACTATGATGGGAAAGGCCGTAGCCAGCCAGTATAAGGCAAACCGAGGCACTTACCTCAGCCATTTTTTTTTTCGATTTTGTTGGTGTTTTTTTTTTTTTTTTGAGGAGTAAAATAAAACACTGTCAAATACCTTGGAATAGAATTTAACCATGGACATTGCATGCCTCAGTCACACTTTTTCTGGCTACGACCCTGATATGCTTTTTACATGTAACTTACTGTTTTTTGTGATAAAAGCAATAATGCAGATGTGCAATGCATTCAATTTATTCATGACTGAACCTTGAATGGTCGTCTTTTACATCACATGAACGACCATAATGCTAAAACCTTGAGCGACTATCTACAAGTTATTCTCTCACATTTGTCTTGTTGATCATTGATTTTTACCTTGATAAAACTTGGTGATATCTAAATGAATACTTACTTCAAGAATTATGAAACGTCCTCGAAACATTCTCAGGAAGTGTTCTGGTTCTTTGTTTTGTACAACTCGTATCTGGAACAAAAAGTAAAGAGCTTTTATTATTTTGATCAGTTAGGACGGAAAATCAGTTATTATATGGCTAGCTCCGCGAGCAGTTAAGATGAACTAAATCTTGTGCTGTGATTGGCTACCGGAGAGGACTTTATGGTAATATTTTGCCCGCCATATCACGCAAGAACATGGCTTTCTTTATGCCATACAATAAATCCTTTATTGACCAAGAGTGTTCGCGGAAGATGGCTGTACATACGCCGGATTGCATCGTTCCGTCTCGGTCCATAAACACACAAAAAAACTAGCGGCCAATATCCAGCCATCTTGACCTCACGCTCGGTCAATAACCCATGAGTACTTCCTTACTTCCTTACTTCCTTACTCGTCTCCGGATCGAGCGGTCCGGGTTCGAGCCCTGGCCGGGGACATTGTGTTGTGTTCTTGGGCAAGACACTTTACTCTCACAGTGCCTCTCTCCACCCAGGTGTATAAATGGGTACCGG
>Ga0126338_10000352_pt1:2500-23593 | contig 23593 bp, 13 predicted proteins | sample OrbCmetagenome_2_FD_92529 | JGI IMG/M metagenome (GOLD analysis project Ga0126338, IMG submission 92529) | Coral microbial communities from Petempiche,Puerto Morelos, Mexico - Orbicella C C metagenome | ecosystem: Host-associated > Invertebrates > Cnidaria > Coral | place... | reverse complement strand
ATGTGACTTTTGAATTTTCTTGCACGGCTGCACAGCATCACGTTCGCGCGAATTTTGAACTTGGCCATGGGGAGTTCTGCAGTCTTCTGAATCAATTTGTCGGGTACTTTCGCCTCCTTTCTATAGCCCTCGTTAGCTTTGGTCCACGGCATTGCTCGGTATTATTTCACCTCCTTTCTCTAGCCCTTGACTCGCTATAATTCACGGCATTGTTCAGTACTGTTTCGCCCCCTTCCTCAGCGCTGGCCCGCTCAGCCTTTTTCGCGATCTTCTTCGCTACTTCTTTGCCTGTTAATTCTTGCTTTCTGTTTTTTGCTTCAGTGCAACCCTGTCATAAAAACATAAGATCAACCCCCGCTATCGTTTTTCTTTAAAAATCCCGCCAAGAAAAATGGCATTCTTCCGCTACAAACCGAGGGTGCGTGTCTCTGTCAACCTATTAGCTGGAGTATGGCTGCCATCTTGCGCGACTCCATCGTCGTCGTCGTCGTCGTCGTTGTCGTCGCCGTCGTGCGTACGCGCCCACGAGCAATACCGCTAGCCATGATAACCATGAGAAAATCAACTCATGGGTTTCCTTTTCTTCCCTATATGGGTATGGGGCTCCACTTGGCGGCCCTTCGGGCTGCCGGAGCTCCGCTATTACGCACGCTCTGATTTGTCAATAGAGTTGCTAAACCTGTGTTCGGCCTATGTTCTATTGTACCGGTAAACCACGTTTCCCGATTTATGGCAGCTCTACGCGGGAACTAGAGAACTCGGAACTCTAGCGATAACAACTGTAATAAACAGATTTGGTTTTCACTGGCTGAGATATCAATAACGCGAATATCTTTTCATTCAACATATACATGGAAATTTACAAGGAAAAAAAAGGACCAGAAGTTGGTCGTTATATAAAGCCTTACCTTTTTTTTCCATGACAAAAATTTTACGCCGACTCCGGTTACGCGTGAGATTAAAATTAAGGAAGTTTTAAACCCTTTTTTCGGCGCTTTCCACGGTCTGTGGAGGACGAGGTCAGCTGGGCTTGACTGATCAATTTGGATTGTTAAAAAGGCAGGGAAAAGATTTCTTTCTATCAGAAATTTCGAGTTTAAAGATGATTTCCAGTCCGTAATGCGCATTCTCGAGAGTTTGCTTGCGTTTTTTGTTTTGTGTCGTGTAAAATGTTGACATTTCGCAGCTACCTACATGAAGCAAATTCAGAGTTTCAAAACAACCGCCATTATAGATGCGAAGCGGTCGAAGCTTTATGCTTCGTTCTTTCTTTTATCACTTGATGATTAAGAAATGGTAAGCGTGCAGCGTGCAACTATCGAGTTATGGATGCATGCGGGAGATTGCTAAGCACGAAAGAAGCATAAGAGTTGCACGAGGCGATAGCCGAGTGCAACTCTAGCTTCTTGAGCGCTTAGCAAACCTCTCAAGTGCATCCATAACTCCATGGTTGCACACTGCACGTTTTATTTTGAGATAGTATATATTGAATCTCGTCCGGCTTACATGAAGTCAAAAGCGCGATAAACCGCGCGAAAATGTTCATTCAAAAATCTGACAAAGCGACACATCAAAATTTTCTTGGATCGCGGGGAGTTAATAGTTTCTCGGGGAAACAAACAATTTCAAACTGCTCAGTTAACCTAAATATCAAGCTGACAACAAACGAAAATTGCAGTCGGTAAGAGCGTTGCTCAAAAATTGGTTAAGCTTAAATTTGGATCAATTTTCCGAAGAATTGAAAACAAACTGCACATGGCTGAAGCTTTTGGTGGTTGAGCTCTCTGTCCTTCACGGCCTCTTCAGCAAAATAAAAGAACAATATGGAACGGCAACCTGACATTTCTTAAAAGCGAACAAACACCCCTGGCTTTGAGCTGTTTGAGATGCACTTATTCAATAGCAAGTTTGTGTGTTACGTTTTCCTTTCCACTTCGTTTTAAATTTGATGATCGAGTTGCGCGTTTAAGGCTAAACTTGAACACATGAATGGCTTTTAAAAATGATCAGTCTGTCACTTTCGTTATTTGGTAAAATAAGCTTAAATGAACAGAAGAGTGAGGCCCAAAGGAAAATGTCAGAAATATAAGCCTACATTTGTGCACGATGCCGTCTTTCCTTCGAGCGGATGTTTCTTCAAGAGTTCAATTCATGATCGAGCAACTTGCGTTCGAGCAAAACGAAAACCCAAGAGGGCCGGGTTTTTCGAAAGCCGGTTAACACTTATCCAGGATTAAAAGTTAACCGAAGTAACAATTTTTCCTCTACAGAAATGTTTTTCACTGCCTATGTTTTGTGTAGTTTGAGATTACTCAAGCTCAAAACTGAAGAACAAACAATATAAACAGAAAAAGCCACCGAAAATGTACAAATATGAAATCATAATTCTCGCTAATCCTGGGTTAGCTTAATCGGGCTTTGAACAACCCGGCCCAGAACTGAAATTATTCTACCAATGAATACCAATGTTTGATAAAACTTCGTTATTAAAGGTCAGAAAAGCTATTACCTTTAACGTTTTTGGAACAGAAGGATTTCGCATGTAAGACTTCACAAACAGAGATTTGTTAAAGCTCTCATGTTCAAGTTTTGTTCACCGAAAGCATTTAAGACCGAGTTTACGTAAACTCGGTCTGCCTGGTCCTCTGGTACACCAGAGCGTCTGGTATACCAGAGGACCAGGCAGGGGTGGTACATGCCATCTCTCCTTTTTAAATGAAACTTTGCCAGATTGAACGTACTACCCAACAACTCTAAAAGACAAAGTGGGCCGGCTTTGTGATTTTTCCCATAGGAGTTAGACCACCCCCCCTTTTTTTTGCCCAAAATCCCAAAAATGTCACTAAAATTAGCATTAAATTTAGACACCATTCCTGCTTACAGAATACATCAAATTTTATTGGTATTTCACACAAATAAAGATTGGAACCATCTTAGTTTACACCAGGAGTTTCAAGTCATTTGAAGTGACAGGTGCCAATCAAGAATTGTCATTTTCTACCCCTGTCACGCAACATTTAGCAATGAGGCAAATTAGCTCAAATTCTGACTCAAACATTGCTTAAATCCAACTTTCTTTTTCAAAACTAATGTCACCACAGTTTAGAGTCGCCCTTGGCCTGATGAAATCAAGAATAAAATTTTTGGCATCTGTTAGTTTTTGGTAACAAAAGCTCTTCAAACAACGTGACAAGAGACTAGTTTTAACAAAGAGACAAGGGCAAAATCTAAAAATATTGGACATTATAGAATCAGTTTATCGATGTTATTTCTATGTTAATGTCATTAACAAAGTCTTTGAATATTATTTAGGGCAGTGGAAGCTTAATGAATACAAAACTCTTTGTAATATCCCTTAAACCTCGGATGTACAAGTGGGAAGGGGGATGGATACCATCCCCGCAATAAGGTTTTTTCAAAATTTGAAAAGACGATTTACTCTAAGGAGCTGAAACTTTCAGTAGCTGTTCATTCATCCTTCATGGAAATTTTGATATGTCAATTGTGCAAATTGTATGTCCATCATTTTTGACGTTTCCATGGCAACCACTAGTTTCATGTAGGTTTCGCCAAAAAACGACTTGTTTGACGTAATTCTGTACTTTTTTAGTTTTCTTCATCAAATTCCAGAAATTCACCAATTTTTACATTTCATAAGTATTCTGGCTTGATTTTGTATCAGTTTGTGTCATTTCTTGACTTTTTAGGAAAAAAGTAAAATCCAGCCGGATGGCGAATGTAAGATGGCGGGTCAAATGACGTCACAACCAACAAGTATGGTATCATTTTGTAGAAATATCTCGAGGCTATCTAATCAATGTAAACTTTTACGCTGTACCTGAAACCCCAAGGGGGTTCCATCCACTTCCCCGTTGTACCACGGTGGGGGTACGAGTTAGCTTGTACGTCCAAGAGTTAAAATAACAGTGCAAAACACCTAAAATATATTCGTACAATCTAAATATGGGAATAAACGGCCTGATATCTAAATTATAAAACATTGACTAGTTAGATAAGAGTTTTCCTGGGCATATTTTGCTTTTTAGCTTACTCTTGAAACCCTGCATGGTGGATGGTAAAGTAGCTGGCACAAGTAGTACTGTCTTCGTACTGCAAGCCTGGTCAAGATTTCTTCTGCTTCACCTTGAGCAGGACTCAAATCAGCCTGGTCTATGGCTAGTCGGCCACTTCTGTACATCACAGACAACCTGCTGAAGTACGGGGCTATTTGGTCGGCAGCAAGCTACTCGTCTTTAATTTACTGGACATTTTCCTGCCACTACTGTCTTGCAGAGTCTCATCTTACTGTACGCATCCACTTCATTTTCGTCCCGTCTCCTCACCTTCCAGGAATGTTCTTTTCAGATATGAGTTCACTTTTATGGAAAAGCGGGTTCCTCTTCAGTTCGTGATGTTTTCAGACCCATCCCTTTGAGATTTCTCATCTGGATCATGTTCACTAAAGGACATTTGGGATTTCAACCCATTTTCTCTTGATTCTGTCATATGCCGTTTCCCTCTCTAACCTCAGAAGCTGTTTTTCCGCATTCATGTGTTTCTGCAGACTGCGAAAGATTGGTGTGACTTTGTGTGTCCCTCCTCAGGGTAGGAGGAATACACTCTCTTAGATTTGACAACTTGGGACTCTTCTTCAAAAGATATCGAGGTTCTAGACTGAAGCTGTTGGAGCTGACACTTTTCAAAAAGTGGGTGATGTAGCAGCTTTCGTAAGGTCTCACATGAATGCCTTGATACCCTTTGAGAGAACAATAGAACAAACAACAGAAACAATGCCCCTAGCCCTAAAAAAATAATAGCTGCTAACGATGAAGAGAATTACAAACTTACGAGAGCTGCCACACTTCTGCGAAAAGTAGCAGTCTCTCTTGCAGTGTATTTAAGGGCTGCTCTACGCATAAGTCTGTAGGCCCTTGAGGTCTTCCAAATCCATCCCTCATGTGCAGGCGTAAAATGTTTACCAGGACCCACATCATAAGCTTTCCATACTCTCAAACCTCTTCACTTGAAGCTAAAATATTTAGAGACAGGATCCCAGACATTGTGTACTCCATAATCTGTCTTGTCTCTTGAGTCTTAACAATATTATTGATGCCTGGCACCATAGGAATCTAAGCCAGCCCTCAGTCATATCACAAGCACTTTTGGTGTAGTGCCCTTCATTTATGCTACGACGTACATGGCTCTTCACTGTAGCAATTCATCTGTCACAGACATCCTTTCCAGCCTGCGGATCAGTGAATCATATCTGATGATCTTAATGTCTTTGCACTCTCTGTGGTTGGGAAGTGAGAGGATGAGATAAGAACAAAGGTAACATCCGGCATTGTCACGCTTTTCTTTCAAAAAAGTTACAATTGAACAAAAACTCGAAGCCATTTCTAACATTGGAGTGTGCACAACTATAAATAGAGAGAGAAATCCCTTGCGCAGTGTTCTAAGCTACATCACGTGACTAGATCAGGTTTCATTCATTCTCAATTAAACTGATCTGTGTAAAGTAATTATAAATACACTGACCTACAATTGAAGAGTTCTCTGACTTCTCTGGGCATATTTACAAGAACGTGCATGTTTACTTTACAGGTAGTTATATAAAAGATATTTCCAACAAACGATTAATTATCACTTGGTGATATTGTTTACTGCTGACCAAGGTCTTTTTGGCTCTTGTTCCCCCAGTATTTATTTTTATACCAATTAAGACTTACTTGCCTGCCTAATGCAGCAAAGTCGAAAAAAAACCAAGGTGTTTTTTAACTCGATCAGCATGACATGGATATTCATTGGGTGAGCTCGAGTTAATAGATGGGGGTAAATAATAATTTCAGGGAAGAATACTTCTCAGGATTGATGAGTTTGTGTGTCGAGTGTAAAGTAAGAGTTGACAATAATCAATTGCAAGAGCAAGCATGTGTCCCGTTCGTAATGATTGAGTAGGGTTTCAAGAGTAATCTAAAAAGCAAAATATGCCCAGGAAAACTCTCATCTCTCATCTCATCTAGTCAATGTTTTATAACTTAAATATCATGGCCATTCGCTCCCATATTTAGGTTGTGCGAACAGAATTTAGGTGTTTTGCACAGTTATTTTAACCCTCGGATGTACAAGCTAACTTGTACCCCCGCCGTGGTACAAAGGGGAAGTGCATGGAACCCCCTTGGGTTTTTATTCTGTTAAGGTATAGCGAAATAAATTTACATTAATTAGATAGCCTTGAGCTTTTTCTACAAAATGATATTATATTTGTTGGTTATGACGTCATATGATGTCAAATGACGTCATTTGACCCGCCATCTTGGATTTGCCATCTTGGATTTTACTTTTTTCTTAAAAAGTCCAGAAATAACGGAAATTGATACAAAATCAAGCCAGAATGCTTCTGAAACGTACAATTTGGTGAATTTCTGGAATTTGATGACGAAAACTGAAAAAATCTAGAGTTATGTCAAAAAGTCGATTTTGGCCAAACCTACATGAAACTAGCGGTTACCATGGAAACGTCAAAAATGATGGACACACAGTTGACACAGTTGACATATTAAAATTTCCATGAAGGATGAATGAACAGCTACTGAAAGTTTCAGCCCCTTAAATCAGAGTAAATCGTCATTTCAAAATTTTGAAAAACCTTTTTGGGGGGATGGCATCCACTCCCCCCTCCCCACTTGTACATCGAGGGCTAAGGGATTATGCAAAGAGTTTTGCATTAATTGAGCTTCCACTGCCCTAAATAGAATTCGAAGACTTTGTTAATGACATTAACATAGAAATATCATCGGTAAACTGATTCTATAATATCTAATATTTTTAGATTTTGCCCTTGTCTCTTTGCTAAAACTAGTCTCTTGTCACGTTGTTTGAAGAGCTTTTGTTACCAAAAACTAACAGACGCCAAAAATTTTATTCTTGATTTCATCAGGCCAAGGGTGACTCTAAACTGTGGTGACATTAGTTTTGAAAAAGAAAGTTGGATTTAAGCAATGTTTGAGTCAGAATTTGAGCTAATTTGCCTCATTGCTAAATGTTGCGTGACATGGGTAGAAAATGACAGTTCTTGATTGGCACCTGTCACTTCAAATGAATTGAAACTCCTGGTGTAAACTAAGATTGGTCTAATCTTTATTTGTGTGAGATACCAATAAAATTCGATGTATTCTGTTAGCAGGAATGGTGTCTAAATTTAATGCTAATTTTAGTGACATTTTTGGGATTTTGGGCAAAAAAAGGGGGGGTGGTCTAACTTCTAAGGAAAAAATCACAAAGCCGGCCAACTTTGTCTTTTAGACCCCTCTTTAGAGAGGGGTAGTACGTTCAATCTGGCAAAGTTTCATTTAAAAAGGAGAGATGGCATGTACCACCCCTGCCTGGTCCTCTGGTAAACTCATTTTTATATGGCTTTCGGTTCCAGAAAAGTTTACTAAGAAAGCTTGTGCTGAATTTTATTGTCGTGAAATCCCTAGAAAATTCTCTCTAAAATTCCCGCAATACATTATTAACCTCGAAAAGTTGATATAGACCAGTTTGTATCATCTCGGGAAGAATTATTAGATTTTTCCATATTTTAGGAGAAGATAGGAATCAAGTTATACAAGTGTTTGGTTTGTCTCGTCATTTCATGAATTTGATGAGAATAAGCAACTTGATCATGAAAGCACAATACATTTTCCTCTCATTGACAGACTTTTCCATAGTTATTTCATAAAAGCAATAGACCACTCTTTGTATGGGTTGGGAGAACGGCTGGTGATTTACAAGCTTTTCTCGTGTTCTCCCAACATCCCGCTTGGTTTATTGCGCCAGTACAGTAAACCCATAGAAAAAGTGGTCTATTGCTTAAAAAGTATGTTTTTTTTTTTCTTTTATTTTCCTGAAATTACTTGGGGACATTTCGACATTTCAGGCTGTTGGATTTAGATCGTCTAAATCAGTTACGATCGACATATTTGTACATGGGATTATGGGTAGAAGTAGCCGTTTTATCTGATTGCGCCAGTCGAATAGTAGGGCAAAAGTTCGACTTTGATTCAGAAGGCACACTGCATATGTGCCGAATCTTATGCATACATTATACATGAGTCACGCGTACGGCAAGTCCCTAATGACTGCAAGTGGGAAATTCCAACTCCAAACCAACAGCTGAGGCACTTAGATTTGTCTCTTTCTTTTTAATTCTTTTTGTTTATATTATTTAATGTTTTTATTCTTTTTCAACTACTGTTGGCGCGCGTAGTCCTTTGTTCCCAGTGTATTCCAATATTCAAATTGTTGACGTAAATTTTGTGGCGTAATTAGTCATGTATACAGTGAAAATTCAAATGTACAACCGTCGAGCATTCGAAACATGTTTTGTAAATTGATAAATGTTATTTCCTTTTTAGTCGTGGATACGCGAAGCGTAGAAACGACTATTATTGTCGGGCAAAATATGCAAATGTGTCACTCACTTAGAAGTAAACTTTTGGCCGAGAGAACCTGGGTTCGAGTTTCTCGAAGACCTCCAAAGTTGAGAGCGGTTATTTTGGTTCTTGTGTTTCGCTTTTGTAAATATGTAGTATTTTGCCCAGGGCTTTCGCTCACACGTAGATGAAGGCTGAGAGAGGTATTTATGACTGTGGTTATGTATCGGTCACAACAGCGCGGCCTGCGAGGTCAAAGTCAGATACAAGTCAAAGTCAGGAAGTGAGATCGTGTTTACTAGACGTTTATAGCTCAAAACATTTTTCATGGGTACAGAATTTGATGATTTCTACTCGCTTTCTCTCCTTGTAGAGTCCAAGGTAAGCCTAAGGTAGCCTGTTTCTATATTGTATTTTTTTATGTGCACATTGAAAATCTGGCGGTGCTCGTATCTTAAATTCGAAACCCGTTATTTAATTATTTTGTATTTTCAAATAAATTGTGTCTAGATACCCGGCAGCCGGGAAAATTTTTAAAAAATACTGCATAGCCGGCAGTCTGAAATTATTCTAGAAGTTCCGCCCGAAAACCTAAATAATCCGTCTTAGAACTGTAGATCTTTGTTTAGAAATGCCAAGCGATTTCAATTATATTTTTGGCTTTGTGGTTGAGGAAATTTTCGAGCTTGGGCATACTAGAAAATCTCGATGTTTCGACACTTAGAAAAAATTTGTACTCTGACTCCGGTGTCAACTCTCAGAATAATTTCTACAAAAATTGAAGTTGAAACCCTGTGAGAGTATTCGATATTTGTTCAGAAGTGCGAAGCGATTCTAAATAATGTTTTCGTTTTGTTGTGGTCGAATTCTCTTAGCTTCGGCATACTATAACAACCTCGACTCACGGGCACGGTTTTGAAAAAACTAGATACCCGGCAGCCAAAAATTCATGAATAATCAATACATTAAACAACTGGAATAAAACAACTGGAATAAAAACTTGAAATAGATATTGATTGTATCTGTCAACAATCGTTTTGAATATATCTACATTGCCAGTGAAATGAACACAAACAATTGCTAAGATAGGAATAAAGTAATGTGATTTCCGTTTCCAAGAAAGAAAACTATTGTTATTTCATTGTGTACATTACAACACCCTTTTTAATTTGTATTGCATCAAGCTAAGGGGATTCCAATAGTTGACTCAAGGTGCACTTTTTATCAGGCGGGACTGATGACAAAAAGACAGGGATTTTAAACTTTCATTGCTAATTTATCCACGAAAAGAGAAATACTGTAGATATGTGGGTTTCAAGCTTGAAGCTACATGTATACGAAAGGGTAACCTTTTCAGGAAAAAACACTATACAAAAGGGAAAGTATATTGACCCTGGGGCAGAGCCTCCTTGTGTAAAACTTGGTCAGGTCCCTTCTCCCTCCTCCTGGGCATAGTTACATGGAGAGAACTTATATAACTGTAAATAAAAACATCCTCTTCATTTTGGGTTCAAAGTAAAAAACAAAATTGAACTTTTTTGGTACAAGATGTAGCAGCCAAATTTTTTCAAGTAGCCTTTTCTGGGAAGGATGTTGAAAACTGTTTGAAATGATTCCTATAATATTTGCAGAATACTTTTCTCTCTATTCCCATTTACCAGCTAGCTAAAATCATATTGTTCATGTTTGCAATATCTTTTATTTATATATTGAACTTTGCCTAACTAATTAAAATACCTATATACATAAATTTTTTTTATTATTAGGCAGGGAGACCACTACAGCCTAGCCAATTACAGTGGATCCCTCGTAATATCCGTGTCCCACTAAAGTAAAATTGTGCAAAATATTGGCATATTTCTCAAGCTGATTGTCTTAAAATTGTGAATGTCAAAACCATGCATAATTGCAATACATTTTTTTTTACAGGGGGAGGGGAGGGGGCTTTTATTCGAAGTGAAGGGGCGCTAATTCGAGGGGAGGCGCTTATTGGCCGTTAGGAGGGGCGCTTATTCGAAAGGGGAGTATATTTGAGGGGAGGCGCTAATTCGAGGATTTATGGTACGCGCGTACGTCCTTTCTTTTAGTAGTGGAAACGATAAGTCGCCGAAATCGCGTTAGATCGGCCTGAGGAGCTGGCAAACAACAAAGAATACAACACAGCAACAGGGTAAGTAGATTTTATTCACAAAATATAAGAATAATAGACTTCTCAAGGAAACCCGTTGCGTTGCCATACAAACCTTTATAAATTCAAACCGTTGTAACACAACACTTCCATATGGTGCAAGTCGCGTAGTCAAATCCGTCGTTATGTAATATGCCATATGTCACGTTACGCTGAATGTTCGCATAAAAGTGAAAAAAAAAAGATAACCCTTAACACTGTGAGCTTGGGCCGCCTGTGTACAGCCTTTTCCTAATGCAACACTCGAATAGTTTCCTTTGATTAAAAATTGCTGCTACTCTGCTGTTTTTCCGACCGATTGTACAATTTATAGAGAATTTTCAAACATCACTCGCATTGATACGATTTAATACTTATACCTACTAACATAGAGGGTAAAATTAATCAATTTTCATGGGCCGAGATAGGCTCGATTACCAGCCGCTGTTCGGGAAAGGAGCCCACCGAGAGAGCGGCGGAAATCGAGCCTACAGCCGAGACAGAGGGTTTTCTTCCTTACTTTCCCTTTCTATGTATATATATATCAAGGTTTCTTGCTCTCAGGGCACTCAGGCTGTTTTGCCATTGTTTTACAACAATGGCGTCTCGTTTGCTTTGGAGAAGTTGAGGATAAATTTATTGAAGAACCAAGGAAAATGAGCGAAGATGTAAAACACTAAAAAAACTCAGAACACTAAAAGAACGTAATGGAGAAGTGGAAAACCGACCGAAAGAAATCAAAAGGAACGGATAGTTTTGCCTTTCGATCGATCGCCTGCGAATCGATCGCCTGCCTATCATAATCTACACTATTATGAGAAAAACGAAGGAAAACTCACCACAAGGCATGTACAGCTCTAGCTCTAAGACGACTTTGGTGAAAAAGAGTCCCGATGAATCGAAGTGCATCAGCTCAAAGAATCGACGGTTACCACTCAAGAGACGAACGAGAACATTTGATGATTTCGCAAGAACAACTGACTACATCAGTTGTTCGCATCCAGCAAGGGTCTTAAATCAGCTATAACCACCAAAGTTATACACAGTTAGTACAGCTAAGCTTCTGTCGCTTCTTGTGCTCCAGGCCTCAGTGCAATAGTCAGCTGAGAGAAGCTCACCAAGCTTCAGTGGCGCTAAGCGTGGTTCATATAAAAGGATCTTCACTGAAGGCTTTAACTGAGGAACTTCTAAACGTCTTCAAAGCGTTTAATAGTATATAGTAACTTCCCTGAAAGGTTGCGTTTTTGCAGCGGCGTTCTAGTACAAAAATAAATTTCATTCAGCTGCTTGGTGCATGCGTTTTACAGGTCGTTGACGTTTACCGAACACTGAAATGGTTTTCTAAAATATACATGCGTCAAGTCTGCCTTCGTACCCAGTGGCCCATCAGGACGTGCGTGCGCACCGTAAATCCTCGAATTAGCGCCTCCCCTCAAATGTGCTCCCCTTTCGAAAAAGCGCCCCTCCTAACGGCCAATAAGCGCCTCCCCTCGAATAAAAGCCCCCTCCCATCCCCCTGTAAAATAAAATAAAGAATAAAAATAGCTGGACAGATGCTTTTGACGGAATCCACCAGAAGTTCGCGTAACAAGTGGACAAAAACCTAGTACCAAGATTAGTTACATCATATTGCAAACTTCTGTACGACTGTTTCAAATATCTTCTAAAAAAAAATCATTTCTAGCAACACCAAACGTCGAAAACGAATCGAACTTCGTATCCAGGTGATCTGACCGTAAATAATTAACCAATCATCTTCAAGGAGAAATTATTTTTAAAGCCGCACAGAATTCTTTGCGCGCCTAGTAGAGCTTGTCCTGACCTTCGACATGTAGTACATCGACACATCGATAGCGCTGTGAGGATAAACATGGCAGTTTTCAGTCGGAAGGCTTTTTTTTCTCATCATGCTTTGGTTGTGAGTGGAATATAACTCTACTACCGAGTATTCTTCAAGATTTTTAAACTAAGAAAAGTTCAGTACTCGATCATATAGACCAACAAAGTCAGTGAGTTGGCTTGTGGGCCTTCTGCGTGGGCACATGACATGTTCTCTCCCGCAAGAGGTGGTTGAACCTTCTTTCCATTGCTCCATACATTTTGATGGCGTATTCAGCTTTGTTGGTTGAACAAAGTGTGTACAGAAGACGCAAAGAAGCCATCTGTGCTGCTCGAACTAAAGATGGATCTTGTACAATCGGATATCTTACCTCCGGATTCTCATTGGTGTCGTCGCAGAGATCGTAAACAATAGCACATTTCTCGCAGCTTCGTTGTTCCAGGCTCTCTTCCACAGGCCAACAATAGTTTTATTCTATGAGGTTTTTTGCGTCCTACTACTTGTAAAGTTTGCTCCACCCATTTTCCGCCGCTTGCTGTCTAGAAAGACGGTTTTTCTTCTTAAAATCGTGCGCTCGAAAAGTGCAGGTAATCATGGCGCGTTTGCGGGACAAATCTAAAAACTTCCAAGGTCTTGTTTTCACTCCTAACAGGGATAAATTACTGCTTTGGGCTTTAGAATAGAAAGGAAAAATACATATCAATGTTTAGGTGACCTCAGTATAGAGGATCAAGTGGTACAGAGTCCATAGAACTTTCTGGTGAAGAAGGTTTTCTTCCTAACAACCGCCGCGAAAACATGAAGATCAGGGCGCTTTCAGATCGCAGATTTAAAGCAGCTTTTCGGACTTAAGAAACAAAAATGGTAATGAACATTATTACTTCGAAGTTGAATTCAACTTTTGGAACGATTGGTAAAGCCACAGGCGTTAAAATGTCTGGAAAAGCGGTCGGTAAAAACTCAAGCTTTTGCGTTAGCGTAAAGAATAATTTTAACATGTGGTCATGCAGCGAAGCACGTGTGCAAAATTTTGAACAATTTTTTGCTTTTAAATATGTTTCTTCGCCTCAGCGTGAATGAAAATCTATTGTTATTGACCTTCCTTTCGCATTTCCTTCATTTGGTTCCCTGTATTTGGGAATTTTAGGTTTTAAAAGTCAACAGTAACTTCAAGTTGCACGCTGGATTTCTGCATATACGGCGACCTCCAGGCGCTTTGTTTATTTTGTTTATTCGCTTCGTTCAGATATTTCCGCGTCTTATTAAGCTACTACAGAACCGCTGGGAAAAGAACCAAAATGGCCACTAACTAACACAGTTGAAATACGACTGATCTCAAAATAATTGGCTTGTTTTTGTAGTCTTTTTGATTTACGACTTTCATCTTTCTTTCCAGCGACGTCATATTTCGTCGCGCGGCGAAGAAATCACTCGATTTCTTGTTTTCAGATTGATTTTACAAGAGTTCTTCGCTTTTATTTTTCGTTGTTTTCTCAAATGTTAGCCGCTACAAGAATGAAATTCGGTTGTATTTGGTTTCGTTTTGTCCCCCAAAGTCAATAATTAACTCATTTTCGCAAAGTCAATTTTCTCTGCTTCTGTGGGACATTTTGTCGTGCGGTAAGGAAATAATATAATTTCTTGTTTTCTCAGCAGTTTTGTACATCAGGTTGAGTTCTTTTTGTTAATATTTTTTAATATTTCGACCCTTCATTTATTGAACTTTAAATAAACGATGTCTTGAAACCTGATGTTGTTTCTGTGGTTACTCCGCATATGGTTTAGGGGTGGGTCGCGGGCAATTTCATTCAGGCGTCAATGGGTTAGTGCATGCTTGATTGTTTGAAGTTGTGTAAGCTGTTCATAAACTGCCCCTGCGCATTTTTGACAGTGTCATAGTCAACATTTCCCAACCAAAGAGCAACTGTTACACTGTGCTCAGTAAATTACAAGGCTCAATGATTTTTTCTCCGACACTTTTCTCCCCTGTGAAATGGCGTGACCATTTCAGCCATGGGAAACCGTCATGATGCTGTTGGTTGGTGTTGTAACTGCACTCTGTACATCTGACTGACTTAGAAATAGTGTAATGTAATTCTCAATGTCAACATAGCCCACAACTACCTCTCCAAATTTATTAAAGGTCAGGCCAATCTTTTCTAGATATTCTTGGCGTGTGCCATTCAGATTATTAATTTTTTTTCTTTACTGAGTTGGAGAGCGTTTGATCGAATGGTCGACCGAACTAGTGCTGTGGCCGACAAACGATAATAATAAAATGAATGACTAAATAAAAGCAAACTAGAGATCGGTGGAATACAGTACCTTTAATACTGTATAGAAAGTACACTATTAAAAGCAAATTGAAGTAAAACACCAAAGTGATTTTCAAGCTTACAATGCGATGCGGCCAGCGCTGCATGTTGTGCGATTGAAGTACTCAAATCGCTTCCATCCAAGTGTAGAAAAGATTCACCGTCGAAAGAGACTTCCCAACTGTCCAAATCAATACTTCTCATATTTACAGCACAATTCCGAGTTCCAAGCGCGGTATAAGACAAGACAAAATAATTCTGAAAAGCATCAACACTCGCTCCGGCAGTGACCGCCATCATTCAAATGCAAACTCACGACTACGCGCGGGCTGCCTTATGGGATACGGCAATAAAATTTTCTCTCCAGTCTTACGCAATGACGTCACCAGATCACCTGGATGAAACACTTCGAAGTACTGGTGAAATGAAACTGATGACGAAATTTTGCCTGTGCTTGCACAAGGTCTCTGAACTTTGAAATTTATTTTCTCATGTTCCCATGGGAAATTGTTTTCGGTGTTATTTTATGCAATTATTTGTGTATTTAGCTTTAAGAACATGTAAAAAAAAAAATGACTGTAAAATACTTAAAATTATTCTGGTACCAGATTTTTGTCCACTAAAACCTGAAATTGCTCGATTTTCTCTCGGATTTTGTCTTAATTTTTTTGCAACCAGGCGGTTTATTTTGTTGACAACGGAAATTACGTGCCGAAAGCCACGCTCTGAAACATGCACTATTTCTTGGACAAAAAGGAGATAATTATTAATCTTTTATCACCCAGTTTGATGCCTCTTGTTAGATATGGATTACTCAATTTCTGTTAATTTTGAGATTTTTTGCTTTTCATTTGCAGGAATACCCAATGATCCATTTATTTTATTCTCTCTGTTTTTCGGCGTAAAACGTTAACATCATTTTACACAACACAGGACTCGCCAGGACTGAACACAGGCCAATTAATAAACAGGACTCAGCCCTCTGTATGCCCAGTGGCCGTTTGCCGTTCTTTTAATATGCTTTCATAATGCTTAAAGCTTTGGTAAGAAGCCCAGGAATCTGTAATTTTCGGCCTTGGCGGTTCTCTGGATTTGGAACAGTCGAGAACGTAGGCAATTATTCTTCTTTGTTTCCACAAGAATTGGAGAGATGGGTTAGGTGATGGAAACATTTCTGACAGGGACATTCATTTTCGGCAGAGACAGCGTTATGTCGGACGCAACACACATTTGATCTGTCCGTTTTAAACGAGTTCATGGAAGAGGCTCAGGTATTCTAAGGGAAATGTCTCGTCAGGTTCTGAAAGGTCGTTTGCATTTCAGTTCTGGTGTTACATGTCAATCTTATACCTCGATATTTTCTGGTAGACTGTAACGGTCGTTTAGGATAAGATTTGATAAGATTTTTTCATTTTTTATTCCCATAATTTTTCTTTTGGAATACGTACTTGTTAGTATGTCGTATGATCGCGACTGCAGTAGCTATCTTGCACAATCAAACAAGTTATAGACGGTTATTCCGCTCCCAAAATACTTTTGGTCAGTTAGATTCGACTTTGCGACGTCACAGCAAACGGCGTAAAATAAGGGGCTTTATCACGTCGAGAGCATGGTGTGAAATACTAAGTAACAAGCATCAGTCTGAAAAGAAAAATCCACACAATCGCTATTAAAAACAATGAAACTAGAATGCCAAACAATGAGGCATTTTGAGGTGTTAACTTTACACCACCACCCAACTGGCAGGTATTATATACTTGAACAATAGGTTTTCAACGTCTCAAAGACTACTGAAAAACACTGCAGAATCTCAACCTTCCAAAGAACATCTGTGCGTCGCGGCCAAGTGAAGAGACTTAATCCATCACCAGCGGATAGTTGAATGGCGGCTTGCCTATTGAACAATTTTAAGTAGCTTAAGTGATAATCGAAATCATTTTTTATTACATTTGCCGCTTAGAACAGGTGGATTCAACTAGTCAGTCGACCATAAATTAAATCATTTCCTCGCTTTATTAGGCCATTTTTGCTCCGAAGCCACAAACAAAGCATGTGGTAAATTAGAATATCTATAATGGCTAATTAAAACATTTTCAGCTGCGAAATACAGCATATTGTTTTGCTGTGGTGTTCCCTCTTGTATCCACACACTCCTTATCACTTCTAAACGTCGCTTCGCCACCACACGAAGGCAGTACATTTCCAGTACACTCTGTGGATCATAACAAAATTTACAGCGACAAATTGAGAGGACAATGACAGACTCACGATTTCGCTTAACAAAGCAAGAAGAGACGCATTTAGATGGAACGACTGTAAACAACGCTGAGGTCCAAATAACGCCCAGTGGTAAACGGATGCGAAAGAAAAACTGTAACACTGCAGTACTTGCATTTCTGATAGTTATACTTGTCTTGGCTTGTATTGTGCTAATAGCTCTGTTGGCGATAGAAAAAATGCGCAAAAACAACTCAGACACGAGCGAAAATGGAACTCTGCCATGTACCAGTGCCCAGTGTGTCCTCGCTTCCTCCAGTAAGTAGAAAGTTCTGATTTTTAAATCGATAATGTGGTTTCGCTTGTTACACGAGTATTATGGGTTTGTGATAATAGGCACACAGCTCATAACGATTCGTCTAAGTTTACATGGTAAACTTCGAAAGACTTTTGTTTTAAAAATGAGAACCTTTCTCAGTTGCTAGGAGTAATTTGAAGAAAAAAATTGCCTCCTCTAAAAACATGGTTGTGGTCAATTGGTGAAAAGAGCTTTGGGTGCATAGTTCAGTGTATCATATTCCCGTGCTCGTGAACAGTTTTTCTCATCATCTGTGTATGTGAAACAATTCATCTGTTTACAAAAAACGGAATGATTTGGTTAGTTTATAGAACGAGTGAAAATTTTTTCTCGCGGATCAAGTACTAACTTAATTAATAGTGTGGTCACGTTTAATTGAAACATTATAATGTGTCACGACTAATCTTTTTAAAAGTCGACTTTTATTGGGAAAATGCTCCAGAAAACCAGATTTCATAAAATACTATAAATGTAGTGGACAAATTACCGAAGGACCGCTATCAACGACCATTTACATTGTATTGCGTTGCATCCTAACACATTCAAATCATTTTAAACAAGACGACAAAAGCCAAACGATGTTCAAGTAATACCACCTAGAAATGTTGGTAAATTATAGGAGATCGTATTTGTACTTGAAGTAAGCAAGATTTCTAACATGCAGCCAATCATAATGAAGCACATTCTGCGTTCTTTTGCCATGTGCAGTAGGCTACTTACTAACCTATCTTGCAAAGGATAGTAAGCAGAAGTTGATAACCTCTTGACACAATCCGCGGTCGGTATTGTCAAACAACTACTGTTAGCATTTTTCACTCACAGACGAGGAGAAACGAAAATCTCCAGTACACCACTTAAGGCTTCCTAATATTTAGTCCAGGGGATCCTCAAAGACAGGCTTTACTAAGATTGAGTTTAAATATGTCCATGTTTTAAAAAGCCTGTAAGCAAGCATGGAGTTGGGGTGGACGGTTATTGTTCTGGGATAAGAGATAAAAAGGAATTACCAACCGGTGAAAACTGTTAAAACAATATACAACAGTTGTTTTAATTCAAATCTCGTGTCACGACATTACATTTGTAGGTGACGGCGTAAACATGACCTACAAGGACATCCTTACTCCATTTGACTTAATTTGTTCAAAAATATAATTTTCAGGAAAGAGACTATGATCTAGAACATAGTCTCTTGCCGGGTTCTGCTCAAAGCTATTTTTGTTCTTTCTATTTAGGCAAATTCACATTAACAGATATATCGTGCAAGGAATATTTCCGAAAAAAATTCGTGCGGCTGACTTTCCCTACGTGTTTCATGCAATTCACAATGTGAACACCATGCTACACACCACACCTATTTTGCTGCCTGTTTCCTCTTCCTGGAATCTACCAACTACCCTGGGATGAAAATGCCTAGCTAACTGAACAATTGACCCTGTGGGAAGTTAAAGTAACTTTCCATTTTTTTTTTTTAATTTAAGCAAAATTTCCTCCACAGAATTTTTTCTAATTTTCCCTGTTTCTTCTCCTGTGTGTAATAAAAATATTTTTATAAAAAAATATGGGGTCACCGGCTTAGTTTTTAAGATAGATGTAATTGATGGTAAAAAGTGGGTCAAGTTTGTTGCTATGCAACAGAACAGTGTAACCTTAATTTATGACTTAAACACAATGAAAGGTACAGTGGAGAGTTACCTCACAAAATAGCACAGCTATTCAAAACAGTACAGTTATAAGCCTGAAAATCGCACCTAGTTCTAAAAGTCTCAAAAAAAGAGCAAACAGGATTATCGACAATTCTTTTTTCAGTTTGGTATTTTTCTTTCGGTGAGGTTTTCTGTCTCTATTTGTCCCTCAGTAGGAGTGTCACTGTTTACTTGTATTCCGACCCACCTAGCCGTCGAAGTTGTTAAAGAGAGACTGGACTTTGACCAATCACTACCAGAGAGAAACAACTTGTCTATCCAAAATATCATGAAACTTCTACAGTTCGTCCTCGACAACAATTTCTTTGTATTCCAAGGGATCCATTTCCAACAAATTTTCGGTTGTCCGATGGGATCCCCAGTCAGCGCCATGCATCCTAGCCAATCTCGTCATGGAACATGTCGAAGAAAAAAGGCTCTCTCATCGGCCCCTATCCCTCCCAAATGGTGCTTTAGATACGTAGATGACAGCCATATGTGTGTAAAATGGGAGCACGCAGACGAATTCCACTCACATATCAATTCCATCAACCCTCAAATCGAATTTACAATCGAGATAGAATCAGAAGGCTCCATTGCCTTTCTTGACAGCAAAACAACCAGACAAGAAGATGGCTCTACTCACCGTATCTGTCTACAGGAAAGCTACTAACACCGACCGTTACCTTGATTTCAAATCACACCACCATCCCCAGCAGTAAACACTCGGTCGTACGCACCCTCATGGATCGCGCAAAGAACATTCCTTCCACCGAGGAGGAAGTATCACGGGAAACTAAACGAGTAGCCAAAGCCCTCGCCGCTAATAACTACCGTGCTAATTTCATTCATAATGGCCGCCAACTGAATAGACAACAAGAAATGAATGAGACCGATCAGCACGGCTTGGTTATCCTGCCCTACGCCAAAGGGTTCTCCGAGGGAGTTGCAAACGTTCTCCAAGGTTTCAACATCAAGTTCACCCATAAGCCTATTCGCACCATCTCGACCATACTTGAAAAGCCAAAACGACAAGATCGAGAAAGAGGCTGCCAGAGGAATCGTGTACAAGATCAAATGTAAAGACTGTGATTGTGTTTATGTTGGTCAGACATTACGCACTAAAAACACGAGTAAAAAAACACGCAAAGGCCATAGCCACATTGGATAAAAACGCTTTGTTGGCCAACACCATATGCTTCACAATCACCAAATAGATTTGGAGAGTGTTGAAATTGTTGACACGTCATTGGCGTGGCGACAAAGACTAATCCTTGAAGCTTGGCATTCCATGCGGGATAGGAACGCTATAAACGAACACATAGCGCTACCAAACATTTACAATAACATAAAGAATCTTTAGAGTCATTAAGAATAGCCTAGAGACTATTATTACACTTCTTCGAGGCGTGATTTAGTTTTTTCACACATTGTATACATATACCAAGCAGGACGCCGTTAGACATTTCCATTTTTATCTTTGCTGAAGAAGGCAACAGTAGTAGCCGAAACGTCCACTATATATTTTTAACCAGTGTCAACTTTTTATTTTTTTTACCAAAACGAAAAACAGTTGTTCTATCAAATCTATCAGCATAAAGCAAGCAAACTACAACAGCTCATTATTGTGTAACTGGAACTAATGTGAGTACATAAACACCTCATAACTATCATGAACTATACATGTCACATAACAATTGTATTCAACACAAACTTCTGAAACAGACCTTTCAGTTAGCTCTGTTCACATAAAAAACAAAAATGAAGAGAAACCAAGGAGAATGAGACGGTTCAAAGCTAACATTATCATTGTCACTGTAACAAACGTCGTCAGTCAATAGTTTCTAAATGAATTGACGAACAGTTCAATATTGTGTAACCGAAACTAACATGCTCTGGGATCCAAACTGGGCGCAATTCCCCCCAAAAGAGACTCAAAGCCTTAAAGGTATTCCTTTAATGTATTAATGAAAGCATGGTTGACATTTTGTTGGCGCCGACGGTATTGATCGAACACTTGAAACCATCTTGTAAAGCCTTTCACTCGGCCAGACTGAATCGTACTTGGAAAATTGTGACATATTGAGAGACTTATTT
>Ga0126338_10000350_pt1 | contig 23617 bp, 14 predicted proteins | sample OrbCmetagenome_2_FD_92529 | JGI IMG/M metagenome (GOLD analysis project Ga0126338, IMG submission 92529) | Coral microbial communities from Petempiche,Puerto Morelos, Mexico - Orbicella C C metagenome | ecosystem: Host-associated > Invertebrates > Cnidaria > Coral | place: Petempiche,Puerto... | reverse complement strand
TTTTGTTGAAACGGGGGGGGAAGTTGGGGCAGGACTCCCCACCGCGAAAAAGATTTGGGGGGGGGGGGGGGGGGGGGGGGGGGGGGGGGGGGGGTAGTACGCATCCGCTGCATTAGTATATGACTGAGATTTACGGGGATCACTGCTTGCAACACCTTGTGAAATATACCTAACCCAGAGAACAGTGAGTAGAAAAGCCTCCCCCCTCTCCCCGAATCCCATGGGCAGCTCCGCGGGTCAACCAGACTTCCCATAATACTTTACAATGTTGAGATAATTTTATTCAGTCACTAAGCAGACAATAGTAAACCATTGTCAAATTATTTACACAATTTTACAGTATTAGTGGTCAATCATGACCGTAATAATGCTACACTTTTATGCCAAATACTAACTGTACCCTACGGCAAATAAAAATAACTAGAAAACGAAATTTAACAATTGATTGCAACATGAGATGCCTAATTTCCCAAGTATGAAACACAGGCAAAACTGACAAGGTACCAATTTTATCGCAGCTGTATGTAATTCGACCAATTAGTTTTTTTTCCTCCACGATTTAGCCCATTGCCCTTTGCTTGATAGAGATATTTGGAAAACCAACCGAAAGATGTCAGTAAAGCTGTCTGAAATGAATAAACATTACTGAAACAACGAGCAAATTTGACAGCAAACAGATCAATCATAGTAGCCAAGAAACTAACTTCAAAATATACTTTACAATTAATAAAACAGAACGATGTGGCGTAAAGAAGATCAAGACTATTCAACAGCAGTTCAAACCATAAACTACAATCACTATTTATCGTTATAGATTATCATCATCTTTGTATTATCAAAATTATATTCCAGCTTTCAGCTAACGCTCTTACTAATACTATTGAACACTCCAATTTTATGCTAATCTTGAATAATATTTTCCATCAAATGCTTCTTGAAAGACATTTCTTATTACTCTATATTGTTACGCAGGCAAAATTTTTAAAACGCAGTGTCTGCGTTAACTGAAACAAGTTCATCCGCAGTGACACTGCTCGTACAAAAAGCCCAGAAAGGGTCTGATCAATTTGTACCTATCAAAATAAAAACGAATAACTTACGAGGATAGTCCACTATCTGTGCTGCTTCCAGCCGAAGTTGTTACCTAGCAACTACGATGGCCAAGAAACCTCAATCACAGGCTCACCTAATCCTCAAATTGCATCAGAGATTGTTCTGTTTTACAAACTACGGAGAGCAAAGCGTTGCTTGACGCAAATATTCTACTTATCCAATTTCAAGTTAAACTACAATCTAAAGAAAGATCAACCATTCAGCCCTATGTTTATAATAACAATTTTCCTTGATGATCGCTAGTAGTTATACGTAAAGACTATCACCTTACTGTACTTTTAGAGACCACATTTTCTAAGTTATCAGCTCCTACACCTGTAGTTGACGATTTTGTATAGTCTTGCTACCTCTCCGTTGGTTATAAAAAATCGAAATTAAGGAGAAATTATATGATAATCACAACTAGGCCTTGAAAGGTTCATACGCCTTTCTATTTACGGGACAAAACCTAACAACTACTTCACTTAAATTTCACGGAAAGACTGCATGAAGAGACAAGGACTGCAAAGGACAATACTTGGTTCATTATGCAACAACTATGATGAAGTTCGTGAAAACTGACGAGAGGTGACACGAGCTGTTAATCCTTGCGTCACTTTTAATGCCACTTTTGATCCCAGTGCTCTGGGATGTATTCAGTGACGTCTGGTATCTGATCACACAAGATGTAGCGAGCAGTCTGCTTCAATATATTCCACCAGTGTATCGTAACAGAACTCGTACTGCTCCTTTACAAAAGAAAAAACATGGGTTTTTCATTACCCTTGTCAATAAAGTAGCAGTTACTGCTAAGTAATCACGCCAACCGCGATCAGTGTGATAATTGTCGCGAATTCAACAGATTTCTGTAGAACTGCACCATCAGTATAAAACAACAAGAAGATTTCAGGTACATTAATTCAACTTAATTTCCATGTGCCTACAACTGATAAGTTTCTCTCCTAAGTAAATTGTCAAAATCAATTGCTACAAGGCCTTGGGACAAGCGAAACATTTTGGACATTTTCTTGGCAAGAAACGTAACGGGAGACCCTCACCGCTACTAACTCCCGATCCCGCTATACAGCAAAAATATCAAACACCAATCCGCCTGTTCCGTCTAGTAAGTTGGCATTACAAACCTTGGTTAATATGCAATGCGGTCTCTGATGATTGTAGAGGCGAGCTGTTTGATAGATGGAAACACTTTTCTCACGTCTTATCTGATGGAACATTGTGTGCAGCAGACAGTAGACACCTGTGCGCCCAACTCCATAACTGTGAAGAACAATAACCATAACTGTTTATATCGAGCGTTTCACATGAATGTTGTTGAACTGAACTAAAAAGGAAGGTGATTAAGCAACAACACTGTGACCACAAACACATTCACAACTTAATCGACAAAATGGGTAGGTAACTAATGAGCAGCTTAACATGGAGATATACGTTTGAAGGTGACAGAAAAATAACCACGGTTTTCAACAGCTATCATTGTGTATGTTTGCTTATTTAGGTGTCTGGTGTTTCCTATTGGAGTTGACGGCTTCTGGGAGGCGTCTAGTTACGGTAAATATCTACTTATAGTACTGTCTCCTTTGTGCACTGTGCTTGTATGGACATAATGAGACAATCTCATTCACTCACAGCTGAGTGCCACCTTAAGGACGGCGTCTGTTTACATATAGAGGATACATCAATGTCTCACATAATGAGACACTCCACCCAATTTTGCAGTCTCCTCATGGAAGATTTCTACTTAAAATAATTTTCATTTAACAGTGCGTTCAAACAACGCGCAAAGCAACCAATCTAACTTACTTGCAGTGCACTACAATTGGACCAATAACCTCATAGGGCTTAGCGTGAACCTGCACTTCTTTCTCCCAGCTGTCCACTTTACAGATAAGCTGCAGAATGGTTTGACCGGACCACGGAGCTCCATCTTCAGGCCAGTGAAGAAAATGAAAATGTTGTAGATTTCTGTACTCACTTGGGTCCTTATAACAAATATAACAAGTCAGATTTGAATGGACTTCTTCTAAAATATTTGCTTACCTACAGGGTTCCAATTAACACTACTTTCACTAAGTCTGTAGTTGCACAGGACACAACGTATAATTGTAGATGGTGTACCTTTATGGAGACCATTCTTAGCTCTTTGACCACAATATCACCACGGGTATTCTCGGAATCTATTGTTACTTCATAATCACCGAACCTGCATGTTTCATACGCACGTGGAAGATAACTATGATAGTAATCCTGAAAGAAAAAAAACGTTTTAGTTGAAGCTGGTTGGATGAGAATGTAGTACATAGATTACGATGCTTGTTTGAGAAAGAGAACAGATCATAATGTGACAGTGAGCCCTCTGCCGGGGGAAGGTATTACCTGTTCTAGCTCCGCTTTACTAAGCAGCATGACAAGTGAACGACAGTTTTCCTGCCAAACCATCCTCCAAAAGTCTTGTGTAGTCTCTTCTAAAGGATACTGAGTAGCTATGTAAGCTTGGGACTTCCAGAATCCCTAAATAAGAAAGAAAACGCCGAGTGCTATTATAGACTAACCGTTCCCATAATTTGACAATCTACGGTTCTACGGTTTGAAAATAACGCACAATTTGCTGATCAACTTAACAGAAATTGACAGGATAGAACTCTGGTAACTTAACAAATTGGAGATAGCTAAACACAGGCTGACAGTATACACAAAGTATAATCGAAGGGCAAATTTGAGACAGAATTCCATGTAGTTATCAAGTAAAGAAGGCCCAATTCTTACCGCAAGGTACGTAGCATTGATATAATCCGACCCCTCCTCTCTTGGGCGAGGATACAGTTCCACCCTGGCACTGTCAGCTTAAAATGGATGAACACATAATGGAAAAACTTATCATCAATTAAGTATTAAACAATAAAACGCTTCTAAGCAATTTAATCTTTATAAATGAATACCTTATTGTCTACCTTATTGGCTGACAAGCGGAGTTATGCACGGACCAACTTACTGACTAACCGACTGATTGACGGACCGCTGGACAGATCAATGGACCGCCACATGAATGAACAGACCGGTATAATGGGAAAACTACAAGATTGAAATAAATATTTGTAATCCAAAAGGACCAGTAGCTGCGTGGCACAGTAAACAGTCCAGAAGTTGTAAGTAGTAATAATTCAGTGGCACATTAAACACAATATTTTTAGCCGACGTTTCGGGCCTAGCCCTTTCTCGGTGCTAAGTTGAGTTTCGTTTACTATTTACAAAATTTAACAAAATATCCTAAATGATTGCTTGCTTAATCACATGTTTATAGTTCTACCTGGAATTAAATCCACAAATCAATGGACCGCCACATGAATGAACAGACCAGTATAATGGGACAACTAAATGATTGAAATAAATATTTGTAATCCAAAAGGACCAGTAGCTGCGTGGCACAGTAAACAGTTCAGAAGTTGTAAGTAGTAATAATTCAGTGCCAAATTAAACTCAATTTTTTTAGTAGAAGTTTCGGGCCTAGCCCTTCCTCGGTGCTAAGTTGAGTTTTGTTTACTATTTACAACTTTTAAACTAAATCTCCTAAATGATTTCTTGCTTAATCACATGTTTATAGTTCTACCGGGAATATAATCCACTGATCGATTCTTTCCTATGTTGCAACCACGTTTAGCTTGTTTTAAGTTGTAGTGTCTCACTTGAATCGCATTCAAGTTCTGAAAAAAGAAAGGATAATACTTCATAAGTGTTAATTTTAATAACTATTATAATTTATCGAGTGTTACAACCTTAGTTTATGTTGTAATTTAAATGCAACTATTACTTTATTCAATATTGCCCCCACAGCCCCCCAGCCAGGGGCCCGTTTCTCGAAAGCCCCGGAAACTTTTCGGGCCTGCAAAGCCAGTATTAGTTAATCTGTATCTAAAAACAAAGAGGTGAGTACGCGTGAAATTTCTTGAAAGAAGAGAACCTCTGTTCATATTAAGAATATGTGTAAAGAACAGCTCTGTAATCATAAGATTTTAGATTTTGCTATGGCTTTCCGGGTGTGAAAACGTTTCGGGATCTTCGAGAAAGGGTCCCAGAGCCGGAGAGCCTGCGGAGGCACCCTAGTAGTCCGCGCGTGTATGAAGAAATGGGCATAAATATATTAGGGGCTTAAAAAATTTCCATTTGACCGAACTAGGCGCGTATAGGCGTATCGGGTAACCTTTTTTCCTAAGTCTTGCTGAGTGAACTTTTCGTAAAAGAAATATTAGTCTCCATGAAGGCAACATTTTTTTTTCTAGAAGTACTTTTTGCGTCCTTTCAAACGGGACATGGTACACTGCTCTGCTGTAAATGCTTAGTGAGATATTCTGTAAAGAATATCATGTGTCAAATTTGTTCTTTAAAATTGTCTGGAATAGAATGAGTTAAATAGAAAGTGTTGGTTAAGTTTACGTAGTTGATTGTTTGGATAATATCCACGATAAGATGCTTAAGTTATAGGAACGTTATGGGTGATGTAGTTAACAAAAAAAAACAAGAAATAAAAGTTTTAGTTCATACAATAATGTGCAGTTGTTTTCAATCATGAGAAATAAAAGAAAGCAGGGGCAAGTTTAGTGATAACTATCATTAGAGATAACTTAAATGTACCAAACAAAACTCACCTCAAATTCGACTTCAAGTTTGCTTTTATTTGAAAGGTTTTTTCTCAGCTTCTGTACAGAGCCTTTAAGTTCATCTATTGGGATTGACAGCCTCAAGTCACTGTCAATGTAGTGTTGTAAAGCATCATGGACAAAAATGTACTGACACTAAAACAAACAAGGATAAAAGAACATTTACCGTTTAGTTCCTACAAACAATAAGCAGCCAATGCAGTAAAGAGAACAACAGTCATGGCCATCATCTCGCCAGTGATGTCGGAGATAACTTTTTGTACCATCATGCACTAACCTCTTCCTGTACAAGATGATTCCTTTGTTGACGTATCTGAGCGACAAAATCAAAAATATTTATATCACCAGTCTCATGCATTCGTTTCACCATGCTGTGAATAACAATGTATGCCCCACTTCGACCAACACCGGCACTGAAACGAAAATAAAACCTCGTGAGTTCATATTGAGTCAAGCTCGCAGGTTTCCTCAATGTTCTCTGGGAAAACTGCTTGCTTCTCAGAACAAATAATGTCCGCGCCAAACAAGGTATTGCTTATACAGTATACTCCTGTTATTTTACACGTACAATACACCGAAGTTCTGAAAGTTAAGATCCCTAGAAAGTAGTAACCTAGCTCAAACAAAATTTCATGCGTTGCGTGCAAGGACCATCGAATATAACAGAAACATCAAGCTTTACTCTGATTTGATTTGTTTTACCTAAGCCTTATCCAAAGGAAACGCATTGCCCTGTTTTGCTCCAATACATTTTTGTTTTGGCCAGATAGATTTATCTCTTTTATCAATCTCAAAATTGAAACCGTCTTACTGTATTGAGATGGTCGGTCACACATGGCACAAGTTCTAACGGATTAAGTGTACCAAGGGCACCACAGTCAACTGTCCACCAAATCCAGCAGCGATTCACACTTGATCGACATCTTGCATGGTTGACACTTGTTCGACAGTTGGTCCCCATATTGAGCGATACTTGGTCAACACTCGACCAACAACAGTCAAAAGCCAGTCAAGTGCCGACCGTCTCCGACATGCTCCTTAGTGTGACAGCTGGACTGTAGACTGTAGACACTCATGAAAATATAGTGGCACCACACGGGACGCTCAGCCAATACTATACCGACGCTTAGCTGACTTTTCTCCGTTTTCAGCCTCACGTTCATAGGTTTTTAAACTCCTCAAACGTTTCTCTCCATCATCCTCAATCTTTTCAATCGTCCTGAATCACTGACTATCCTAATTCACAAATTTACCTCATCTATATACTGTGCAAAAATAAGCCCTATCAAAAATAGAACCTTGAGGTTTCTCTCTAATAAATGTGCGGTAAACTCTACAAAAAATAGTTCGCCCGATCTCGTTGGGTTTTATCTCACACCAGCCATAGTTTGTAGAGGGGACTGGTTATGAAACCCAGAGACCTTCAAAGGAAGAACTCCTTGTTATGCTTTTCACACTAGTTGATGGCATATTAGACAAAATAGCCGCCATTTGAGGAGGAAAACTGGATAAGAATATGATTCACAATACGATACACACCAACATATCACCGACAAACGACCAACATGCCCCAAAAGCCAGCCAAAAGGAAGTGACTGATTCAAGCGTTGGCCAACATATTGAATGTGTGATCACCGCTAATATCAATCAACGCTCGAAGGCGTGTCTAAGAAAATTAGATTCTGTAGACAGACTATCAACCGACCAAGCGATGGCCGATATGCATCTGCCGGGGCTCTGCTGAGATGTCGCTTGAATATCGATTGCTGCGATCGGTTGACACTTGACCACGAGGGCCTGTAGTACACAAGATTGGTTAAATTAGTTATTTGAAAATAGGCGACTCACAATGTTGCAATAAAAAGGCTGCTAAACCAATTAAATTCTTTGTTATGTTTTTCGCACTAGCTGACAACATGTTAGACAAAATAGCCACCATTTGAGGAGGAAACTGGAGAACAATAGGATTCACAATGATACACACCAATACCTCACCGACAGATGACTAACATGCTTGCAAAAGCCAGCCAAAAGGGAGAAATAGATAAGTTGGCCGAGCAATAACCTCTAAAAATGCATTTTTTGGCTGATACTCACCTGCAGTGAACAATAACGGGACCAGTCCCATCTTGATTGGCAGCTGCTGACTTCAGAATGAAGTCCAATGCAGGATATTCACAACCAACATCTGGAGCACCATGGTCTGGCCAGCCAGTGAAATGGTACTGTAACACTTCCATAGGTTTCACTTCATCTTCTGTTGCATCCTGGACACAAACATTTACAAATTAGTACGTAATTTATTATGTACCAGTATAACAAAATAGTCCATTGTATTTTACAGTGCAACTATACTCCAACTACTCAAAAAGTTTGCAAATGATTGACCAACAGTGTCTGAATGACTTAAAACAATAAAAATGGTCACAAATGTACTGTTTCTGTAGTGCACTTAGATTGCTAATTTGTCAGAAATCTACTAGTAACATCTGAGGTTTTCATTAAATTTACACCAGATTTTGTCAGGTGGCCTTAAATATTATAAATTCATATATTATAGTTATTCAGAAAGCATCCCGTAAGAAAGCCTGCTGTGAAAGCAACACGATAGCAACAGAACTAACAAGAACCGATGACATAATTATGTATATAATGCAAACAACAAAAAAAGAAAATTAACATTTGATAATCAAAATAAACAAGGGATTTTCCTTTCTTTTTTTCCAGTGTTTTCTTTTAAAAAAATAGAAAACATTTTCTTGGTGTTTCTATGAAGTTATAGACTGAAACACTTGTGGAAACTTCGAAGAACTCGGACAAGCTGTGGAAACACTCTCCTGTGAATCATGTTCCCACATCATTCTCGTTCTCCCACACTTCCACTCATGATTCTATACCTTGATTGAAACACGGAAAACCTTTTCTATTTCTTAAAATTGGCTGATTGCAATAAATTATTCACTGAAATATGTCACAGAAATTGATTTTAACACTTTTATAAAGAAGCTACAGTCAAACCCATTAATACAGACACTGTAAGGATCAAAGAAAGTGTCTTTAGTAAAGACAGGTCAGTTCTAAGTGAACTAAACAATGAGAAAATCTATGAAAATCTATGAGCTAAGGCCCAAAGCTACTGTCAATAATTTCAAGGTGTCTGTCAAAGAGTGGTTAATATTTTATTGATTAACAGCAATTGATGCTACATGTAAAATGTTAGGATCATTATATTATTTTGCAAAAAATTAACTAAGAATGTTGAACATAACCAGCCGGTGGTACGTAAGTGTTTATCAATCCCTTTTTTCCGTGAATTTTTACATCGGTGGTAACTCCCAAGTGTAATTTTTAAGAACATCTGACTAAAAATGTCAAATTATGGAATTTCGACACTTCATTTTGGAAGTTGCAACACAACAGATCAATTCTGTTAAGCATCTGGAAGGTAATGAGAACCAGTACATGTATCTCAGGCTTTATCATCTACAGTTCTGAGTCAACTGTTAATCTTGCTAACAAGCTTCATGTGCATGTTTGTTTTTCATTTGATTGTTTTCTGTATGTGTTCAAAATCCTGCTGCTCACTTGTTAGTAGGTTCATTCTCAACACCCTTGATTTATTCAGTTATGATTTGTTACCATGAAATAGCAAAAATGCTACAGATCTGTTGCAAAGAGCCTTACCCAGTTTATTCCAAAGGAAACCATCCTAGATGAATATTTATACTTTACATGCAGAAACAAACAACAGCAGACACAGTTAATTAACATTATGTTTAACGCATTATACAGAGTTATGTCCTTTTAAAAATCATTGTTTATTTGCATTTATAGAAGTTCAATGTTTTAAGAGGCTGTCTCTGTAAAAACCAACCACTGATTTTACTTCAAAAATTCAATTTTTCTCATAAGCTAGGATTTCGAAGCCCTTACCTAGTCAATCACTAAAATGAGTTTTATTTGATTAAAAATTCTAATTGAAGTTTTCTAGGACTGATTGAAGTTCGGTCCGCTTGACACAAGTTGCATGCCTGACAAAACTGGAAAAATAGCACATATTGCCGGCACTCTAAAAAAATTAACATTCGTTCAAAAGTCCCAATTCTTTTTTTCAACTATAGATATATCATAGGAGTTTGTTTAGCCATGTCGTAATTATAATTCAATGTTGTTCCTTCAAAGATTAAAAGAAGATTTTCTACCTGTTAAATCGAGTTTTGAACCAAACGCGAAAATGGCTCTACTATGAAAGCACGTTTTTAAAATGTGGCACCTGTTTGAAACTGCTGAACTAAAAGAATAGAAAGTATAAATGTCCCTTAATTTAAAACAATAATAAAATTTGTCTGCCCACTAGGTTTTTAAAACTAATGACCACTTAAAGTTCAGGAAATTTTGAAAATATTCCAACGAGTAGCTAACACACTTGCCTTCAGAAAGTGCTCCGATAAATTCATATAAATCTCATACCTGGCTTCAAGCTTAAAGTTTTGGTCCTTTATAGCGATCCTTGAAACTTGTAGGTAGCATTAAAACTGCCAGCTCTTCCTTTCAGCGGTAGGTTTGTATATAAAGTACATTTATACGTTCCTCATCTGTGTCAAGCGTGATGGTCACCTACTTCAATGTTCTTTGTATTACCAACTATTGTTTTCCTCTAAGCCGGTTTAATCATGTAGAGTCCGCTTGAAAGGTTTGTAGAAGCACTCTTGGACAACTCTCGGCACACATACATGTATGAACAGTAAATGGTGATCCGGGGAGCCAAGGAAGGATTGATAAATGCCACGGCCATTTTGTGTTTACAACAGGTGTTTTAGTTCCCAATCTTCCCGTGAGTATAACGGGAATCAATGATGTGATACTCACGGGAAGACTGGGAACTAAACACCTGTTGTAAACACAAAATGGCCGTGGCATTTATCAATCCTTCCTTGGCTCCCTGGAGAGCTTAACGAAGGCGAGTGTGTTAGTTACTTGCTGGAATGTTTTCAAAATTTCCTGAACTTTAAGCGGTCATTAGTTTTGAAAACCTAGTGGGCAGACAAATTTTATTATTTAAAACGCGCCTTCAAAGTAAAGCTATTTTCACATTTGGTTCAAAACTCGATTTAACAGGTAGAAAATCTTCTTTTAACTGTTGAAGGAACAACATTGAATTATAATTGCAACATGGCTAAACAAACTCCTATAATACATCTATAGTTGAAAAAAAGAATTGGGACTTTTGAGCAAATATTATTTTTTTTAGAGCATGGGCAATATGTGCTATTTTTCCAGTTTCGGCAGGCATGTAACTTGTGGCGAGTGGAACGAACTTCAATCAATCCTAGAAAACTTCAATTAGAATTTTTAATCAAATAAAACTATTTTTATAGAGACAGCCTCTTAAATGGCCTACGAAATGCAAGCCTGTGACAAAATCCTTTTATCGCACATGTATGTTCTGAAAGAAGTATTTTCAAAACACCGATTTTGTCAAGGTAGATTGTTAGTGTAAGAAACCTGTTTTACTGACACCCACTTAACACAGACACCTTAACTACACAGTGTCCCTAAATATTTAAATAAGATATACTTTCATCAAAACTGAATCATATATACTCAATACAAACACCTAACTCATACACTTTATGGAACTGTGGTATCCATATTTACAGGGGTGGCCTGCAGTCAGTTTCTCACTACATAATTTGACTGCAAACATTTAATATCTCTCATGCAGTGTGCTTGCTGTAAGAGACTGTTACTTACAAGTGATCATCACTCCTGATGGGGGCTTATGGTGGCTTCATCACATTTTTGAGTAACAATACTTTTCAACTTTGAGCAACTACAGCGCCACCATTACCAACCCAACAGAAAATCGAACGTCAGTGGTGTATTAGAGAAGGATGAAAGTTTCAAATGAGGCAAGTTTTACCAACATTTGAGTTACCATAGCAATGTTATGTCATACCCCATTTTACGTGAGACTGAATAACTTATCATCAAGGGTTCATTTTGGAATTACGACGTCGTAATCTAAGAGCTGACATAGTTGCCTAAATGATGGCAAAATTTTTAAAGTGAGAAAACTGCAGTTGAAGTTTCAAGGTGTCAAAACACGACAAAAACAAATTAATTGAAACAATTTAAGGCCACTAATTTTCAGCGTCAACTCAGGAAAATGTTGCACTGATGATCACTAATGTTGTTTGCTGTCTTCATTATAATTTTCTTTTGTCTTGAATCTCTACACTATTGTAAATTTCTGTATATCATGAATGCATAAAATGCCCGATTGCTTTTTGCCAATTTTGGCAAAGCATGCTAAAATTTGCCAAGCTAGTGCTAGCATTACCATTAAACATTTGTCACACTTAACTTATGGCCGCATTAATGTGGCCAATTGCTATGCTAAAGATAAACAAGGAATCCAGCATAGCGATTTTCCGCTTGTGCCCATCGCTTTCCCTTGGCTTGGCCACTTTACCGCAAGATGAGTGAAAGTGTCACATATATTTTATTCTTACTGTAATGCTAGCTCAGGATATTTTAGCATGCTTTTGCAAAATTTTCAGATAGCAGTCACGCATTTTATGGAGTCATGATATACAGAAAATTACAATAGCATAGTGATGCCAGAAAAACAAAAATTATAATGAAGACAACAAACAACATGAGTGAAAATCAGTGCAACATTTCCCTGTGTTGACATTGAAAATTAGTGGCCTTGAAATGTTTCAATCTGATCAAGCCACTTTAAAGGCCTGATAGCATTAACTAGGGTTCTACATTGACAGATCTGGGCTCACTCACTTAAAGCAGGAATTACCCAATCCAAGACAACTTCACAGTCGGTTTATCATAAATAAGGAACTACTTCTCTCATTTTGCGTCCAACTTTTTGATAGTCGACATTGCATCAAACAATAACTTACTAACTAACTTTGAACTAAAAGTGATTGATGTAAATCTTTGGATAATTTTCAATCCCAGATTAAAGTTTTAAAATCAACTTTCAAACAACAGTGGTATGGTATACATTCCTACGAAAATAGCAACTGTTTTCAGATTAAACAGCACAGGTTAATTTTATATAAAAAAACAGCAAATGAACATGATGACAAATTGCTAAGTGCTGATATCAACACAGAAAACATAAACTACAGATACCTGACTGTAATGACTGCAGTGGTCAACTGGTTTCACCTCAAATCTACGAACAGTGTAATGTGCAAAAGCCTCCTCATCTAAGTATGTTACCACTAGAGGACCATGAACTTCATTCTTGGCTTGTTTAGATGGCCAGTACATTGCACATTTATGCTGACAGGAATATAAAGAACTAATTCACAATTTTATAGAATCATAATTTATTTTTCTACATATGTGTTTTTTCTGTCCCATAGGCCCTTTCACAATCTAATAAAAAGTCATAATTATAACTATTACCACAATTTCATATAAAAAAAGAAATACCACCGAGTCAGAAGAGGACTATTCCAGGGCAAAACTGGTGGTGACTTACAAATGCTTTGAACTTTTTACATGTACTTCACATCTGTTTTAATTGACTTTTTTGAAACCAAACCAAAGTAATCACTCTAGCCAATCATACACAATACATACAATACTGTGTACCTATCACAATACCAGGTAAATATATGAAGTATCCTATACTGTGAAACATTGGAAACTGTGTGCCAACAATTCGCAATTGATTTTGGTTTTTCTTCCAAAACATACGACTAGTAAGGTAAAACCAAGGCAAATGCAAATGACTTTTGACACTCAAACAAAAACTGCTCCAAAAACAAATGTCTGTGAAGAGAATGACTTACCCTTCCTCTTTCAAAGATCTTAGTGATCATAACAATGACCCTACAGTTTTGTTCCCACACCATCCTCCAAAAATCATTTATAGTGTTAGCCAGGGGTCCTTCAAAAGACAAACCACAAAAAACTGTTCTTTAGTTTACAGTTTCAGCCTATTACTAAAAGTATATAATGTGCTAGCCCAAAGGTCGTTATCAAAATTCTTACAAGCCCCATTCCCTGGACTAAAAGAAAAATATTACAGTGAAACCTGTATTAAGTGGACACCCTTGGCACATTTACTAGTGTCTGCTTAATGCAGGTTGTCCACTTAATATAGGTTGTCTGCTCTAAACGGGTTCTAATATACTCTGCAATGATAGTTAACACGGTGTAAGATCAAAGGCTGCTCATAACACAATGACAATAAGTCAATGCATCAATCTGGAATAATTTACTTAGATTTAAGGTGGCTTACTACAGTTTTGATGGATTATAACAGCCCAACTTCTAACTCTTTTGAAAAATGTTCCAAGATATTTTTCCTTTCTCTATCTGCTGTTTACTCAAGTCTTTTTCCATACTATGTCAAACTTGAACAATTAAACGTCAACAAATGGCCAAAATGAATGACCAGGTACCTAAGGAGAGACTGGGCACTAGTAGGTGAAATCATGTTTTTCTCAAAATCTACCTGTTTGACCCCACCTCAAAATTTTAGGAATAAGAAATTGGGTCTGATTTAACATTCATAATCTGTAAGACAGATGTTTCGCAAACTAAGAAAATGTGATATCAAAAATAGCTCAAAATCTTACAGCTTTTTTCAAAAATTTGGCTCTAAACATGGTTCACCCCTACAAATCAACTGTGAAAATTTCATCATGGGTTGTACGGTAGGTTTTCGAGCAATCTTCAATCAAAGACTGGCTTTTACAACCTTGGACAAGAATGAATTGCGCATGCCCTTTATTTAAGCACACTCTCATGTGATGCCATGTAGCGCATGTGAGAAAGCAAGAGTAATTTAGAGCTCTTTTACCAGTTGTTTATCAAGTTTTTTGGTCATATTTTTTTAGCCCTAGTCTTAAACACATGTTTGAACGGAGTTTGAAACTATTGCTACATATACTGAAGTGATTTAACGCCTTTGAAGCGCTGAAGTAGTTTTCTGTTTCTTCTTAGGCTTGCTTGCGTCATTTGTGTACGCGCAATTAATACTGACATCTGGCAAGCAATCATAGCGGGCGCTACTAGTCTCCAAAAAACTGTGGTAAGCCGCCTTAAAATGACATCGCTGAACAATGTTAAAAGAGTCTCAGCTAAACTTTTAGAAATAAAAAGCCCTTGAAGTGTCTGCTTATTGCAGGTTTTGTGCAATAAAATAACTTATTATTGGTGTCTGGGTTCACTTAACAGAGGTGTCTGCCAAATCCAGGTTTATTTTACAGTAAAATATTAATGTGTGAGGAAAATTTAGGGACTCAAGCTGGTGTCCACTTAATAGATGGTGTTTGTTTAATATGGGGTCTGCTGAGTACAGGTTTCACTGTACTACCATGGTTAATTTAGTTTCAAACTGAATTCATTTAATGAAATTAATTTCATCTCTTACAGTACTTCTGTAATTTGAATTTCTTCAAAAAAGTGTCTAAAAAAGTACTATACTTGCCCTTCAAGCAAGCTAAGGAGAGAATACACCAGCCCGGGGTAATCAGAACAACTTTATTTACACCCTGCTGTTTAGGAGAGGGCAGAGGAAGGACTGTTGAATTTACCTTGAGTGGCAATATAAGCATTTACTTTCTTGAAGCTCTGAAACCAAATTAAAGATTAGTCAAAGTAACTGTTTACTTGTTGGCTACAGGGAAACAAGGCATAATGTGCATACATGTATAAAAGTCCTGAATAATGGTTTCTGTCACAAGGAGAAGTACTACTATTTCTCACCATTTTATTACAGTTCAACTGCAGATATTTTTTTGTGCCACAAACCACAACGTTAAAAATTAATTTCTGAGACCAGGTTCACAAGCACACTACTGCAACCGAAATCTCGTGCGTTCAAACAATGTTCCTCATGTGGTGGTCTCACGTGGCAGAGTGTGAAGGATATTCTATGACTGTATATGTGTTCAGTAATTACTTTTTGCGGCTCCTTATATGAATGGATTTACAGAATCCAACATGGCGTACAACTGATGAGGCTAGTGTTTAAGCGAAATATATTTTGTAGTGCCAATCGTACTGTTTTTAAACAGTTCTAAGAGCTTTCTACAGTATGTGGTTTGAGAAAATATCCATAGGGGTGGGGTGGGGGATCTTGAAGACAACATCATTAAAGGGAAGTATGACTCTGAATTGGAATTCCCCGAGGGGTGGGGGTAGGGGTTCAAACAAAAACAAGACTTTCTATGACGAGGGTATGGGTTTTTTCTGGAGCAACACAACACACTTGATGAACAACAAGACAATACTTACATCAACATAGTTTGCATTAATGTAATGTGAGTCTGGTTCATTCTCTGTCGGAGAAAGAATCACCCTTGAATGGTCATCTGAAGAAATGGAAAAAAATAATGATCTATGGGATTCTAGTTCATCACAGGTCCTTAACAAGGAAAGGTAAAGAGGTCAATGTGTCTTGCTAGAGAACACAACACATACAAATTGTACAAGGTCAGTTTCCATGGTTGAACTCCCAACCTTTGAGTCCAGAGTTAAATTTGCTTGTAAAGCAAAGCTTGAGGAAAATCTTGGAGAATCATATGTTGTTTCCTTTTACTTTTGTTTTAGCATACTTTTCATTTTGTTTTCTCATGCCAGTTTTATTGACAGCCAACTTATGTGTTAATAATGCAAACCGTCAAAGACAAATGTTCAAATGTTGTTTATGGTGGTCATTGTGCTTAGCTACACCTAGCTAATTCATAGCCAAGCCACTTAAACTGAGAGAAACAAGTATCTCAACTAAACATGATAGGATTAAAAATCCCAATTGGCAGGAGGCATACCAGTTGGCTATCTACAAGCATGACCGAGGAGTTGAACAAGGGTCTTCCAAGAAACAACTCCAGCTATAAAGTGGTCAGAGCTGAACCTGGACCAGCGACCTCTGGATTTCAAGACCAGTGTAACCACTCGGCCATGCTGCCACCTTATAATTTATTAGTTACTTGGCTAGTTTAGATTCATAGTAACTCTGAGTAACTGTTACTGCAAGCACACACTTTATGCATGTAAAATATAACAATATTTAGAGTGGAGGCTTAGCTGGCTTTATGCTGGTCCTCTATCCTGGTCAAATTGGAATTTGGAGATGTTGGTTTTTGTGGAGGGAGGAAAACTGGAGAACCCAGAGAAAACCCTTGGGGTAAGGGAGAACCAACAACAAACTCAACCCACAGATGGCACCTGGCCGGAATTGAACGTGGGATACATTGCTGGGAGGCGACCACGCTCACCACTGCGCCATCCCTCACCCCATGTATATATCTACTTACATGTATGTACTTGTTAAAGTAACTTTAGTTACAAAATTAATAATGAAATAAGAAGCATGCATTTAAACAAAAGCACGTACAAGCTACTACATTTCCATATCTATTTTTTGACTGGTTCTCTGGTTTTTCACTGTGAGTCCACACCTTGCTTCTAATGTGCACACTCCTTAATTCCTATATCAATTAAAACAAACAAGAACTAATAAAAAAGTTGAATTACTACCAAAAAAAACAACACCGCCATATATTCATTTGTGATATGCAAAATACTTGTTAAAATGATGCAAATAGCGTTCAAGTTCATTCTGGTCATACTGCAGTTTTATATCCCACATGTTTAAGACTTGCCCTGTGAAGCTGACTTTTAAGAACGCTATTCATGTAAAAGGACAAAAGAAAGCAGGGTTTACTACTACTGTGGAATCCTGTTAATCTGGTCACCAATGGGCCAGGAAGATCTGGCCATATTAATGGGGTGGCTGTATTGAAGGGGTTCTTCAAATAAGACAAGACGCTTTGCTGCGTGTACCCAGGCAGTCATTATACTGAGAAGCAATAGCTATATTGCAATTGAGCTAAATGTTCTGCATTTAAAGTTGTACGAAATTCAATCGAATTGATGTGCTTAAGCTATTCTGCTTCTGATTGCATTTCTTGGAATTGATTAATAGCTTATTACTTGTTTGCAAGTCTTTAGGGTGTGAAATGAGTCAAGGTCTTTATATCAACCTATAAATGTTTCAGTCTATTTTCCTTAGCCTTTGTAGTTGTTACTTGCGTTTCTCAAGCAAGCGAGACATTTTGAATTTCATTGTTATGGCGATGTGTCACCTAGACCTACAAACGCGGTTGTCAAAATCACATACTTATCTCGTGATTTTTAGCCCATTTAGAAGTTACAGTATTAGGAAAAGTGCTTCTGTAAATGCTTGTTTGTTCAGTACAGATAATCAGTCGCCTAGATAGCCAAAGTAAGTTCCAAATGTTTACAATATTTTCCGGCTGCAATGTGGGCGTACCGCGGAGGTACACCAACATGGTGGTTCCATACTGGTCTCTGTAAATTTGTGCAAAATGTTTCAACGAATATCTGAGCTTGGGAAAATGCACAGACCTAAAAATTCGAGGAGTGTCATCTTTATTAATCTCCTATAACATCACAATTTCTTGATTTTATCCACTAAATGGTTTTCGAATAATTTTTTATTGTGTCAGGATTGCGTGACAGTGCAAGCCAAGAATTGTTTTGCTGGGGTCACTGACATACATTAGTTTCTTTCAGCTTAAATGTACAATAATTCGCTACACGAGTTTCACTCTTGTTAAGACACATAACTCTGTTACAAGCAAATAACGAGAGAATATCCTTTAGTTTGAGATTTTATCTTTATTATACTTAATGAAGTTTCTCAGAGCATTTTCCTTAGGTGTACTCGAACAGATGAATTCGTAAACAAATTCTCTAACCTTTCTGCTCGTTGCTCAGACGTTCTTGAGCTCGTGCTGGGATTCTGCTTGGTTCACGATCATGTCTAAAAATACGAAGATGCTTCTGAAGATGCTTTTTATCAAGTTGATGAGTTGATAGCCCTGGTTGATGACTCCTTTGGTATAACATGATTCATGATTCACTCAAAATGTTCGCTCGTAAATTGATGTCTCGTAAGGCTTGCAGTGACCCGTTCCGAAAACGCTTAACGTCCTTTAGTGTTGGTCTACCTTGAACGGTGTGTTCATTTGCATGTGATTTCATCACCCTAGAAATCATAGAATCCGTGCTAACTTTTCTCGACGACAACCTCTGTAAATTCCATGTGCTGTACGCATGCACAGGTGGCGCATGCCCTTTAGAGACCAAACGGCTATTTGTGACTGAACGCGGAAAAAAAGAAAGCCGAAATTTAAACCCAGGCCTCACTGCCTGGGTGAAAATGACTGACTGACTGAACTTCTGTTCAGGCCAGAACAAAGTGGCTGTAACAACAAGGTGTCCATATTAATTGGGTGGCCATAAGGTGGGGGGGGGGGGGTTCCCTGTAATGACACAAAACCTAGTTAAACCACTACCAAACTTTGCTGTGTTAGCAAGCATATCATGACAGTGGTGGTAAGTAATTAACAATTATTGGGTTAGGTTGATCTGCAAGACACTGAAAAATAATGATATTTTGTGATAACCAAGTTCAATTGTTTTATCATTCAATCACCACATTTGTTTTCTTATTTAAATCTCTCTCTGACAGCTTAGGGGAGCAATCTGCCATTTTTCACCAGAGATCATGGTTACAATTACACATGAGCAGAATATTATTTGCAGCAAACTGCATTTAGACGGTGCAACGCATGAGCAGACCATTATTTGCAGGCAGTTATTTGCAAGTCATGTGGTTGGTTCTCTGCCAATGAAAATGCAAAAAATGCATTGAATGATAATAAATGTTAACTGACATTTGATTTTAAAACAGCTGATGCACCACTGATACAGTATTCTAAAGAAAAAAATTTTTACACAAGACATTCACACCTGACTGAAGGAGGTGTCTGAACCATGTGAGGTTATAATGTACAAAAAACATGAAAATTATTGACTTTACTTCAAATTCCTGATTGAATCTGTAGTCACCATCAGTGTGCATCACTTTAACATGAGCTGCAAAGGAATCCACCTGTATTGATCCATGTTTCAATTCTGCAACAAAGAAATATATCGTTTACTTCTCAGCCCAAAACAAATAAATGAATAAAACTAAATCAAATTCCAAAACATCACCTAAATAATTTGCTTCAAATGTATTCATGGTATGAAAAGTCATTAATATTTTACAAAAGTCAGTTCAACTAATTATAATAACTTTGATCATATTAAACTTTATTACATATGTCCAAAACAATAATACATTTGTATTCAATGAGAAACCCTCAGTGATGTTTACCATGGATAGCCTCAGCTTGACTATACTCTGACATCTTAAAAGAGTATGTTTTCACCATCACAGTGATGAAGAACTGCTTACAAGTGAGACCACAAATCTGTTTTAAACCAAGATTCCACTGCTTAAAAATGCAGCATGTGGTAGGTTTATCCGTACTTCTCCCTTTTTCACAACATAGCACAGAGACATAGCAGAAGCACGCATGTTTCTGTATCAAACAGACTCTTGTTGATCACAACAAGTTACTTCACATGGTGAAAATCACAGGTGCATATAAATCCTCCTAATCTTTGTGTTTTCACAATCTGAATTACTTATTTATGGTAAACAACAATTGGAATGCAAACAAACAGCCAGTTGCAAATTTGTCAAAATCCTAGACAAAATATATCTACTGTAGAATAATATTACTTCAAGAGTAAATCGGTAACAATATACATGTAAATAGAACATCTGTATCAATCTCAGTGATGGAAAAAGTGCTAGATATTACACATGCATGCCTGTACAGACCTGAAGTTTGTTTAAATGAATTTTCCACTTCCATGTTCCAATAACATTAATTTTGCGAGAATGTTGGTGTCCAACTTTCCCAAAAAATGTGAGAAAAAGTGAACAACATTTTTTCATAGAAACAGTTCTAAAAATTTCACTTTCCAACCATTACCCAAGAATTTACTTCTCAAGGGTGATCAAAGTCTGTTTCCTCCCTGAAGCACAAATTTGTTGTCAACCAGACAGATAAAGGAGAGAAATAAAGTCATCAACTTTCTTTTAATACTAAATAGAGAGTATAGTGGTATATCAATGTGAAGCATTTAATGTGTTTAATGCCTGAACTCAAGGGGTGGCATGTTAGGACCAGAGGAATCCTTTCCAGAAGTCATTATCCTCAGAGCAAAGACGGTGGAGGTACGAGAACTGGCAATATGGAACAACGTTTCTGCAGTGCTTAGGATGAGAAGAGGTGTAGTATAGGTAATTGGGGGTGTTGATGTCTTTTAGTGAACTAAAGTTCTAATTGTACTGTCTGAGATGCCGAGTGTGATGTCCATGAAAGGTAGCTAAGTTTGGGAAATGGTGTTAGTAAACTGCAAAGTGGGATGGAAAGTGGATACCCATGTTATGAAGTCCTCCAGTTCTTCTCAACAGCACAAGGCTGCCCCTACGATACCATCAATGTACTGCTTGTAGCATTGAGGATTGAACCCTGAATAGGGGGACAAGATGCACTCTTCCATGTATCCTACAAAGGGGCATGCATAATAAGGGCCCATTCTACTACCCGTGGCTACCCCACTAACTTGGTGGTAACACTAGTTGTTGTTAAAGAATGCATTTAGCATGAGTGAAAGCTCAGCTAAACAGGTTAGTCTTGAAGTTGGGGGCTCGAACACCAAGTGTTTGTTGAGGAAAAAAGCCAACGCCAGTAAACAACTGTCATTTGGTATCATCGTGTATAGTGAGTTGACGTCCATAGTGAAAAGGAAGCATTGATCAGGGCTCAAATTGTTCAGGGCATGGGTAGAGTCATTAAAATAAGTGGTTAAGTTTGCCACAAGGGGTGATATAACTTCATCGAGGAAGGGTGTGATGTTCTCCATAGGACAGTTATTGGCCCTCCAGGATTGACGGGTTTGTGAATGGTTTGTGAAGATGTTTGGGGTGTGGTGACAATGAGACTTTTTGCCAAAGGTGGAAGTCTGTCTTTTGAGATCATATCATCCACCATAGCTTTAACTTTGCTCTGGTATTGCTTCAGAGGATCATTGTTGAGGCGCTCACGGAAATGACCGTCCAATAACTGTTGTAGTGCCTCTTGAATGTATCGCTGGTTTCATACTGAAGAAGGGTTATGCCCAAAACACTTGTGATTTTCACAAGATGACACTTTGACATTTTTCTACATTATCAGATTTCAATTTTTATTTTCTTTGAACATTTATATCTATTGAAGTGCGACACATCAACTGGGGAGAAAAATTTTTGTTTTCAATTTTGTTTTTCATCCTAAACATTTGTTAGATTTGATCAGACTAGATCAGATTAGATTAGATTAGATTAGATTAGATTTAAAAACTAGATTAGATAAGATATAGATTAGATTAGATACATGCACATATTTCTTAGTCTTTTCCACAGAAATTGTAGCCAAGAGCCAACACCATCCATTTGAGGATAGAAATTAGTAACTCTGAGGCCAGAGGTTTTCAGTTGTGCATGCACAGAAGGCAAACTTTGGAGAATGAACTTTTTTGATTACATAGAGGATACATGGCTGCTTGTAGATATGGAATTTCTCTTCTCATGTTCAACTTTATATCTCACTCGTTCGCTGCGCTAACTCGTGAGATATAAAGTTGAACACAAGAAGAGAAATTCCATATCTACAAGCAGCCACGTATTATTTTGCTTATGATATAAACATACTAATGACGACTCTTTTGACGATTTTTCGAAGATTTCCAACCACTTTCCAAAGATTTGCAAAGATTCTCCAAAAGGTTGTCTGAAAACCAGACAAACATTTCTGACCATTTTCCAAAATTTTCCGAAGATTGCGGAAGATTTCCAAAGATAACAGAAGATTTCTGAGGAAGAACCAATGATGGTTTGATCATACAGCAACACATCTATGTCCTTTTTAAGGGATTATGTAACCATAGCAATGGTGATCTTTTCATTATGTTTACGCACAAGAGCTCACCTGGTATTTCACTGGTGTTGATATAATAAAAAAGGTTACAACACTTAAGATTTTCCTCTTCTCCCTTTTCTCTTTTGGCCGTTTTCCTCTTCATTTTCTTCATCCCGTTCATTTATTTTTGCTGGTTTTGTTGACTTTTTGAGCCACTTTTAATTTGTTCCCCTTAAATGCTTTAACCAAAGCATCATGGAAAGTGCGAGCTCCCTTTCAGCTGAAATTGTGCACAGTAAGGAAAGTCAAGCAGAAATTTATAAGTTCATTGTTTATATCTCTAGTCTAATTTATCCCACGGCACTTCTTTAGGCATGACCTTTTCCCACTTTATCAGCTGATTGTCAGAAACATCTTTGCAAGTGAAAGTGATGAGGCCAGGAGTAGTAAAAGAACTGAGCACCCCTCCAGATGAGAAGGCGATAGATTATTACTAAGAACAGAAGTTTTGCAACAGATGGCCTTCCAGACCACTGGACAGATTAGTTTTGTAACTTTGTCACCCTACCCTGAGGTAATTATTGACTTATTATGAGATACATTAATGGCGGAGCTCAAATGGACCAAAGGGCCACCAAGCAGGGCACCATGCTCATAGAAAGCCATGAATTGCTTTCCTCATGGTCATCATGACTAGAAGTATTGCTCTTGGGTGCTTACGCATGACGACAATGTCATGCAAAATGGCAGCCATACTTCAGCTAACAGGTTGACTGAGCCATGCAGCCTTGGTTTACAGTGTGTTTCATGTGTTAAAGTGCCACTGAAACGAAATTTTTGTACTCTCTTTTTTTCGCCCAATTTATAGTTTCAAACGTGCTTAAAATAATGGTGAACTTTATTTCTGTCAAATCCTAACGGAAAGTGCTCTTTTTAGCTGCTGAAATCGACTTTTTGGAGCAAAACTGTGTCCGGGCT
>Ga0126338_10000349_pt1 | contig 23659 bp, 10 predicted proteins | sample OrbCmetagenome_2_FD_92529 | JGI IMG/M metagenome (GOLD analysis project Ga0126338, IMG submission 92529) | Coral microbial communities from Petempiche,Puerto Morelos, Mexico - Orbicella C C metagenome | ecosystem: Host-associated > Invertebrates > Cnidaria > Coral | place: Petempiche,Puerto... | reverse complement strand
TTCTACACTCAAAGCTAAGAAAACTCTTTGCCTGCTAAAATCCTGCCCGAATAAAAGGAAACCGCTAGATTTTCTTGGCTGCTCGTGACTGGCGCAAAACATCTGTTACTCTTGCGTAAGTAAGCTTAAGCATTGAGAATCTTGATCGATCCAGAACGCGCCGTTACTACCCGTTATTGCTACAATAGATCACGAAGTAATTGTTCCTTGTTTACAAGTGCTTAGAATTTGGAAAGCCGAGAAAATTGCTCGATATAATTAACCCCAAAGGATAAGCCGGATATTTTGAACCAAAACAGATCAATATTGAACTGACGATCACCAATATTTGAGATCAAGTTAGTCGACAACCAAGTCACTGTTTGCCAACAAGTACTTAAGTGAAATTTTCGGTAAACACTACAGGCGAACTTTGCCGCGCGTTCAGTTCTGTGTGGCTTTAGCACTTCTTTCTAAAAAAGAACAGACAACGAAACCAAAGCAACCATAATTGGCGGGCCACTAGCGTGTTATTCAAAGCGTAATGTTCATTCAAAGAACCCTGTAGATACGAGCTTTTGTCGCCGGGCCGAAGATTATGTTATTTATTCTGGGGCATGAGCCTCATGCTGTCACGACATTTCCACACTCAATTCGCAGTCAAACATCAGGTCCCAAAAATTTTTTCGGCCGAAGTCACCAGAAATACGGCGCTCTTTTGTTTCTTAGCAGCTGAAGAAAATTACACAGCGGCAAAGTGTTGAAGAAATAATCTATATGCAAATTTTATCTTTTAAGCTTGGCTACATCGTTTGACGGAGTCACGAAACAAGATACAAGCTTTGCGGGAAGTTTTTCAATCATTCTGATTGTCAAATAACAATGGGTAGATGATTGAGAAGTATCCTCGGACTTAAACCAATGGGAAGAAAATGTCTTTTTTCGTTCAAGCTTGCTTTTTCGTCGTCCCTTTCGCTATATTTGCATATTTCTCCGACACGTAGACAATTGAATACAATGTTTAGGCTTTCACCAGTCGAGCTGGTATAAAGAGAATTCAAAAATGTTTTTTGTCCCGAGATTTTAAGAGGCTAACACTTATTTGCAAAAAGTTGATTTCCTTCCGATGTTAAAGTCGATTTCGTGTCAGCTTTTCTTTGAAGGCGGACACGATAACAAAATGAAAAAGAGAAGAGCAATGCATTATACTTAGATACCACCTCGGTAGAATTTGCGGCGAACTTGCCCTTTCACGCGTCATGAGGGAAAGGTTTTAATGGCAGGCCATCAATCATCGAACCGGGAGAAGAACAAAAAAATACACTTTGCTATGATATATTAAGAGCTTCAAGAATTGGTTTGTCGTGATGATTTATGTTAATTGTTTATTTTTTTTTAATCTCTTCCTATGCTCCAGTGACACTCCAACACAATATTTTTGTGAGTTGATCATTGTTGTGATGATTCACAGCATTACACGACTTTGATACAATGAAAGCTCAGCTGATACCGCAGTTCACCGTGTTTTGGTACATGTACACACGCACCAGACCAACAATGTTTAGTCAATCTACAGCACGACTTGTCACCGGAAAAAGGTTTAAAGTATTGTCTTACGTGAAAGGTTTCTGCTTCTGTGCTAAATCTCTTATGTTTCAACCACACGCGACTACAAGAATCACTGATCCTTTGCTATCCGTGACACAAGATACAAGGCCCTTTTTTCAAACACCCCGAGCTTGTACTCTTGTACCCGTTTTACTCATGAGTGGATTAGATATTTAGGCTGCGCGCCTGAGTGGAGAGGTTATAGGGTTGGAAATATCGTGTTTCTCCAAAGTACATTCATCGACGACGTTGTCGCACACTGTTTGCTTAACACTTGTTGTCACTTTGTAATGGATTATTCAATAAAACAACAAACGCCTAATCGCGCGCAAATTACGTGAAAATCGATAGCGTGCGGAGTGTGTTGCGATATTTGACGCGGAAGCAAAGGTCCTCCGTCTTCAGACAGTCACTTTTCCGTTGAAACTTTCGTCAAGAACGAAGGGCATTTTGTAGTCGACTAAAAATAGAAGTTGCCGTTGATTGAAAGGCGTAGGCAATATAAATGGAAATTGTTACTTGCAGTTTCCCCGAGCAACAAAGACATGAGTGTAATATGTGGAATTGATTTTTGTTTTGTCGCAAAAGACCGCTACTCCAAACAATGTCACGAGCATCGATTTAAAAATAACAAATACATAAATACTATTGAGAAACCTTTATCACTATTTTAGTGGCTAAAAAGTGGTTAACTTTTAAATGAAAGTTGCGCGCACGTTTGGTAGACGAACGTATTATAGATTATTTCGATCGTAAAAAAGTTATTGAAGTTAATTGTACCTGTTGCAAATGATTCGAGCGATGAGGTTCACGCGTTGTTTTGCGGCCACTCTTGTGCCTCTCATTCATGGCTTGAATTTGAGTCACACAAATGCTGAAGCAAACCTTGAAAGTTTCATATTTCACAAATAACTCGAACACTGTCCCTGCCAGAATTTGTTCCGCACAAAGATCCTCTCGGTCTCTAAGGCGCTGTTGCATTCAGAATTGCGAAGACACCCTCTTGAAGCATATCTTGTCTTGAGGATTATGGAAGATCAAAGTCGCCATGTGGAATCAAAAGGTTGAAGAATTTCGAGAAGTGTTTGTCTTATCAATCGATCACTCAATGATGACATAACCACCGCGGTCGAACACAGTAAATACGCTGTTTTTTAACGGAAGTCATACGCGGAAAGACTTCTAGAACAAAGTCGCCGCAGTTCAGTTGTATTCAATCGCGGTAAGTGGAGTAAATGCCCTGACTCATTGCAGAATTCTTTAGAAAGAAACCAAGGCAGTAAGGTCTCTTAATTGCACCAGGCCAACAGCGAACGAAGGTACAATTATCAGCTAAGTTCTGACTAACTTTCCGAACATTTTATCACCTAATTCCGAGCTTTTGCCTCTTGTAAAGTTAGCTGTGCAGGGCTTCGCTGACGTTGAAGGCACTTTCTACTTTCCCTTTCTTTTCAATGTTCGGGTGGCGTGCCAATACTTGAAATATTATAAACAGCCGGAAAAACGTTTTGTTCCAACAGACAAACGCTCGCGACTTGATTTAAACACCAAGTGCGTGACCAAATTGCTCGAATCTATCGCCTCGCAGGCATTCTTAAGGACACGGAGTTTGACACAATTGATAAATTAAGAGGGATCCTTCAGAAAACTTTAAATATTTACCTAAAGATTACCGGCCGTTCAAGGAGTGTCGCAAGCAAGCCCTTGAGGATTTGTATATAAAGTTCCCTTGTGGCTTTATTTGACGAGGGGAGACGTTAAAAGAGCCGACACTTCTTAGCTATCAGACCCAACTGACGTACGCAGTCTTACATCAGCACACAGAAAGATGCACAATATTAAGCTAAAGAGCGGTTTTCAAAAGGAAGTTTCTTAAGTGTTTGTCGGGGTTTTAAAACAACGGAATTTTCAGATTTTTGAGTACTAACCTTTCGTGGGATCTTGGCCGGTGGTTTCATCGACCCGTAAGTGTAATCAGCGGCCGTTAGATCGCGGGCTCCTATATTACCTTGATACATGCACATGTTCATCTTGGACTGATTTTGCTTCTAAATACCAATTATTATTATTTTTTCGTCGTTTTGCAGATGCAAGTTCCTTTGAGTTTCGCTGAGTAGTACGTATGCAGTAGGTATGTTTCGTATGTCTAATAAGTATGCAGTACCAGTTAAAAAGCCGCAGCGGTTGCAATTAGCGTTTTCTCGTGAATTGGAAGATTGGCAAGTTTGCTTGTGACCGACTCTAATAATTATAGCACTACGTATTTCTATTCAACGTGGGCGCGTGGCTTGCCTCGCGAATTCATACTTCAATATTTATAACCATTTCAAAATTCTTGAGGGCTTGGCAAGTTCATCCGCTAGAGCAAACCATACAACGGAAGCTCGACCACTGGATATTGTGTAACACGTAGAGCATACTTTCCTCGGGTACAGCTATTAAGCCCTGATTCCAATCGTTTTTCAGTGTTTATTAAAAGAATAAAGGACACTTGAAGCAGCAGTTACACTGTTTCACGTGGTTTTGTTCTCTGAAACTTGAAACCAAGACCTAGAGAATTTAACCCGGGAAGCCCACCTACTCCATTTCTTCTGAAGTAATGGAGGTACATCATAACATAAACAAGTAAAGTAAGAGAGATTTTCAAACCAAAAAATTACGCGGCATCTGCTTATGAGTGCTTTTAATAGCAAACTTTTCAGCTGGTTTATTCAGGTTGCTGTTTTGCAGCGGAAAGTCAAAAAGCTGTTCCCGATGTCCACTTTATACCGTGCCCCCGCTTTGGTTGGTTTCCTTATTTGTGGGGTTTCTATTTTAAATGATAGCTGAGAAAAATGAAACTTTAATTGTTAGCTGAGAAATCGCCAAAATTTAACTGTTAACTGAGACCTTCGTTAAATCTTTTTGCCGTCTAAGCCGGCTGAGTTTCCGGTCGTTCATGCCGCAGGGATATTTTCTTAGTCAGACCGAGCGACGGAAAATTGAACAAATATAATTGTTTGGGTAAACCAAGATTCATGGTAATGGTATGGTATCATGACCAACATATTGTAAATTAAAAATAATTTTTCTTCAAGCTAGCTTCTCCAAAGAACTTGAAATGTAACCACCTCAGTAGTGAAAGTATTGAGTATCTAGTTAACTAGACTAATGAACTAGGCATGAAACAATTGCGAATGGATTGGTGCTAAAGGCTGACATGTCAACAGTCAGTTATATTTTAGTTTAAAGCTTAAACTTGTGAATTCTTTTTGAAATTGAGCCTTCCTGGGGAAGATATTAGAGGGCTCAAGCTTTGTCATTGTGAATTACTTGACTTGCCAGCGCTTGTGGAAACACTGAAGGTTTTTGGTTTTAATGGCCACCCCCTATAAGGAACTGATTGTTCAGGTTTTCAGCCGACAAACGAGTAAGATTTATATCGCCAATTGTTAAAGCTGGATCTAAACTAGCTAGAGCTTTAAGTTGTCACTAATTTCATTCGAGCAATCACCCTCAAGGTCACCAGCAATCTTAGCCTCGCCCAACAAAACTCGCTAAGTGTAAATTACGACGTTATGGCTTTCACCGTGACCGAGATTGTGCGTTCTCTTAAGATTGTTTTTTCTCACCGCCACTCAGTAAGCCTTTCCAATACCACACATGTTTTTCATCGCCTACGTGCTTTACCATTGTTTCATGTTTAAATTGCAACATTCTCATTGCCTTCGTAGTTGTGTATGGCTAAAAATACGTGTTCGTATCATAAACCTCGTAAGGCTAAAAACTGCTAATATAAACTTATCAACTACAGGTGTACAACTTCTACAGGGTTTGGACACAACACAGCTTCGATATTTCAACTTTCAAAGGTTACGGTTTAGCATTCCGTGACCGTCTTTTCTCGGTAGTTTTGCCGGGGGGGTCGGAGTGATTGTTTATACTTTGAGATAATAAACTTGGTCGATTTGATTTCCCGCAGGCCAACAAGAAGCTAAGAGTGCACTAAAAATGAAAGAACTTTGTTGAAAGAAAAAGATGTTTGGATGCCTTTGATGACTTGAGGGTGTGCTCTAATTTACTGTCAGTTGATAACTGGCCAAGTTTTTAGTGAGCAATTAAATGAAAGATAGCCAAACCTTTAGCTGGTAAAGTTTCTAGCCCTCTGGTCATCCAACCCATAAAATGACCCATTTACACTTCCCATCTAGACCGCTCATTCAATATTCTTCCCTAGGTAACATACACGGGAAATGGACTCAACCAAGGAAATGACCATCTTCTATAGCAATCAATCTGACGAAACTTATTGATATTTTGACTAAATCTTCCAAGTAAAACCGTTTAGAAAACCAGGAGATCAGCAAAGACAATTTGAAATTTTATGTTGCCGCGCACAGCGTGATGGGAAACTTTACGTTGGAGTATTGCCTAATTCAATAATCTGCAATAACTATCTCTAATCGACTTTAGCAGTTACAGGATTAGAACTGGAATTGCAAATATTTGATGCATATCTGACAAGGGTTAATTGTTATTCTTTTAGGTGGTGCTTAGTCTATGTCAGTTTAAATTTACTACTCTTTATAATGCACTTCAGAACTCAATTCTAAATGATCTTGGTGTCAACATTTTACTGACGACAAGTGGTTATGTGGGCGTGAGGAACATTTTACTACCGTGCGAGCAGAGTCTCCTTCGATCTTCCCAGAAAAATTGGGAAGAGAACTCCTCTTCCCGATTTTCCTAGGAAGATCGAAGGATCACTTTTTTTTTTAATCTCGAGGCTAATTTTTTTCGTTGCATAGTTGGGCACACGTTTACCGTTCCACACAACCAAGTGTTGAAGAAGCATGGAACGATACTTTCTCTACAATGCTGTGCGCTGCCACAACAGTTTCGAGGGCAAAAAGCTGTGCAACATTGCGCGAAGCTGCACCGTGCATGCAGACCACCTTAGCTCAAACATATCTTTAACACACCCATTTTTAGTGCTCACAGGTGCGCATTTTAAATGTGTTTATTTGTTTGTTATTTGCTACGAAAAAAATAAGATTATTATTTCTCAGTGAAACGCTGAAACGCCGCCCGTTTCCCAATAAAATTCTCCGTTAGTTTTGCAGTTAAATCTTACTGTTTAGTGGCACAACGCACGCAAATTTGCTTGATATCCCTCACAACCAATCGCAACATAGTATAGAAAAATGTTTTGGTGAATTCTAGCCTGCTACATAGTTCATGTATGAGTTATTGTTCATAATCTGCTGAAAATCATTTCAAATATAGGACAATTAACAATGTACAAATGATTTAAAATACTCTCTATCGTTCTTTGCACATTTTCTAAAGCTCTCCTAACAAGAATTTTGTTTAAGTGGAGTGAACTGACTTTCCTTCCATTCGATGTTACGCAGTCATTTCAGTGGTTACGGGGTTTCCCTGGCAGCTTATGAGCCTGCGTTTTATGGTGGTCAGCGGTATGACGACTGAACGTCTTGTGCCCGTGTTTGGGTTTGGTAGCAACTTTTGATGAGATGCTACATGGTAAACAAGAAGCAATAAGATGATAAGTAATCAGTCAGATATGCCACTCGCATACGATGGAATCCCAATTTTTCTAACCTCCAAGGAAAACTATAACTGGTTTGAAAAATCGAGTAGTTCGAGAATCGGGGGTAAAATTACAGTGTTCGACTGAGGAGAGGGAAACGCCTTTTGGTTTGAGTTATCCGTCGAGGTTAAAAAAATCGAGGGTTAGAGAAATCGGAATTCCACGCTACATACACTCATGTATAACAGTTTTTCGATCTCTCAGAGTAGGGCTTAGGTATGCGTCGTTTGTCACGTGTTGAACATACCTGCTTTTTTTGAAAGTAGTGCTAGGTTGCGCGGCTTGAACAGTTCCAGGAGTTGCCGAGTAGCCCTGCACGGAAACCTGGGGCGTAACAACTCCCTGGAGGAAACAAGACAGGGAAAAAATTCACAAAAAGAAAAGGCCACATAAAACGACAGCGCTAACCCTAAACCTAACCCTAACCCTCAACGCTTTATCTCTTATAACGTGAAATAAATGTGACATTCTCCGGGTTCCCTCCTCTTTTCCGGGTTCGAAGCCGTCCTCTTTGTCGCTTCTACTATTTAAAAAAAGTTGAGCTAAGTCAAGAACCAAGTTTGAAAAACTGTAAAGTTCAAATATAACATCTCAGCCTGTGAGCCCAGCCAAACTGAGGCCTGGTGCACGATAGTTAAGTGAATATCAAGAGCGCAGCAAATATCATGCCTCTTAACTTCAGTATATAGTAAGTTTTTTTTGTGTACCACGTGATATTTCACGACTTTTCGCTAATAACTGTTTTAAAATTGATGTGAGTATTAATTAATACCCGAGATCCACTGCGAACCGTTGCTCACTTAGGAGGCATTTGTGGATCCTAAAATCAATAATAGAAAACCCGGCCAGTAAGGCAATCAAGAAGTTCAAATCACCATTCTATCTGCCCCCACTTCCCCCCCCCCCCTCCCCCCCATGAATAAGGGATGTTATCATGGACTGTTAGAATAGTGGAAACCTCTCCTACCTGTATCTCAACCTGACCATTTCCTCCAGGAAACGTCCCCGGCGCTTCTACCGTGCTCTGGACAGTAAAACCGACAGGAACTGCCATGGGGACTTGTGACGGCGCGGGACTGGCCCAAAGGACCTGGGCGGGACTCGCTGGTACAACGACGGAAGGAGGAGTCTGGGGTTTCACTGGAACAGGCGCGGACGCCGGTGAAGGAGAGCCTGGGGCTTGAACTTGACCAGCGGCAGGAGCAGGAGCTTGGGGGGAAGCAGTAGGAGCAGGAGCCGGAGCCGGAGCAGGAGATTGGGGGGAAACAGCAGGAGCAGGGACAGGGGCAGCAACCGCAGGGGGCTGGGGAAGGGCTGGATATGGCTTCTGAGTTGGAGTGGTTGGTGCTAAAGGTGTGGGTGTTGTTGGACAGATCTTTGTAGTGCCAGGCGTGACTTGGGGTGTGGGTTTAATACATGGCTCCCCGCCAGTTTGATTCTGCTTGTCCTTGACGTACTTTTCAAGCGCATTTAAACGCTGAATCAGAAGTTTTAGTTCATTTGATTCACACTGGACATAAAACAATGAAAGAAACGGAGTGTGTCAGCTATTTCAAGTTCCAATCTCTTGTGCTGAATAAAAAGTTCGCTTTTATAATCATTAATCAGTTAATCAATCAATCAATCAATCAATCACTCAATCAGTTTAGTAATAGTGGTCAGTGTGTTAAGCTTTCCTACGGAGATGCGCTTAGCTTGTCAACACAAACACTAAGAAAATCAAATGCGAAAAATTGAAAATACTGCTCATGCGTGCGTGCACTACACTTTGCAATGGAGCTTTTCAACTTCATCCACTACATGACAGGTTTACTCTGTTTTTATTTTTGATCTATACATCATAACACTGCTAGCAAAGCTGCCCGCAGTAGTAAAATACACTGCCAGCAAAGCTGTCAGAAATCACATCTTATAAAATCAGTCCTGAATCAGTTGTAAAATAGGAAACTTATTTACCTGCTCTTTGGTACATACTCCCGGTGTTCCTTTAGAACCCTACATAATTAGAAAATTTAAGTTATTACTAAATAATCGCCGGGCTGAAAATTTTTCGAAACGCTTTCTACCTTTAACCGATGACAACTGATCACAACTGAAAAACAGCACCGTAATTTCCAGGACTTTCCCGGTAAGACAACTGGTGACTGAAACAACTTACCGGTACTCCCGGTGGGCCACGCTGACCTGGTAAACCGGGGTCGCCCTAGAAAACAAAAGCAAACGTTTCCGTTGCTAACAGGAAATGAATTCGAGACTTGCCCTTAATGTAAAGTCTGCACATCCGAACAGCCCATCAGGCCGGCGCTTATCTCCAGTTTCAGTGAAATGAAGTGACTAGGAGTATTTCTACTTCCCCCTGGATGGGATGCAAGTCAGTGGCATGGTTACCCCCAGCATTAAATTCGCCGGTACCCATTTCTGCACCTGGATAAAGAGAGGCACTGAGAGAGTAAAGTGTCTTGCCCAAGAACACAACACAATGTCCTTGGCCAGGGCTCGAGCCCGGACCGCTCGATCCCGAGACGAGCGCACTAACCGTGAGGCCAACGCGCCTCCCTCCCTGAATGTAGCACGTGTGAATTGTATTTCAAAAGTAGCAGGAGATGACATACCTGCGTACCGTTTTGTCCGCTTGATCCATCCCTTCCCTTCAACACGACCACCATGTTGTCCTAAATAAAACAAACGAATCCTAGCATGGTATTAAATGTCGAAGAAGTACATTTTGGTGATATTCTGTAAATATCATGATCGATTTCTTGACAATTCAAAACGACCAATCCCATTCATAACCCGCGCTTTTTGGGTCAGGTGAACAAACGCTGCAAGTAGAGCGTGGGCTCTGGGTACAAGAAAAGGTCCTAGCAGGGGTCTGGGGTGAGGGTGCAAATACCTCGTTCCTGGAATGAGCCACGATGTTGAACTTCTTAGCTGGGTGCACATCCTTCCAATGTGAATGCTTCAGATGCTGAGCATGCTCTCTGCACGATATACCACTGACCAGAACCAGGAGCAAGGCGAGTTCCATTGTCCTAACGAAACACATTCAATTGTAAAACTGAACGGCTAGAGGTTGCTACGCCTTTACCTTTGGAGCTATTTAACCTAAACATTGATAGAAGTAACCTATCCCTTCGACCGTTTCACTGATTTGTTTGCCAGTTTTTCCACACGTTTTATTTTCAAAATACCTTTAAAAGACTTTCTTACGAAGCTAACACACCTGACAACTGTGATATCCGTCTGTAAACTGTAAAATGCAAAAAGTTTTCATTCTTTTGTTTCGTAGCATTGAATAGTTGGATTATCAAAGGACTCTGATTTCGCTCTTTGCGCCGTCAGTGCTACACTAAAGCGGCAGCCCACACCAGTCACGTGACCTTTCCCGCCACAAACAAATCAACTAGCAGGTGGTAGGCTGGTGGATTTTGAGAGCAAAATAAATATGGCGGAATACTGTTACACGGAAAGCAAGGACAAAAATAGATATCGTTTGCTTTAGTTAGTGAAAAAGATTCATTTTAACTATTTTTAGTCTGTGGAGCAAAGGCAGTTCCTTAGTTATGTTAACTTAAACCATTTCGATCATTTTACGCTTAATTTAAAAATAAGATTAATTTGTTCTCAAAACAAATGACTCGGACGATAATAGTTATTCAATTGGAAATGTTTTCAGATTTACAAAACATTAGCTTCGATCGAGATAGAGTTTTCGGAGTAGGCCTCATATGGGCCGTAGACTGGTTTTTGAAAGCGTAAATTTCAATTGAACCACTTGCAAAAGTCTCCTCAAGAGATCAGTAAAATGAAATAAGCTTAGATATGGGTTAGGTTGCTTTTATCGTTTCGTTACAATATGTCGGGTTTCACACAGACATTCCTTGTTACTTACCTTCCAATCATGGGAAGCAATAGACAGAAGCCCAAGAAATAAGAAACAAACGAGAAAATGCCCGAAAAAACTTTGTTTTGATCTGTCAAGATTTTAGATCACTGACAGTCACGTGGGCCTAAACTTCAAATGAATGAATGATAGCCTCGTTTTGATTTTTTGAGATTGTACTTGGTTCTCACAGTCAAGTGAACTCAAAATGGCATTTAAGACACAAATATGAAATCATTAAAACTCAGGACAAACATTTCTGAAAAAAAACTTTGGTTCCGCGAAAAAGGATGAAGTGGGGAACTCGCAATTCCATTAACGACACAGAATATGCAGAAGAAATTGTACGCCTTTTGTCCCCCTCCTCTTCCCTCCAATTTAGGTCCCTGTAACGTGCCTTGCAAAACGCTGTCGCGGTTCCAGCGCTGTTACACGTCACTAGGCAATCCTTGTCGCAGGCAAAAAAGAGTCTCGCAACGGTTTTATTGAGGCAAGCGATGCACGTAGTGTTCGACTTTTTGCGATGATTGTGACAACGTTGTCTGATTCTCAGATCAGACGGTCCAAGGACTCTGAGGCCAGCGGCAACGTTGCAACGACTGTATTATGCGTCATCAAGAGGCGTTACACGTGCACTGGGATGCATACGAAATGGCGTAACGGAAAATTTGCGATACAAAGACGTCACAAGTTGAACTTGCTGAGTTGCAAGCTGCGAACCAGTTACGTTCTACAAATAAAATTGGCTAAATCTAAGATAGAATCACGTCTATTAAAATTTTATTAAAATGTCTGCAGATTTTATTAAAATGTCTTATGATTCGTAAGCGTGAACAAAATTGAAATTAAAACTCACCATCTCCCTGAAAAGTAGTTACAAAGAAGTTTTAGAGAAAAGGTAGGAAAAGAGCATAAGAGAATATGGATTACTTCAAATATTTTTTTCCAGGAATAAAAAATGTTCAAATGTTGTTGTTTATGGTGGTCAATGTGCTTAGCTATACCTAGCTAGATCACAGGCATGCTACTTAAACTGAAAGAAACAAATATATCCACATTATTGGCTTAAAAATCCCAACTGGCAGGAGGCAGACCAGTTGGCTATTTACAAGCACGACCGAGGAGTTGAACTAGGGTCTTCCGAGAAACAACTTAAACTTAGTGGTCAGAGCAGGACTTGAACCGGCAACCTCCGGATTTGAAATCCTGCGCATTAACCACTCGGCCACGCTGCCTCCCACTAGAGTGATAAAAGTGGGAAAACGTGAAATTTACCTTCAAGTTCATATAGCGCCCCGGAAATCCGTCTGTTATCTTCTATTAAGCGTTTTATCTTTCATCTATTAAGGATCTTTGTTTCGAATTAAATTGTAAATAATTTTATCTTTATGTAGCTAAGGTATATTTTAATATGTAAATAGTGTCCCCAATTAGTTAGACTAAGAGTAGTCACTCTTTCGCTTAGTCCGTCGTGCGTGACGCGAAAGAAAACCGCGAGAAAAAAATGGCCTCGCGAAATCCTGGGGGCGAGAAGAATGGCCGCGCGAGATCCTGGGGGCGAGAAGAACGTCACGCGCGACGGACTAAGCGGAAGAGGGACTACTCGTAGTCTACCAATTAGTTTTTTTAAGCTAAATACCATCGACACTTAAATAAAGTCTTTCATTCATTCATCCGTTTTACACTGCAAATCATGCTAAAACAAGTATACTTGAGGCCAATGACTGGCGATAATTTGAGAGAATCCGTATGAATCATTCTCTCTGGCACAATTTCTTGAACCGTAACATGTTTTAGCAATTAAACGTGTTCGTTGTCTGTAAAACGTTATGGACTGTTACTTGATGAAGAAAAGGAGTGCAAAGTTACGAGACAAGAAATTGAAGATAAACAGCTTATATACTAACATATTGTTACCGAGAAAACAGAAGAGAAAGCTAGGGCCCAGATAGCATGAACAAGCGATCACGTGACATACATCTGGCGCATGCGCTTGCTATGGTCGACGCTGACGTAAGTTAATCATTAAACAAAGATATATCCCTTACCCCGTGCATGGGTGTTCCAAGACAGTTCAAAACGTTGCAAGTTATGTGAGTGTTTATCTATGTAGTTGAGCGCAAAGTTCCATCTTACAATCGCTGTTAGATAAAACTTCTCTTGGGAGGGCTCGGTGGAAGATTTTCCTCAAGGTCTAAATCTTTTTGTGATGTCCTTTCCTCGTCTTCCCGTCCTTCAGTGTACTTTAAGATATCGGAACAAAGTTCTTGGTCTATTTTTCTCGTATAGCAATCTATGAATTTGTCAATGTGACTTTGAAGATAGCCCAGAGGAGCAGATCCCTGGCTGAGAAGTTGATAATGAAACTCCGGTAAACTGAACGACTTGCCCATTGCCTTCTCCACCTGTTTGCGCATGCTTACTAGTTTCAGTTTCCCCAACATGTAGGCTGTAGCTTGGCCGGGAACGCTCTGGTATCGAGTCACTTCCTTCACTGCAAAGTCTGTAGTATCCCATGTATAGTCTTCAAACTTTTTGAGTGCTTCTGACCTGATAAGAAAGCAATTTGTTACGTCTTATCAACGTTAAGAATAACAGCGTGAAATTTGCGAATTTTAAAACGATTTGTTTATGACGTGAAACCAAAAATCATTCTTAAAATATATTCTTAAATTCGCCGGTACCCATTTGCACACCTGGGTGGAGAGAAGCACTGTGACAGTAAAGTGTCTTGCCCAAGAACACAACACAGTGTCCCCGGCCAGGCTCGAACCCAGACCGCTCGATCCGGAGGCGAGCACACTAACCATGAGGCCACCGCGCCTAACACGGAAAAACAGTCCATATTTTAACGCGAGTTAACTGAGCGAATGAAAAAAGTAAAAACGGACTTAACGTTTTGCAGTCTATCTAAGTGGTTTGTCTGAAGTCGATATTAATTAATTAATTCACCATGAAGCCTTTGAACTTGCTGAGAATGCGGCGATGGGCATACAGTGAACCTGTTATGTCTCTCCTTATCCTTCTGTCCGTTCAGATGGGTACACTTGTTATAGCTAACTTGTCTACAATAACCAACAGAACTTTGTTCACCTTGTCATTCCTCTGTAATGAAGGCCGGTGTCCACTACCAATCTCACAGCCCGCCATACCTTAACACGAAATGACACGTGTCAAAATCTGCCACATTGTAAAGTAACATTGTTTTGAAGGATGGTCTTAAATGTGCCCAGGGACACGAAGAGAACTGAGTGAGTAAGTGAGCTGTTTTGAAGGGCAATTTTCCGAGTCAATCCTGGGAACAGCCATGCGGTCAGAGCTCAATGAGGCATCGCGAAAGGCTTTTCAGAAAACCTGACGTATTTTCCCAATTTTAAACCAAACGACAAGAATATCGGAATGATTTGTCGAAAACGACAGCTGTTGTTTGTTCTGTGATAATAGTCAGATATCCTCTTTGCTAATCACACAAACCTGCCATTTAAACATGCCATACAGCTGTAGATAGTTCTGTTCATAAAGATTAGCGTCTTGGGCGAGCAGAGGACTCTCCGCGTATAGAGCCCAGCCCTCCTGGAACGCTATGTACGAGGTTTTCTTATCAAGCCACCGCGGAACTCCGCCGCACTTGTCTCGAAAATGTTCTATCAATCCTGTTAATCAAGAAACACAAAAGAATAAAATGACAAACTAAAAGCGCACCGCCGGCTGGCGTACACGTCTCGTAATTGAGCGCACAATTCATCATGACTCCACAAAAATTGGTGTCCACAATAATTGTTGCGTGCCTGCAAACGAGGAACCTTTAGTGGATACAATGGTTGCTTTCCGTTATGCCAGACCGACCGGTACGAGACCAGTGGAAATACCCCAGGAGAATGAAATGACATTTTCCGAACAAACCGGGCCAACCAAGAGGAATGGCTCTTACCATTTTAATCCCTTTTCCGAACTCCCTACATAAGTGAAGAGAAGTAGGGCAATGAACCAGTTTGTCAAAATGGAACGGCAAATTTCCGTCCGACCGATCAAAGTGGACCACCTCCAGAGGTGGTTCCGAACACTTCGGTCAGAAGGAACCGAAACTGACCTTTCCATTTGACATCCGAACGGAATTTCCGGAATCTTTGGCATAATGGAAAGCACCTAATATTTCCGGAACGCTTTATCGTTCGCGGATGACTTTAACGGTTAATATACGAACATATGGAAATCTAATACCTTGCATCTGAGTGTGGTGCCCAGGCCTCGACTCGTGCCCGATTACAGACCATTCCTGGAACTTTGGCCCATACCTCTTCAGAAAAAAAGGAAGACCAAAATAACTGGGAGTGGTACAGTTTCCTCTGCTGGGACGAAAGAACATGGCGCCATTGGACGGGTTGTAGTGGGGTAACATTTGTATTGGGCAGTTGGCCGCGGTAGCCTTGGGACCAGTAAAGTAAAACATGGATTGGATCTTCGGATAAATCATGCTCATCACAGTTTCAATGTACTCGCTCCATTTCTCCACGGCCGCCCAGCGCTGCGGGCAATGAATCTTGGCAGAGGCTGGATCGTGGCACGCTTTGTACGCAAGCTCGTCGCTCTCATTAACTGGGAATGGAGCCGTGTTGTGCCACTGGTCAGCTGCATCCAATTGAAGCTTAAAAGCTTCCACTGCTTTAGATCTCTTATTTATGCGAGTCAAAAGCTTTGCAATTTTATACACCTAACGTAACAAGACAACAAAAGAATAGTACATGATTGAAAAACGTTACTCTGGTTTAAAAAATGTAAAAATGTTAGTAAAAATTTTTTGTAAAAGTCCCAACGTTTCGGCTAAACTTCAGCCTTCATCAGGGGAAAGTGACAAGGAATTTGTAAAAAGGCACGTTCTTATACTATGCAAATCAGCAAATCGGAGCTAATTATGTCCTGTCCCTTAGGGCTAAATTTAAAAATTCGTGCGGTAAATGCATGCCATCACCGCGGTTCAGCGGATCCCTACAAGTGTTAATTTCCCATGCTTCTAAAATACGTCTGTTGCGCCAATTTGTGCTTGTACGTAAAATCGTACGTAAAATGGATCATTGGATGATGCAATTCAAGAGTTTTCATTTGTTTAGCCATCATGGTATAAATGAGCCATTATACCATGCTCTACAAATATGGTAAGTGTACGCGTCATCTTTTTGGGCGTTTTTTATTTTTATCTTATTTTAGTTTTCTATATTTGGGAGCGTTTTTAATAAAACAATTATTCCACTCGCGCTTGTTGGCTGGATATGAGATAGTTATAGCTAACTCATACCCAACACGCGCTTGTGGAATAATTGACAAATATATCACTTAATCGAAGAGTATTTAACGTCCTGAAAAGGTCTTCGTTTATACATGGACTGGATCATACACACTCCTATTCAGCCGCGCGCGAACCGCGAATATCGTGCTTGCTCGCTCAAGTTTTACGTTCTTCCCCGCGGATTTTGGAGCAAAAGAGAGACTGCTCGCGGTCTATCTTCAATGAGGTCATAGGCTAAGACAATACTAAGATTATATAGTTTAAGCTCCCTCGGCAGGGAGTCTATGATCAGAAGAAATAACAGTGTTTCTTTAAGCTTTAATCATGTACGGCTTAGTGGATAAGCTTAGAGAGTGGAAGCCTGTTAATTCGGTCTCCTACGGGCCATGAACATTTGGCCGTATTAACGAGATAGGGTCAAATTTCATGACCGGTCCAAATTGAGTGACGTCTGATCTTAGCTGACTTAACAGGTCACAACTGCACTTTGAAACAACTGTTTTTTAATAAACATCAGGAATGCAGATATAATTTTACAAAAAAAATGGAAACGTCAATCAGAACTTACAATATTATCAGTGAAAAACGAAAACAACTGGTTTGAGTGGCCGTAAACGGAGGAAAATTATAAAGGATTATACAGGTTGGGATTTCAGAATGTTGCCGTTGGCCATATTAACGGCGTGGCCGCATTAACGGGGTTTTCTTATAACAGAATGTATGGGTGTTTCGCGGGGACAAAAAATGTGGCCGTAATAACGAGATGACCGTATAGCGCGTTCCACTGTATTTGTGTGTTCTTTATTATCGGCAGATGTTTTGCTTCCTGGATTTCATAGGCGTGTTTGGTGCGAGGAGCGGAAAGAAAAATATATTCAAAGTGAAGGTTATTATCTGCACTCTAAACTATTAATAATGTCACGGGGAAACAAAGCCTACCTGTGGCATGTAGATACTGAGTTGCTTATTTCCCTCTTGATTGATATCTTCAGGGGAAATATCAAACGTTGTGAAGTACGATAAAATTATGCGATAAGTGTCAGTGCCACGCAACGCCTTTTCAGTACCGGGTAGAACCTTTGTCGTCCTATTCCCCAAATCCGGGACACCGTCCGTGTACACATAGTCCACGGGCAAATTAGCAAGACCGCTGGCAACTGTTTCAGGTAAACAGTGACGACTGTGTTCGTACTCAAGGTAATGAATAAGGTTCAGTACGGGTTCTCCAAAACCTTTCACTAAGGCCTCTCTAATGGCGTCTCTTGCACTCTGGCCTGAGTGTTCAATTCGCCACCGCGCGTTCACTCCTGAATCTAAGTTGGCTAGATAAGCAGGTTTGAGGTAGAGTGAGGCGGACCACTCCCCCAGTACCCCCATTGAGTCATTCGCCTTTGCTATTTCAGGATATTCCTCTTTAAAAGCATCAAGACCCGCTTTACAGTCAATTGACGAACGAACCATGCCGGCTTTGACTCCCAGGGCAATATTATCTCTGTTAATAACAAATCAAAAGCATTGAGCCTATCAATCAATCAATCAATCAATTAATTAATTAATCAATCAATCAATCAATCAATCAATCACTCGACCTCATTAATCGAGTTCGTAGTTCATATATACTGCTCGAAACAGATCCAAGCTTTTCCTTTCACGGTTCACCGAAGTTTTGACTTTAGTCATAGCAGTATCAGAAGATTTTACCAATCATTTCTAGAATCATTCTGGCCTTGCGTTGCTAGCATGTGTCAATGTAGTATTGTAACATTTCTCCCTCAACTTGTTTGGTGCCTGGCTCTGCCTTCGGAAGGGATCAAGTTTCCTCTTATAAAGGGAATTTTTCCTAGCACACTAGTTGACCATGCACTAATGCACTGTTGTTAAACCTCTACATGTATCATAGTCTGTCTAACGTAACAACCAATAAATTGGATCTGTTGCACCCTAAAAGCCGGGCCTTACCATTTGCAGCTAGCAGTCTAGTCAGTGCAGGGGGCAGCACCCTATTTACCGGTGGACAGTAGTACTTTTCTTGACTGATGTACGGAATGCGAAAAACAGTTGGGCCGGGTTGTTCGAAGCCCGATTAAACTAACCCAGAATTAGTGAGAATTTTGATGTCATTTTGTAACTTTTCGGTGAGGTTTTCTGTTCATATTATTTGTTCTTCAGTTTTGAGTTTGAATAATCCCAAACTACAGAAAACATAAGCAGTGAAAACATTTTTATAAAAGAAAAATGAATACTTCGGCTAACTTTTAAACCTGGGTTACAGTAAACCGGCTTTCGAACAACCCAGCCCAAGTTGGTAACACGTTGGCCACATGTCGTGTTTAAGAGAAAGGAAACATAATGCTACAGTCGAATTCGAATTTCGCGAGCAGTAAAATTGACCAATCACAGCGCGTGATATAACGATGACCGTGAAAGCATAAAGTTTTAGAACGACTTGTGGCCAGTTGTCGTTCATCAAAGATTCTATTGCAGAAATTTCTAAAAAAATTATTCACAATATACTTGTACCGGGGAACTGTCTTATTTCTAACAAGACATTATGCCTCTTTGGCTGCTATTTCCAGACGAAAATCCTTAAGGCTGGTTTTTCACTAGCGACGGAGTCGTAATAAGAAGCGTAGAGCAATATGATCTAGTGAAAATCAAACCAACGGAGTCGGAAGCAGAACACCCATTCCGCTTTTGACTCTCTCGCTGTGATCTGCTGGAAATAAGATTGTCGGAGTCTGAAGTTGAAACGGACAAGTAAACCAATTACAATGCTCACTTCTGGGCCTTGTGATTGGTTGGTTCTTCCGCTTCTGCTTCCGACTCCGACATCCTAGTTCACACTGGATCGTAAGCGGTGGAGTCTTAAACAAAATCGGAAGAAATGGGAGCGTCCTTATTTTTCCAACGAGCTTATGACTCCGCTTATGACTCATATTTTTGATTTTCACTTGGTCATAAGCTCTCTTACGACTCCGACTCCGTCGCTAGTGAAAACCAGCCTTTAACCAGCAAGAGGATATTACCCTCCCCTCCCTTCTTGCCAAACTAAACCGCCACAAACCTGTAACGATCAAACGTGTCCTTGTGTTTCATAATGGTGTCAATCACAAATTGTAGATCCTCGTAGGAACGAGGCTTCACTTGCCACGCGAAAGAATTGATGTCATAAGTCACGTAGCAGATTGGCTGCCAGCAGAAGTAGTTTGGACCCATCATCCAATCACCTGCGTAATAGTTGATGTCAAATGGCGAATCGAACACGTGACGTAGGAAATGCTTTGCCTGTTGGAATGACAATAAGAGAAAAAACTTCTTATGTATCGCCTTCCATTTCGCAAGATGGCTGAAAGGTCCTGTTTTGTAATATTTAAAGGAGCTACTTCACGGTTTGCGCGTCTTGAAAAGTTTAGCCTAGCTTTTTTCAAGTTCGTCGTTTGTAATCCGTGTTAATCTTCTTCATCCTCGATCATCCTTGTTTCTGTATGGTTTATCAGTATTTCTTTGGTGTGTTTCTATCTTAGTAAACTACTATTTTCAGGTTTCCTTCAATTTAAAGATAATTTTGTACGTGGCCCAAATAACTGAAAATACCGTGACTGAGTTCCTTTAATGAAGCTACCTTTCAATCGCCAGAGAGGTTTTAATTCTTTCTTTGAACTGTAGAATCATTTTTTTTCAATAAATTACCCTTTTTCAACATATTCTACCTAGCCAAACTTGAGCAGGTTTTGTCAGTACAGAAGTTCAAAGGTGAGACCAAAACGGATTATGTGTTTAGACGAAATCGTGATCTGCTCAACTACGTCTTAAACGAAGCACTGAGAGGCAATCAAAACGCTTACTGCGTCTGATAATTCGTGCTGATTTTACACTCGCCGCATAAAAGAACAAACGTATCTTTATGCCCTCCATTTACCTAAGTACTAGCGTAAAATAAAATGCGTTCAGTTCCAGCAGCCCGTCTTATTAAGTTTAAAACAAAGAATCAAATCCGCTCTGGGATATGAAATTTAATATCTTCTTTTTTAACGTAAAGTAGACCCTCGTTATCTAGAACTCCGTTAACTCGATCCTCGAACTCCCCGTAATCCCGAACTCCTGTTATCTTGAACTTTCCTTTGTTTCCCTTGAGGTTTCGAGATAATGGCAATCAACTGTAGTAGTTTAGACTTTTTCTTAGTTACAACAAGGCCGGGGGTACCCTACAAAGTTCTTCATGGGAAGGCTCCGCCCCGGGGTCCACCCCTTACCCTTTCGTATACCATTTTGACAAAAAAGGGACCCCTTTAGAGCACATTTAATTGAATAAAGGTACCGCTTTCACATACTTTCATAACTGGCTCGTATTATGAATAAATCGCCAAAAAAGGAAATCTTCACGTCATTTTCAGGTATTGCTTAATAACTTAAATGATAAAGGCATAAGGTGCGTGACTGATTTCGCTACCTTTCCATATAGCTCAACTTGTGAATGTCCACCCTTTTATAAACCTGAAGCCTGAAAAGGGTACCCCTTTCATCCGGAGCCTCAGTCCCTGTATAGGCCCTCATAGGAAGTATGCCCCGGGCAACAAGACAAGATGACCAAGGTCAGCGGTTCCATGCTCACCTGCCATAAGGCTTTTCCTTCTCGCGCCTTGAGTTTCCTCTCGTCTACTTTAACGTTATTCAGTTTTTCCAAGAGCGCTAACGCCGCGTCCGTTTTCCGTTTAAGAGCCTCTGGGGAAGGATCGTAGGGGAAATATCTATGAAGAGAAAGCAATTGATAAATTACGCGCTTAACATCGGCGACATTGCGAAAATAATTGGCCTTGTAGGCACCGAAAAGAGCGGGAAATTGCTCCTAACCGTACCCTGGACGAAACTGTTGATACAGACAATCAAAGTCGCCCCCCTCCCCTAACCCCATTCCATGTTGTTTTGGTCTGAAAACCATCGGATAAGCTACTCCTGTCAGTATTATCCGGCAAAATAACATTGCAAGCATTGCATTTAACAATGTTTTGGCAATTGTAGGTATTTTTCAATTTCTCTCAACTTTCCTGTAACTTCTGTCCAAGGTTTTAGATCTGCGCACTGAGGACTACTGCCCGGGGGCGGGGGGGGGGGGGAATCTCGTATAAAAAACGGGGGTGCTCGTCGGAAATTTCGAAAAGAACACCTAAGAGGTACCCAGATCCTGTTTTGTGAGCGTGGCTTGAAATTTTGTTCACCCCCAAAGAGTTACCAATTCTAAAACAACATATCATTTCCTGTCATACAGCTTTTTTCAGCTCAACACCCTAAAAGGTACCGCAAAAGCTCACGCTGTGGACTTTTTGATGAAAAACCGTAAGAGCTACCAAACCCGGGACCGCTTTTTTAACTCACGACGAGCAACCCCGTCCTTTTTATTTGGGAGCCCCCTCCGGGGCTTACTGGGCCCCTGACGCCAAGCGTGTCAAGCGCGCGAAATGAATGAATCATCTACCTTGTTATCACTTATTTTCGCGCGACTATAATTTCGCGAATTTGGAATCGAAATGTTTCGCGGGACTTAAATTTCGCGATTTTGACGAATCACCGTTTTTCAAGGAAATTGAATTTCGCGAATCAAGTAACTGGTGCTCGTTGGTAAACTTCCATTTCTGTATTTTATTCTTTTGAAAAGAATGAAGCTATCATGAAGAGGCTCAAGCAGCTGATCACTGAGAACTATAGGGAGCCAGATGCCGATGGCAAATTTAACGACTGTACTGAGGAAGTGTTACAGGAACTAATTCGGCAAGATCAGTCAGATGATGAGGAATAAGGACATGCGTTGAACTGAAATTTGAGCCCTTCTACTTGTAAACTCACAGCAGACTGAAAACTTAAATAAAGGATTTTATAATGGGCACTAAATTTCGCGTCTTTAATTTTCTCGGTACCTTTTTTTCGCGCCGGGGACTTCAATTTCGCGAATTTTTTTAAACGCGAAAATGAAGTCTCGCGAAAATAAGTGATGATAAGGTAGCCTTTTAAGGTTTAGTCTCGAATCGCGCTCAAATCACATGCGCAGGAAGCAGCTGAACTGGAATTCAGTAAATATGATAACATAAACCTTTGTATTCTCCATTCTCCTGTTACATAACACTTCCACCTAACTGTAAGCCGTTTTTCAGCGCTCAGCTTTTCAACCTTTTTATCTGTTTTTACAGAGCTCTATTTTTTCCTCTTGAGAACAAAGCTTCCTATCAGTTAATGCGATAGAATCTTATTACTGGAAGCTTAAATCCGCGGCAGAATTTTATCGTCAGTCTTGTCCCGGAGACAGTTCTTATTAATCACCTTTAAAGCGTCGTGAACAGGACATGCGTGGAATTTTCAGCCACAAAAAAAAACATTAGTGACATTAACAACCTTGACATCATCAAATAATAAAATGAGTCGACTACAGAAATGAAATTCAAGCTCTCTGATGTCTGTCATCTCGCTAACAACAGAAAGTGAAGCACTTCTGAAACGATCGTTACTTTCCACAGCGCATTGTCTTATTTGACTCCGAACCTAATACGATTCAAGGTCATTTAACAAACGTACTGAACAGCACATGAAAACATCGTCCTCACACCTTGTATTACCCGGGGTATTACCTTGTCTTCACATATTCGGTCATTTCTTGTCCTATCAGGTCAGGATTCCACGCCACATTGTTAGGATTGTGAGTAAAATAAGCGGTTTTCACTTCTTCCAGTAAAGCTGGCAATCCAACGCGAACCGCCTCATCAGAGAAACGACAAAGCTGCGACGAAGCAACGGACACGCGCTTCTTCGCAGTGGAAGACGGTTCGACTTGGCCGCATTTTTCATTTGCTGCATGTAGCTTCACAGCGCCAATAATTACCAACACTACACCAATCAAGGCGAAGAGCAAGCCGAGTAGTAACAAGACTGAGTCGCTACAAATTGCTCTGTCTTTTAAGCGTCTGTTGTGGTGCAGCTGTGCTGCCATTTCTGATGTTATGAGAGACTACAATCGCTTTGTAGACGTGTAGTACTAAAGTGAAATTGACACTACAAATGACAAGGTCATGTCAACAGAGGTAACTGACTGTCTATCACTGTCTGGGTCATTTACGTAAGATATCTCTCGGGTTATTCTCGTTTTTAACCCGTGATTGGACGCAACCCAAGTCGATGTGTGTCCACAATCAGCATGCCTACGGGGAGGGGGGGGGGGGGGAAGGGGTCCCCCTTTGTTTGGGCTATATGGGTGTGGGGGGCCCCAAAGTGGAGGGTTTTCCGCGCTTTTGGGCATAAAAAGAGAACGGATTTGTTGACGTCAAATAGA